>Ga0160423_10001867_pt1 | contig 17638 bp, 20 predicted proteins | sample CRUFie14St8metaG_FD_108191 | JGI IMG/M metagenome (GOLD analysis project Ga0160423, IMG submission 108191) | Marine microbial communities from the Costa Rica Dome - CRUD Field 142mm St8 metaG | ecosystem: Environmental > Aquatic > Marine > Oceanic > Photic zone | place: Costa Rica: the Eastern... | reverse complement strand
TAATAATACCAATCCATAATAGCATGGGGAGGATTATATCGAATATGACAATGGAGTCAAGAGAATTTTTCAAGAATTCTGAAAAAAGTGTAACTAAAAGAGTATGCCAAGTGATTTATTAAGTAGAATGCACTCCAGCTCCAGTGTTGACTCTGGTGTTTGGGCTGATTTTAGAGGAGAGATTACGGGATCTTACGATGTAAGTGGTAGTAAAGAGTATTATTCTCAACACATAATTAGAGAATATAATCGTAATGTCTTTAATCTTGAATCATCTTGGACAGGGAGCGCCATAGCTACAACAGGTTTATTGTTAAGACCTTTTAATGATGGCTTTAGTTATGTAGGAACTGGTGATTTTACAACGTATCCTTAAACACTCTGTATCGGTAGTTCATATTCTTGATAAGGTAGAATCCAGTGTTCACAGTTGCTCACAAAAACATCTTGTAGCGTAACCATAGACATTAGATCTTTTCTTCCTTTTCTCCTATAACCCTTATAAAGACACTCATTTACCTTTGTAACTGTGTCTCTTAAATCACACTTTTCTTTCGCTAGATTGTAAAGATCAGCATTTTTTACATGTAAGAAGAATGCCCCTATATCAAATGCTATCCAAACAGGAGTGCCGCTTTCATTACACCAACCAGTTTTACCACCAACATTTAGAAACTCTAAAAGTATTTTACCTTCTCTAGTAGAATTTTTTAAACCTTTTAGATCAACTGTTTCCCCTTCTACAACAAAATCAACATGCCCTATGTCTTGAGCTTTCCCCGTCTTCTTAATAGACAAACCAGCTGACAAACAAGAATGTTGGTATCTCTTGACAGATTCATCCATCAGCTTCTTTGTGTGAGCTACATGATTTGAACCTGATAGACCTTTTGCTTTATTAGAAATCATTTTCTCCAACCCTTGTTATACATAATTGCGTCACTTTCTCTTTTCCATTTTGCCTCTGGATCATCCTTATAATAATCACCATATTCATTAACTATCATTCTCGAAAAGAGCCTATATACACCATAAGCCGTAGGAATTAAAAAACATGATAAAATTGCAATAATTAATATTACTATGAGAGTTTCCATAAGCGTTTTAGCTTTCTTGGAATGCTCCATTATATTATATATTTAGTTTGATTTAGGCAAGAATTTATACAGCAAAACCCCCTGCCTCTAGGGAAGGGGGTGTCTAGAGATTAATCTAAAATAAATCCGTAGACTATTTCTGCTTGGCTTTACCGATGTTCAATGCAGCCCAGTCAATAAATTTGTAGACTTTGGACCACAGAGACCCCTCTTTAGGAGTCGGTGTAGCAGCAGCCACAGCAGAAGCTAAAGCGATAGCAGCTGTGACAACTCCAAACCAAGGGTTATCTTGAACTAGTTGAAGAATGATATCCATACTATTATTTACACCTAATCAGGTTGAACTATGTAACTTTTATCTTTAAATCTTTGCCACATTTGACGCTCTAACCATTCCTCATGAAACCTTTCTTTGTTAGCTTTAACCCACCTTTTGTAAGAATCCTTAGTTATTTGTAAAGCAGCGCCTTTTGATTTCCAGTCACCTACTTTAGTTTCAGAGTCCCTATCTATTTTATATATCTTAAAGAATTGACGATATATTTTTAAGTGTGATGACTCAATATCATGAACAGTTTTATATTTATCTGCGGGAGACCAATGGGGGACAGCAATTAATTTGTTGTCAACCTCTCCACCGTCAATAAAACCCAAAACGCCGAGAATGCGGCAAGATACTAAACTGCCTCTATCTATAGGATCATGATTAAAAATCAAAACATCCAAAGGATCTTTATCAAGTGCAATAGTTTGTGGAATAAATCCATAGTTTATTGGATACTGTAGAGAAGAAACAAGGCATCTATCTAATTTAAATATATTTAAATTCTCATCATACTCGTATTTTGTATTAGTTCCTTTAGGGATCTCTACAATACAATTTACATGCTCATAATCATCTGATGTTATGGGAATGTCATTTACTAAATTCATTTAAGTCTTCGTTTTTAATTTCCCAGTTATCTGCCCTTAAAGGAAAAGGTTCTGGACCCCTCATTCGAACTGTTCCTTTGGGGTAGAATGATGCTCTCTTTTTAAAATCATCTTTAGATACCCACCCACAGATAGATAAATTTTTCTTTTTGGTATTTAGAGAGGTAAAAATATAAACCTCTGATGGATGCTTTAATTGCACATCAAAAACATTATTTATGTAAAAAGGTTTAGGGTCCACGGTCCTATTCATTGATTTTATATCAGCCTTTTTGTCTTTATATATAATGTCATAACCTCCGTCAAAACCTTTGGGTTGTATCAGTGGAAGATCTAAATACTGCCTCACCATATTTTCAGATAGAATACCAATAAATTGTTCTTTTGGGCTACCATCATCTTTACCCCTTTGACCAAAATTATTTTTTTCTATTAGCTCTTTACTATAGTTATATAGTTCCCTTTTGATTGGCAGTGTTATCATCTTTTTTTACCTTGTCCCCTATATTTCTTTGTATAGTTTTTACTTTGTTTGTGGTTAGAGCTTTTGCTTTTAGCATGAATACCCTTGTTCTTAACTTTCTTTTTAATCGAATATTTCGATTGTAATGTAGATTTCTTAGCCATGATTTAAAAGAATATATTCTGGTGCTATCTCACAAATTTCTTCGCAAACGCTTTCTATTTCTTTTCTCTCCATCTTTCTTGATAACTGTTTTAGTTTTGTTACCTCCCAACAAAATCTTTGGTATTCATGACTTTGTACAATATTTTCTTTTGTCTTACTGTCATATACAAATTCATCGAACACCTCATATCTCGTAGGGTCAATACATTTCTCGATGGGATCAAAGACAGAATTACCTACAACGAAATTAAATATGTCGTAGCTTTTGACCTTGATGCCAATTTTTTTCATCAAGTATTATATGTGACAAGACTTATATGTCTACAGCTTTTTCTTTTTAAGCTTTTCAAATGCTGGCTCGTATGCTTTTATAGCTGCCTTTAAATTTTTTTTCTTCTCTGGGTCTGAAGTTCTTTTCAAAGCTACTTTCGCTCTTTGTATCATGACCAACATTGCTTGAACTTTATGAGCGTGTTTTCTATTAGAATTTTTAATTATTTTAATAGATTGTGTAGCAGTTTTAGCATCTTTGAATCCCAACCCTTTTATTGTGCCTTTGGGATCTTCATCTGTATAAAGATCAGAATGTTCTGATTTGGGCCTTTTAGTCCCATCTTTTTTCTTCTCTGGTATTCTAGCCTCATCACCTTCTGATTTGTATGCTCCACCTCTTTTTTGACGCTTGCAATATTGTTTCTCACTAAATCCTTTTGGATTATTACAATCTATAGAACGCTTTCTTTTAGCGCTCCATTTGCTAGCTCTGATTTGTTCAGAAAAATCTAATTCTAGATCCATCACGAAATTCTAATTCTGCTTCTGATCTTAGAAACATGACGTTTTTTTTCTAAAACAGAACCGCCTTCTCTGCTACCAGCGCCGTTTGTGTTACCCTCTATGGTAACAACATATCCGCTAGAGTCTACATCTTTTACCGCTATACCAATATGCGAAAAAGTAAACACCACGATATCTCCAGCTTTGATATCTTCATTAGTGGGTTTACGAAGATCTATTCCGTTTGCACTTTGTTGTTTAGCCCAATTTTCAAAATCCCAAGCACCAGCAGTTCTAGGTCTTTTAAAAGAAATATCTTCCCCTTCTATAGCTTCTCTTACTAACCAACAAATAAATGCAGCGCACCAAGGCCAACCTTTATCTGCATCCAACCAAGTGGCAGCTTTATATTCATCTACCCTAGGGCCACAATTACTGCCATCAACTTCAGAAACTCCTATTTCTTCTCTAGCTAATGATACCATTTTTTGTGGTATGCTACCTTTTGGAGTAGGAGAATCTTTTGTCGAGAGTTTTGCTAAAATAGCATTCCAAGTTACAGGACCATCTGCGCCATCAGCGGAGACACCAAGAAGTTTTTGGACCGCTCTAACTACTTCTTTTTTACCTTTAAAGTTCATTATGCACACCTTCTACTAAACCCAGCACAGATAGACATAACAACGCATAAAACTATTGTTAATATCATAAATTCTCTATACTCGATTATTTTTTCATTTAGAATTTCAGATTTAGATTCATTATAATACATTTTTGTATCCATAATATTATTAATTGCATCAATAGTTGGATCAGTCATTTCATACATGACAGGAACTGATGCTTTAATTTTTTCTATATTACCCTCTTTACCCCACTCAATCAACTTATCCACATACAGAGTTATTTTTTCCTCTTGTTTAAAAACAAAATCAGAAAATTCAATCTCATCAGGGGTGATATCTTTTTTATAACCCTTCAGGTATTGATCCTTATTAATTCTTTCTTCCTCTAAAATATCAACCATTTCTAACGGAGTTATAACACCATGAGAAGTCTTAACAACAGAATTTACAATTATTACTCCATACCAGTCAAAACACATCCCTATTTCCATGATAGATGATTCCGACTGTCTAGCATTTTCTTTTAATGTGGAATTTATGTCCTCCGTAAGAAGTAAACCTTTCCACGCAAACGCGAAACAAATGGCAGCTAAACAATAAACGATAAACTTTGGTCTCATTTTTTAATAAATTTTTCTGGGTTTTTGGCAAATCGTTCTCCTAATCTTACAATACCAGATATGACTTCTGGACTAACAACACCAATAATACCATATGTAATTGCTTTAGTAAGAGATGAAACATCGGTCTGCTCTAAAACAAACCAAGCTATACCAGCAGCGATGGCGGCTGTAAGTATCCTCTTAAGCTGTTGTTTAACTGATAATTCATTATGTCCTGATAAGAGTCTCGCAAACATGGCAGCAGCCCCGACAAGCGGAACTAACCATCCCCCATTCAGAAACTCTTTAATTATAGACTTTTCGGGTTCCATGTTTAATTATTTACACCAGATATAAAAAAAGCCCCCCTTTCGGGAGGCTTTAATTAATTTTTTTTTAAATTATAATTAGAATTTGTAATTAAAACCTAAACCAAACTTCCAATCATGATCAAGTGCGTAAGGAGAATTGCTTACATCGTTATGGTTATAAGAAGTTTTAAGGCCAACTGAAAGTCCATTACCGAAATCATAATCGACAGTAGCACCAACTTCTACAGCGTTATACGAGTCTGCAAAATTTGCAGTGATAAATGGAGTAGCAGTAAGATTCTCTACAGGAGTATCAAAGGTGCGTGAAACAGTAAGTTCTACGCCATAAGAAGCACTAGATCCCAGCTCATGCCAAACACTAGCGGTCAAATCCGCAAGAGAATGAGCGTAAGTAAGACCAAGGCCAACTTCTTCCCAACCACCGAAAGCAGATTCGATCTTTTGGAAATAAACTTCTGCTTCAAATGGCTGATCTAAAATACTGATAGGCTTGCCCCAAGCAACAGCAATATCTAAATCACTGTTATCATCTCCTTCGTAAAGGTCTAAACCGACAGAAAGCGCTCCCCCAGAAACTGGAGCGCCGAGTAGCAGAGAGTAGCCAAAAGCTTCATCTCTTACAGCCAAGCCTCCGCTGGTTGAAGAATTGCTATAAGAAACCCCAGCCTCTACAGAGATATTATCTGCAAGGGTTGTAGCTTCAGAACCTGCGATGCTAAAAGCAACGCCCAATGCGGTCATAAGACCAACTAGTAGTGTTTTCATATTTTTGTATTATTACAGTTTTGTAATGATTGTCAATTAAATTTACACATTAAGTGTTATTTACCCGAATAAATTTCTCTCTCTAAACGGCGATATCTAGCATCAGAATGCCAAACTTCTTCTGTTTGAGGTGTATATATACCATCTTTAGTCTGTATTGGAGACCCCTTCGTTAGTCTTAGAGTAGAAGGCTGATAGATGTTTAAATTGTTTACGTTCAGAGTCGAGTCGCTGGCGCAAGAGGTCAGCACGATCAGCATCCCAGCTAGTGCCAGTTTGTCTAAGTTTTTCAATTTCATTTATAAGTTTGTCTTCTCTTTCATTATGTTCCCTATGTAAGTCATAGTAAAACTTATTATTTTTAATATTTAAAAATAATTCTAATGATTTTAAAATAGATTTAATTATAGAAAGCATTACTTTTTAGCTCTCTTATTGCAATCAAAGATGGGCTTTTCAGTTTTGTTTTCATCGTCATATACCTCCATAACGCGGCCACGAACTAATTTTGCACAATCAATAGCCCAATCGCGAGAACCTTCTAGCTCTGCACTGTAGCCGTGATGATACTCGCCCTTCTTAGTGTATACCCTGTAAAGGATAGGTTTCTGTTTCATTTGTTTGGTATGAATTGTAGAGAGACATTCCCTACGTCTTTTTCATTATCAGTGATCAGTCCGTGTAGTAAAACACATTCAGACATGAAGTCAACACCTTTTTCGTCTAAAAGGTAAGTTTTTTCTGAATCATGAAATTTTCTCATCAACCCGTGACGAACTTTTAGTGTTTCGCCAAGCAAAAGTTCTTTGCCCAGCAAATACTCTGTCGCTTTATTTGTGCCTACTACTTTAAACTTTACAGTCATGATATCTTTATTACACCAAACTACGGTGTTGTTATCGTCGTTAAAAATAATAGCGGTCTTGTCATATTTTTCAATCCATTTTTTGTAAGGCTCTACTTTGAAAGTCCTTCTTATTTCGCTTTTTAAGTAACTTTTATTAAAATATTTTAAAGATTCCTTAAATATTTCATGGGTGGCTTCTATTAATTTTGAACTTTTTACGCTACGCCATATCCCAAATATAAAAGCAACATCTAAACACTCATCTTCTTCCTTAATAAAGCAAAATCCTAAAAGCTTTCCATCTGTCTCTGCCTTGTATGTCGTATAAGAAAAAAACTCTTTAAAAATAATTTTTATTTTATTATCTCTTAGAGATTTAGATTTCAGAGAACAAAAATCGTAAGGCTTCGATTTTATACAAAATTCATAAAAATGAGGCCACACTTCGCTAGCATCTTTTACGTGTGTAATTTTCACTTCTTTTTTATATTATATAATAATAAAGTGTAATTTAAAATATGGCGGCAGAAGGAAAAAACAAAGTAGCGAGTAGTCTTTTAGACCTACAACCTACAGCTGTATTAGAGTTATTTAGAGTTTTCCCAGATAGAATTAATAAACCCACTTTATTTCTTGGTTTTCACGGGGGAGCCGTTTATGAAAAATCTATTATTTGGCAAGGTGTGGAGTATCTGCCTTTAGCGGTTGAATCAGAGGGTTTCGATATATTAGCAGATGGTAAATTAGCTAGACCTAAGATAAGGGTAGCCAATAAAGACAATGTAATTACTAATTTTTTACAAAACTATAAAGATTTTAAGAATGCTAAAATTATTAGGAAAAGAGTATCGGTAAAATTTATAGATGACGAGAACTTTGAGGGGGGCAATCCATTTGGTTCAGCAGATCCTAAAGCAGAGTTAACTGACGAGACTTGGTTGATGGGTCGCAAAACTCAAGAATCAAAGATATTTGTAGAGTTTGAACTAAATTCACCATTAGATCTAGAGAATTATTCAGTAAATAATCGAAGCATTGTATCCAAGTTTTGCTATTGGCAGTATAGAGGAGAAGGTTGTAGATATGCTGGATTACCTATCGAAAGAGATGATGGAAACATGTTTTTAGATCCTACTGGTGGACCAGTCGTTCCTAATTATAAGCCACCAGCTAATGCAGACCCTAGTGCCGCTAATTCACCTGTAGATTTTTTCAATGATGTATCTGCTTTTTGGAATCCAAATAGAAAATATGTAAAAGGCGATGTAGTAATACAAGAAAGTCCTACTATTATTTTACCAACAAGTCCAAATAAAAAAGGAGAACCTCTTAAAACCGTCTTTGTTTGTGTATCAGGAAATAGTGGACAATTGCCAGAAGGTAATCCCACTTATTGGCAGAAAGATGGTTGCACTAAAAAATTATCAGCTTGCAGAAAAAGATTCAATGAATTTGATTTAGTAAGTTTTATACAGGGACAAAACATTCAAAGCGGTTTTAGTGGGATAAGAATATCTGGTATGCCAAGCGAAGACAATCCAGCTATTCCAGCGCACACAGGATTATTTCACTCAACAGTTGAGGGGCTTACTGGTCATTTTACTGGGGCGTGGAGCATCATGGGTTGGGTAAATATAAACGCTAATAGTCCTGTAGGGGCTGGAGTTTTTAGTACCTCTGCTAAAGATGATGGTGATTGGCCTGATACAAGATTTTTTAATATTAACTGTGATACAAGATCAAACGGTCAAAATACAAGAGGTAGTAATACTAATAATGTTGTAGCTAGATATGTCGGAGATCAATTAACTAATGACCCTCAAGGGGCTAATTCTTATAGAAAAGTAAACCTGCACGAAAAACAAGACGCAGGGGATTCAAGAGAGTGGGTTCAATACATTATTACTAATAGCACAGGAACCGCCAATTTTATTAACGGTCAAGATAGAGATCAAGACACAATTATTAAAATTTACGTTAATGGCGTTAGCAAATCAGACACAAGAGATGGTAAGGCACGCAGAGACGCAAACCAGTTAAGTAGAAATTTAGGTAATTTCGCCAGTCTAGCTGATAGAGAATTTATTACTAACACAGATTATGGGGGCAAAGCACTTCCTAAGACATTCATGTTAGGAGCTGTAGAATATTATATAGGAACAAGAGGTTTCGAAAACCCTAATTCTGCCCATACAACTTCAATGAATGGGTGTATCGGTCCTTGGGCTACTTGGAGTAGAGCTTTAAACGATGAAGAAATAAGGTTTTTATATAAAACAATAAGAACTCCGAACGGAGTCACAAACTCTTTTGATTTCGCACCTCGTGAATATTATGAATGCACAGGAACATTTAGTGGAGTAACGGGAGACAATTTAGTGGCTTGGTGGGATGCTACTACGGGGATAATAGATGGTGGTAGCACGTTGGGTATGTTAGATATACATACAGAAGGGCCATATCACTTAACTGGAAGTGGCGATTTCGAAGCTATAAAAGAATCTTACACCGAAGCACCCCAGACCCTTCTACCCAACCCAACTCCAGAGCATCCTAGATTTGGAGGATTCCCAGGAACTGATGGATTTAGTTATGGCAGAAACGTACAAGTGTAAAGGGGAAGTTTCAGCTCTCCATAAGATAAAAGAAGTGGCACACAAACACTTTACTAAAGAAATATGTGGATTTCTTGGCTTTGATCATAAAAACAAAGAATTTATTATACAAATAGAAGATAACGCTTCTGACGACCCAAAATCATATTTTTTAATAAACCCTCTAAGTTATCTTCTTTTTAAAGAATCTTACGATATGGTAGCAGTTTTTCACAGCCATATAATAGGAGATGAAACTGAATCGGAGTTTGATGTTAAAATGGCTGACAATTGTTGCCAGCCTTTCCTGATTTATAGTTTGAATACAAAAAAAATAAATATTTATACGCCCAAAACCATAGAAGCTGATGTAAATATACTAGAAAGGATTAAGGCTGTAAAATGACTATAGTAAAAATACATGGAATTTTAGCAAGGGAATATGGAAGCTCTTTTAAATTTAGCTTACCAAACCCTAAAAATGTATTAGAGGCTATAGATTGTAATAGATCTGGATTTATAAAGAGATTGATAGAGCTACAAAAACAAGGATTTTGTTATGACATTATTATTAATAAAAAAAGAGTCACTCAAGAAGAGCATATCTCTGGCGTAAAAAACCCAAACACAATAGATTTAGTCCCAGCCATAGCTGGGTCAGGACCAGCATTTTTTTTACCATTAGTCGGTGGTAGCGCTTTGTTAGCAAATATAGCTAGCGCATTATTTTTCGCAGTTATCTCATATGCTTTGACACCAAAACCAGAAGTAGAAGCCTTGGAGATAGAGGCTGATGCTTCTAAATCTTCATTGATATTCAGTAACACAGTAAACGTAGCTAGTCAGGGAGCAGCTGTGCCTATTGGTTATGGAAGATTAAAGGTGGGATCACAGGTTATACAGGCCACAATCAAATCATTCCCTCAACATCAAACTCCAGAAAAAGCTTTAGGAGGGAGCGTGGCTAATCCTTATTTTGTAGGGAATAGAGTTAATCCAACATAATGAAGCATCTTCTAAAAAAGATTAGTATCGCTGGTGGTGGTCGAGGCAGAAAGCCAAAACCTCCTATTTATAAACCTCCTGTTATGGGAGAGTTACAATATGGTGCTTCTTACAGTTACGCAGAAACATTAGATTTGATTAGTGATGGCCCGATTGAGGGTTTAGTAAATGCTAATGGAGAAACCGTGGATGGTTTAAATATGCTGCAAGGTATTTACTTAGATGATACCGCAGTAGCTGTAACTACAAATTCTCCAAGAACATTAAATACTTTAACACCTTTAGAAATAGAAACTATTGAAACTCTTAATATGGAGTTGGATAGCACAAAAGGTGTCGCTTTTTGCAGCGAGTTTTTTCAAGAGCTACAAGAGGCTGATCAAAGAAGCTCTGATGGAAGAATAACTTCTTTAAATTCTAGCACTGCTGGTGGTGTTGACAATGAAGAAGCCTCATCTGCTAGCGATGTAACTATGGTATTTATTAGGGATGCATTAACTGACAATGTATATGCAAGAGGTGAATTCAATGAGGGAAGAGGTATCGCAGCAGAAGCCTTAGAACCCTTATTGCCATCTACTATATTTGATTACGCTGCTTATATAAGGGGTTTTGTAAAATATAGAGGCACTGCTGGAGCGCAAACTTTTGAATGGTATTTAAATGGTGAAAAGCAAACTGGTTACAATGATACTAACGCAGCTTTTAGAGATGATAGTAGACCTAAAGGAACATTAAACAGTCTTTTGTGGGCAGATACAAATTTAGATTCCTCTAAATTTTTCTTCTCTTTCCAACCCGATTTAAGATACGCATATGAGGGTAGAGATCCAGATGAAGATGAATGGGTCAGAGCGCAAGGAAGGGTCTTTGATTTAAATGAACAAAAAATTAAAGAAATAGTTCAACCAGAAATAGATGCTATTTATGATTTATATGCTACCAATAATCAGTTAGGTGGAAATATAAACCAGAGCCATTTAGCTCTAGACGCTTTAAAGCGTATAGATTTTAGTATAGGAAACAACAACCCTTCAAGGCTGATTGATAGATATTTGGACCCGACAGAATATGGAGGGGTTATCATAGTTAAGATAGAAGACTCTAACACTAATTTAGACAAGTCTATTGTAGACGGGAATGAAAGGTTCAACATGACAACATTTCCCTTCGGCACAGAAAACGAATTTAATTTACTGGCCGTAATGGAGAATGCTGGAATGAGAGTTACGGACGTAACTTGCCCAGAAATTGATGCAAGCGGAACTTTAACAGGAGTTATGCATGGCTTTCTTATAATAGAATTCCCTATACAAGAAAACACTGTGGCAGTGACATCTAGAACAGATTTCGGAAATGATTATCCTTATGGTTATGCTCACTCATATCAAGTTCCTAGAGAGGTTGTAAGCGCTTTAAGTGACTTAAGTTCTTTTAAATACGCTAAGACTCTAGAAATAAGAGATTCTATGAGAATAGATGCCGCCACTAATGATTTCGAAATAAATGATTTAAAATATAACTATAGCAATGTTTTAGCAGAGATAAAAAAAGGAACCGAAGGACAGCAACCATTTAATTTTTTTAACAAAGTATTCATAGATCATATTTATGACAGAGAATTATTCGGGCCTTTTGGAACTGCTAAATCACAAGGAGATCCTAATACGATAGCAGATCAAAGTAACTCTCCGCAAAGGATAATGCCTAATAACCTTATGTTAACAAGGTCATCTGTTGTAGACAAAAATGCGAGTAATTATAATACAGAATTAGAGGCAGGGCTACCATTAAATGAAGGAAGTGATGATCAAAGAAAAGATGCTAGAAACGTGTCCAGAAACTACGGAGAGTGGGGAGAAAACTCATTAGCGAGCTTTGATGAGAGAGCCATACCTATTGTTCATACTATATATAATCCAAATGTAGACGAGGTATTTATAACTATAGATGTTATAGAGTTAAAAGATACTTTAATTAAAGATGTTAATGATGTCAGAACAGGTAGAGGTAAGGATAACAAAGACCTTAGTATAGGAACTAATTTCCCTACAGTATTAAACCTACAAGTAGAGACTGGCAAAATAGGAACAAAAAGCGATGGATCTGAAGGGCAAATTCCTTTTAGAACATATACTTATAGAATAGTAGCTTTAATTGAAGGTAATACTCTTATAGATATAGGTAACCCTGATTATCAATCTACTAGTGGAAGAGAATTTGTAGTAGAACTTAATGGGTCGGATGATAGTCTAGATTATTTATCTCAACCCTTCCAGTTACCAGAAACAGTAACACAAAAACAACAAGTATTAAGCGAAGATGGAGAAACAGGCATAGAGGCTGGTACGATTGAAGAAGACAGCACTCAAAAAAGATATGTAAAAATAACCAAGTTATCTTTTGAGTCTAATTCTGTTTTAATATCTAAGGTTGTTAATGTAAGAAAAGTAACAGAAATAATAGGTGTAGATCTTCCGTATCCATTTTCTGCTATAGTAGGGACGAAACTAGATTCAAGAGCGTTTACTGCTATCCCAAGGAGAAGTTTTGATTGTAAATTAAAAAAAGTAAAACTACCCAGTAATTATTTTCCCACAAAAAATGGCGTGGATAAAAGATACTACGCTAATCAAGAGCTTTTTGATAATACTGCTAAGGCTGATAAATTGGTCTATAAAGGAGATTGGGATGGCTCTTTCCATGAAGAATTAAGGTGGACAGATAATCCCGCTTGGATTTTGTATGATTTACTTACTAACTCCAGATATGGAATGGGTGATCATATAGATAGTGAAACTATAAACAAATGGCAGTTATATAAAATAGGTAGATTCTGTGACGCTGTTGATGAGGATGGTTTTTTTGAAGGTGTAACAGATGGTAGGGGTGGTAAAGAACCTAGGTTTTCCTGCAATATAGTTTTCGACCAAGGACAAAAGATTTTTGATGCCATCAATACAATCGCATCTTTGTTTAAAGGTAGAGCATTTTTTAGTAATTCAGAGATAAACTTCGTAGATGATAGGCCAAGATCGACAGTAAATTTATTTACTAACGAAAGCGTTAAAGATGGGCTTTTCTTTTATTCAAACAATAGAAGAGATGAGCAATTCAATTGCATTGAAGTAGGATATAGAGATAGATTTGATAACTTCTCTCCAAAAATTGAAGTCGTAGAGGATGAGGAAGATATAAAAGAAAGAGGTATCTTTAAGAAAAAAATAGAAGGTATTGGCATAACCTCTAGAGCTATGGCTCGGAGAACAGCACAACATCAAATATTTTCCAAAATAAAAGAGAATCAACAAGTTGCATTCACAGCGGGTTTAGAAAGCTTGTTATGTAAGCCTGGAGATTTAGTAATAATAGAAGATGAATTAAAAACTAATAAGGCAAACTTCGGTAAAGTGTTAGCTGTTGATCTTGATAAGGAAACTATTCGCTTAACAAATCAATTTAACAATTCAGATATGAATGGTGTGTTAAGCGTTTACAACCCAACAGGATCTGACACGCTTGAAGACTTAACAATCTCGGCCAATTCTATTAGACAAAGGTATTATGGTTTTACGGTAACTGGTTTAGTAACGGATAGCTGGTTTAAATACACGGGGGACTACGGTTTTTCAGGTTACACGCAAGGATACCCTGAAGCCACAGGAGTAAACGACATCAGGTTCGAACAATATGCCGCCTACACAGGTTTACCAGAGAGCGGTAGAGTAGTTTACTTTGAAACAGGCGTAACGGGATGGGTTTTTGCTTCTGGCACAGGAGAAGGGAACGCTAGTGCTATAGATTTAAGATCTGGGGATTTAATATCTGAATTAACAGGAACTCAAACATTAGCTGATTTTAATACTGGTAAAATATCTACATTTAATATGCCAGCTAGGACTAGAACATCACCTGTAAACTTTAGTGGTATTACTAATTTTGATACATATACAAGAGGTATAATAGAATCTGAAATATCTGTTGCTAATCCAGATCAAATATCAATTTTAAGCGTAACAGGTTCTATAGTTGATCAAGATTATGGATCTATAGTATCTGGATTTGATAAACCAGAAATATTACCATTTATAAAATTGGGTAGCCCTGCAAAATTTGAGATAAAAAATGCAAGTCCTTTCATATATAAGGTTATTTCTATGCAGGAACAGGCCGCGAATGAATATTTAGTAACAGCCACCAAATATGACACTGGTAAATTTAATTTAATTGAAAAAAATATATCTATAGAAGATAAAGCTAATACATTTAGCTACCAAGTGGCACAAACAATTAATGGTGTTACATATAAAACTTTAGACGCTCCAGGAATTGATTCCGTGACTACGGGTGTCCCAAGCCCATCAACCTCTACGTTTACTATAACAGGCATGTGGACTGGAGTAAATAATAGCACAGGTTATAACATGGTTTTAGATTTACCAAACGGAAGATCTTTAAGTCAATTTGTAACGACAACAGGAGGAGAGTTTACAGGTCTTAGCCAAGTCGGAGTGTATAACTTTAATGTAAATGCGTTAGGGAATAAGGCTGGTAGTGCAGGTAATGCTTTCTTTGATTCTGATTATGCGTCATCGGGTATATTTGTTCTTTATGAAGAAACTTTAACATTTTCTAAATCATTTTTAGATAGAATCGCAATACTATAATGAACGAAATAGGATATACAGTATTAAAAATACCAAAGACTGGTGCAGCATTTGTCTACGCTAAAGAAGCTAGAGAAAATGCTACTGGAGCTACTGGAGCAGGAGGCTATTTAAACGCAGCTGCTACCGCTTCGGGATGGCAAACTGTTGAGTTCATAAGCGCTATTGGAGAAAATGGAGCTGAAATGCCCTTGACATTAGGTGTTGGTGCATCATTTGCAGATATCTACACAGGTGGAGCAACTGTAATTGGCGGCACATCGACTCCAAATGGAGACTTAAGAGCAGAAGCTGAAGGTTATATGGGCGTGGGAACAACCACCCCTTACAATGTTTTAAAAGGGACAGAGTATTCAGGCGCTTTTTATGCAAAATATATTGGAGCAACTAGTTCATTACCTACAAGAATTGGTATAGGAACAACCGCAACACCATCAAACTATTATACAGGAAGTTATACTACTAGAAATATTAATGAATTTCTAGTTTCCTTTGATACTGATTCTACAGATCTATCAAAAATTTCAACTGGAAGTGGGGTATACACAGAGAGCGCTGACGTAACTTTACAGTTTAGTATATTAAACAGAAATGGAGAATTGTTATCTTCAGCTTCCCAAATAGCTGCCGACCCATTTATAAGTGGCCAAAGAATAAGTATTTTAAATACAGATGGTAGTTTAGCTTTTGAAAATTATAGAATTGGAGGAGATTCTACCTTTTCTTTTTCTAGGTCGCAAAACATAGATGTCTTTGGCTCATTTACAAGAAACTTTGGCATAAAAAATGAGGTTGTAAACCAAGATGGAGGAGTTCATACTAGTGAGTTTTATTTATATGCTAATACAGCTAGCTTTGATAGGATATTTGTAAGAGCTTCTGGCGAGACAGATCTAAACGAAAACCCAACAAATCATAGTCCACCAACTAATACTGGATCTATGAGCGATGCTGAAGCGAGCAATGCCGCTAAGTATTTTAATAACCAACCAGTAAACAGCTCGGGGGTAACGGGTTTTATAGAGTTTGATTTAAGCTTCAATGAGAACCCAGATTTTACTAGTTTAGGAGAAGTTGTTATATTCTTTGGAACTAGTCAGGAACTAGCAACTAATAGGGGAACTTTAGTAGGAAACTATCCTTTAAATTCTACTCAAGCAGGACAAAAAATTAGATTAACAGCTAACGATGGGATTCCAGAGGGAACACCATTGTTTTTTAAATTAGCTGTAGATAGCGAGATAGGTTTTAATGAAGAAATATTTACCATAGGGCCATATACTCTTGAGCCAGAAAATGAAGGTCCAGATTTAAATCTTTATAACCAAGGAGATCAAACTCTTGTTGGAGACTTTACAATCGAAGGAGGATTAGGGGGAGATGACACAGATGGTGGTAATCTAAATATTAGTGGAAATGCTTTAGGAACGGGAATTGGTGGAAGGTTAACAGGACCAGACAGTAAGATGTATCTTCTTTCTGGTGATGCAGCAGGTGGTAGTAGCTCTGATACTTTACAAGATGTAGTAGATAGAGGTAGCGATACAACTACTGATATTAATTTTGATGGATCAAAAATTCTTTTTAATTCAGATGCTAATAAATCGATAACAGTAGGAGTTGGAGCTAGCTCAATAACATTAGGTTCAGCTATAAATGAAATTGTAGTAGATAATACAGATACTTTCACTTTATTCCCAAATCAAGGAGTCGCTATTGGAGCATCTGCTGAAATTATCGGGGCATCTCCAGCTACAGGGTCTGCTGTTCTTGGAGGAACTGGAAATGCTATTAGCGGTCACTTTAACACTTTAGTTGGAGGGGCTATAAACAAAATATCAGGACACACACTTGGTTTCAATTTTATTGGTGGAGGCTCTGGTATCGACATAACAGGAAGCCAATGGTCTTCTAGTGTGGGTGGTTATAATAATGATATTTTAAATTCTGATTATTCAGTAATTGCTGGAGGACATAATAACTTAGCCACTGGAGTAAATGGTATATTTATGGGCGGTGGATTTAGTAACACAGCCAAAGGGGGTAGTTCAGTTATTGTTGGAGGTCAGAGCAATACAATTCACGGTAACAGTAACCGAAGTTTTGTCGGAGCTGGAGGATCAAATGTTATATCGGGAGAGGATAGTGTTATCGGGGGGGGAACTAATCATATAATTGAAGCAGACCACGGTGTTATTCTTGGCGGCAACCAAAACGAAGTTAAAGCTGATGATGGTTTAGCCGCTGGTAATTATTCCCGTGTTCAAGCTGGACATAATGGGGCTTTCGTTCTTTCTGATTCTTCTTCTACACCCGCTCTGTCAAGTGGGGCAAACACAGCTCTTTTAGATTTTGCTAATGGTACTTATGTTACATCAACAGGATTCTTTACCAACTTACATGTGAGTGGTGTTCCTGTCCTTACAGCGGAAGCTGATACTTTACAGACTGTTACTAATCGCGGTGCTACTAGCACCAATGCTATTAGCGTATCTAATATTGTAACAGCTAATGAGTTTAATGTGGGTAATGAAGGAAAAGTAAAATCTACTTCTACTTTAGGTCTTCAGCTTTTATCATCTACAAACAAAGATATAATATTTGCTCCTAATAATGGCTCCACTGAAAGGATGCGAATAAAGGCTGATGGTGACGTTGGTATAGGGACAACTAGTCCAGCTTCTAAATTGCAAGTTACATCCTCTTCTGCTTCACATAGCGCTATCATAGGTAGATATGGTGGAGATAATGGATTATTCCTTCAC
>Ga0160423_10001866_pt1 | contig 17639 bp, 14 predicted proteins | sample CRUFie14St8metaG_FD_108191 | JGI IMG/M metagenome (GOLD analysis project Ga0160423, IMG submission 108191) | Marine microbial communities from the Costa Rica Dome - CRUD Field 142mm St8 metaG | ecosystem: Environmental > Aquatic > Marine > Oceanic > Photic zone | place: Costa Rica: the Eastern... | reverse complement strand
TTCTAAATTGTTGCATGGAGCGATCGTATGCAGCTTGTGCAGTACGACGGCGTCTATTAGCGTCCGCTAATTGCATCGCCCCTAGGCCAAGCTGGGCTACCCCCGATACTGCGTAAATTAATGGTGCTGGCATATTAAATTAGTTTATAAATTATTATTACGTATTATTCGCTGCTAATAAATACTTCAGAGTTAAGCGCAAACAGCTCTTTTTTGCTGCCGCTTGTCGTCGTAAGTTTTGTTTCAGCGTAGTATCCTAAAATTCCTGATGTATTCTTTTCTTCGTCTTTTACAACAAATACATAATCGCCACCTTGTGGTTCGTTACCTGCGCCAAATAAATCGCTAACACGGATACTTTTATTTGGTCTGTCTATGCTGATAACTTTGCCGATTTCATCAACTACGCCGCTTCCGCGTTTAACAAAAAGCCTGTCGTTTACTTGTGCAGAAACATTAATTGTTTGCCCCATTGTTAAATCATAAGGACCCGGCGCGATTGCTGGCGCTACGGAAACTATATTGCCAACGCCTTGCGTTGAAAACTCGCGGAAGTCTAATGTTCCAGTTCCCCCAAGTGGGTTTGAAGGCGTTGCTGGGCCGTTTGTCCATGTAGACTTTATACCGCTAATATAGTTAAAGTATATGCCCTCTCTTTCTACCCAAGTATTTACCCGCCCTTCTTGTTTGTTTGTTGTAACCTCAGCTGTCCATCCATCATCACCTTCGTAAGATAAGGTCTTAAAGTTTTTAACACTTGCGGGTGCATCGTTGATAATAGGTGTAACAGTTGAGTCATATTGAACGCCGTAGAAATTTGACCTTGTTTCATTTGTATGTTTCCATAATTCACCATTATGGAAAGTATATAAATCTTGATTTAAAGAAAGACCAAATTCTGGTTGATATGTTAACCTTGTTGACCATCCGTCAACATCTTCTTTAAACGATACTAACTCATTGCCTACACTTATATTATATGATGATGAGTTTTCATCATACATTCCTAATATAGGTCTTGCTTGTGTTTTAAAATCATCTTGGAAAAAATCAGACATGCCTTTTTCTGAAATTTCTGTAATGCCGTCGCGAGATAATCGTATTACAGCGCCTCTTGCTTTGTCTGCATAGTAAGACCTGAAACCGTACGAAACAAACGATTCGGGATTTTTGGATATTCCGAACTCACCTGAGAACGGAACCGCTTGTCCAAGAACGTTTGTATTAGAAGTGACGTTGGTGTTTCCATCTGCATTAAATAGTGCGTCTTTATTTGCTAATATACGAAAAGACTTATCTTCACAAAGTGTAACAAGATCCGTATCCCTAGCGTGCAGCTTTTGAATACTACCATGTATAGGATTTAAATCCTTAGTAATATCTTCGCCGGTTAAAAACTGGTTTGTATTATTTATACCTGTAATTGAATTGTAAATGCCGCTAAAAATTAATCCAGCCTTACGTCTTTCTTGTCTATATGGCTCTTCAATAATTGAGCTTACTCTAACGCCTTTACCCAGGGTTGGGGCATTAAAATCGTCTCTAATGCGATCTGATTCAACACCGTTGCCAAATGAATAGCAATTGAACCATTCAAGCGTTTGAGGCACTTTAACATTCGGTGGGTCTACAGGATATGTAGGCGGATAAACATCAATAGCATCACTGGCCTCATAATAAAGATCAAGGTCTGCAAATTCCTCTGGCTCTGTTTCAAAAACCGCGGGGTTAGGTGAAGATAAAATTGCCGTAACAGGTCTTATTTGTTCTCTGTATATAACAATACCGGCAGGGTAAATACCCGCCAAATCATTCCATGCTCTATCAAGCGTTATTTTAACCCATCTTGCGGTATTGCCCACTGGAACACCAGCGCCGTCAAATCTTGTGTATGTATCAACAGCGCCATACGTACCGCTGGTATCCTCAACTTTTATAATACTATAAAATTCGTTGCTAATTATAGCACCGGCAACATCTGTAAATTTTATTTTTGTGCCGGTTGCAATTAAAGAACTCCAAAAAGATTCTAAAAACGAATCACCCGGCCCATTTTGATAATAAATATTAAAATTATTTTGACCATTCTTCAACCCCCCAGTTGTAGTTCCCGATGTTGGAGGATAGGTTGAAGTGCTTGGATAAGCGGGGGGTTGATATTCATCTTTCCACGTAAGACGTGCTATGGCGTCATTTTGACCTAAAAGCGTAAATAACCCCGAAGTACTTGGAACTAATCTTTTATCCTCTATATATTGTAAAATATCCGGGTTAAATTCATTAGGGATGCTATCAAAAAAAGTTCCATTTGGTGAAATTTTTGCAAAAAATCTACCAACAAACTCTGGTGAATTTACTTCTTTAATGTTTTCTAATGTTACAACAAACGCGTGTTGATCAGGCAGATTAGCCAGCCATTGGTCCTCTGTTCTAATTGCCTCCTCTAATATAATTTCGTATGGTATGTATTCTCTGCTATTAACAATTATTGGAACCAACGTCGAGGAGCCAATGGGACCGCCGGAATAAACAGTATATTCACTTGATTTGCCTATAAGATTTTCTGTTTGAAAATATAATTTCGCACCTTTAATAAAGCCATCATAATACGGAGGATTTTGTTCGCGAAGTTCACTCCAAAATTTAATAGAGTTATTACCAACTTCAAAGCCTTCATCGCCAACCGGCATCCACGCGAAGCTTAGCACATTGCCAACAACCTCGTTAACTTGCTTTATAAAACTAGGTGCTTCGTTTGATATAGCATTAATTTTATACCTATTGTTTATTTTAACGGGTGTATCCCCGTCATGCACCTTTTTTAAAGTAATAAACTGCCCTTCTTGCACTTTATTTCTTTCGGAAGAGGGAAAAGAAAGCCATACATTACCGTCTTCAGCATCGTAATATCTATCTAATGCCAAGTTGTAATATTCAGGTGTATTATTTTTAACGTAAAGTTTAAATTTTTCCGCCCAAGCCGGTATTACTGAACCGCTTGTAATATTAGCTTGAATTGTATTTTCTTTATCGCAATTTTCTTTTTGCAAAGATATAGAGCCCTGCACGGAAGTAAATACCGGGGATTCTCTTCCGTATTCATCTAAAAAGCTAATACCAATTTGGTATTTTCTGTCTGTTTTTATAGATTCTTTACCAAAACCCGGATCAGTATGTGTTGTATTTGTTTGAGCCACTTGCATAACAATGTCGCCGTTAATAACGTCATAATTATGCACATAGTTTCCATATACTACACGATTGCCTATAATTTCTTGTGCTTGCGCCTTTATAGGCACGGCATCATAAAGTCTTAACAATTGGTTGCTTTCTATAACTCTACCCAAAGAGTCAGAAGTAATGTCAACATTTAAAACAGGCACAGTACCTGATGAAAAATCATAATTGAAGGTTTCTATTAAATATATATTATTTGACGATGCGTTTTTATACACTACTTCAACTTGGTCAACATTTACAGGTGTAGTTGGGAAATTAGATAGCGTTATTTTTCTAATAACGTCTTCCATGCCTTGGTTAAAACCGTCTCTCCCTGTATATTCAAATTGGCCCGGCACAAATGCTGCCTTAGTAAATGGGGCATAAGTAGAATACTCACCATCTGGGTATTTATACCTATATGAAAATCTTGGAAAATCGTTTTTAAATATAGGTTCGTCTTCAACCAAAATCATTTCAAAATCTGTAATAGATGTTGGAATATTTGATGTTAAACTATCTACAGTGAGCGTTGCAGTTGTTGCGGCTATGCCGCTTAATGTGCCTATTACCTGGTATTTATTTACAATCCCGGTTTCCTCCTCAAACTGCGCTGTGATTAATACAGTGGGATTTACAAGCCCTGTCCATGTAATTGAAGGTGTCCAATTTAAAACGGATGTATCGCCGGGTTCCAATCCGCTTGGGTGTGTTACAAAAACCGCATCTTCAATAGGGTTTATACCAGTACCTGGTCCGCCATAAATAGAATCGAATGCAGTAACCGTTAACGCTTCCCTGGGCGATTCTTTTATTACTGTAATATCTGTATCTATAAAGTCTCGTGCAGCGCCATAAACATGCGTGTGCTGTTGTAGCTTTGTCCCAGGTTGTACCGATCCAGTTTTAAATCTATCTATATTTAATGCACGCGGCTCATTAAGGTTGTCTGTCCAGTATAACATACCATCAAGAACATTAACGCCTGTAATTAAATAATTTTCACTAAAATTTAAAACACCGTTAACATCGACGAGAACAGGCGCTACAATACCTGTTGATTGGTCAAACTCCAGAATAGCGTCTACTGTTACCGGCGCAGGGGTTTCTCCAGTAATAAACCAATACAGTTTTTCGTTTTCTGTATCACGAACCGCCCCTATACAGGTAGCACTGGCTAATCCGAATATAGAATCCCAAAAAACATCAGGGCCGGTTGATAATAGGTTTTTCTTGGTATTACCCAGTATATTTTCAATCGCACCAACATCAGAGTCTTCAGATGTACTTACCTGAATATTCTGCGCATCACGATATTCGCCGTTGGGTACAAGTCTTTCGTCAAGATCCTTGTTCATTCGCCCACGTACGAAATTGTGTTGTAGCTTTGCCATATATTAGTGTTTAATCCACTTAGATTGATTTCTCATTACTTGTGCGAGTTCTGCAATCTTCAAATTAGAAAGACGCAATTTAGCATTACGCTTAGCAGCCCGCAATTCTCTTTTATAACGGTTGATTTGGTATTCAGGAGTATTTGCTCTTGTAGCTAGAATAGCGTGAGCAATATATTTATAGATAGCATCTTCAGCAAACTTATGTACTTTCATCTCTTCATCAGTGCCAAGGCCGTCGCTAATATATTTTAACGTTACAATTTTATCAACCAAGTTTGAGCTAAAGTTAATAATACCGTTTAATTGGTCAATGTAAAACACCCCATTAATTTGCGCGTTTTCTGGTGTCAAGCCATATCTATTGCCATAACGATATAAATTATAAAGATCGCCATCGGTTAAGGCTTCTAAGCCATCTCTTTGCGTATCATAAGGTGCAGCGCGGAAACGCTTTAATGTTTCTGAGGGATTACCTTCCATAACAGCGCCCGTTCCATCAAACAAATATTCCCCGGCATCGTCTTGCAAAATCGCAGATGGATTGCTTGTTTGGCGTGTAGGATAAACAATCCGCTCAATGCCGTTGGCATCAACCCATGTGACCTTTACATAGTTAACATAGTCTTGCGGTAAAACCATATTTAATGAAGGGTTAACTTGTATTTCATAAGCCTTAGTAGACGGTAGTAAATCAAAGCTAAACTCTTGAATAGCGCGTTGCGCATGAAACGCAACGTCAGTTCTTTTTATTTTGCTAATAATTTTATCTTCACCAACGTAAGCAATAACAAAATTATTAATAATATCTTTAATGCTTACAAACTGGTAATCGCCATAATTTTCGTCTCCGCTATTCCAAACGCCGTCGGCGCCAAGGTAGTATTGTGCTGCTGTTTGATTTATTAAACCCATTTATTAAGCTTTTTCCTGTTGTAAGTTTTCAATTTCCATTTGGTTAGCTATTTGGTAAATATTTAATTCTTTAATTGCAACACCTGCAAGTTCTAGAATTTTAAATACCAATTCTGTTTCTTCTGAATCATGCAATTCAAAGTCTACAGAGTTTGCCGCGTCATATACAGGCGCCCCTCCCAAATCGAGCGATGCCCATGCTGCGTCTGCTGGCCTTTTAATATAATTACACGTAACGCCTGTAGTTAATTCAGATGCGCCATATACTTTATAGCCGCTGTTACTGGCTACAAAAATAGGGCGAGTATCAGTTGGCTTTGTAAGCGGGGAAGCGTTAATATATAAGTATTCATTAGCATTCACTCTTTCGGCTTCAATGTTATTATAAATAATAGTACCGATACGATATACGCCATCTGGGTCAGCTGGTAATTGCCAGTAACCTGCAGTGTACGTCATTGCACCGGTTTTTTCAAAAATATTGATTTTTTCGTTGAGAAGAGTGAGCATATCAGAATATTCGGTATCATTACCGTGTATACGACCAAACTGGTTGATGTCGTAAAAATATTGCTCAAACAAATCCATTTGCGCTTGATTCGCAAATAGGTTGAACTCTTGAGGTGAAACATAACCTCTTTGTTCTTTATTAAGAATAGCTAATACCCTTTGGTATACCGTGTTTACGCTTACGCTCATATTTATAGTTGTTATATAGTAATTAGGCCACTATAAAAGCGGCCTAACTACTAAGTGACTTATAGTCGTTTTTCAATAGTGCTCAAAACTTCCATTCCCTCGTCTGTTTTAAAATAAGCAGCGAGTGCCGAATATGGATGTTCGTCGAACGGTACCGTCATAAGTTTCCGCCCGGTAGAGCCATAACTAAATGTGCGGTTATCAGGGGACAGATTAATAAGTCCCGCTTCTGTTGCTTTAATACCAATATTGCGTAGATGTACGTTTTCGTCACCGGCAAGTTCTATGAACAAAACAGGGTTTCTACGTGCAAATACAAGCAAATCGCGTTTAAGCTCCTTAGAAGACATGTCAGATACCTTAGAACCGAATTCTACACGCAGAATACCTTCAGCTTCATCAATATCCATAGACTTGGCCATATTCATAGCTTCAAGTTCCATTTCAATGTAATCTACTTGCTCTTCTGCAATTGTTTCTGGCTTGTACTCAGCAATAACACCTTTTAATGTATATGGGTGATAAAGCGATAAAAGCTTTTGTAAAGCAACATTTTCTTTTGGTACGCTCAAAGAGCCGTCTCTAAATACAATACGGCCAAGAGTTGCGGTACCTTTTTGTTCGTCTACAAAACAAGTTTTTTGGTTTGTAGCGTATCTAATTTCACGCTGGTAACCCAATTCTTCATCAAAATAAAGCAAAGGCTTACGGTCAGTGTGCATTGTTGGGACAGTAAATACAAGCGGTTTTTTGCTGCTTGTTAATTCGTAAAGGCGATCTTTATATTCCCAAGTATTTTTTGGCAGAGGCGGTTCTTTATAAGTGTCTTCAACATTAATTGTTGGAGCCTCTACAGGTTTTGTTTTTGCAGCAGCTTTTTTAGCTGGTGCTTTTTTAGTTTGTGCCATGATATGATATGATAAAATTAAATAAAGACAATAAAGCCCCCGGCCGAAACCGGGAGCATTATGTAATGTATAAGCGTATTAGGCTTTCAACAATACGAAGTTGTTAGCAGCTTGAACACATAGTGCACGCTCAGAAAGGAAGTGTACGTTCATTTCGTCAACAGCGCTAGTGTAGTTACCACCAACAGAACCAGTGATCCAAGACTTCATACGACGATCTTCTGCTTCGTTCGCGCGGTAGCGTACGTGCAAGAATGGACGAGAAATGTTCTGACCCAAACCTTCATCGTATACAGTTGAAGTACCAGCTGGAACCAAGATACCTTCAATATCGCCAATAGATCCGCGAGTAGTTGAATCGTTCAAGTATTTCCAGTCAGTCTTGTAGAAGTCATAAGAACCGCGACGGAAACCAGAGAATCCTAGGTTCAAAGCCATATCTTCAGAGTTGTCGAATACACCGTAAGAAGTACCACCAGCTCCGTAAGAGTTTTGAGCAGCCAACATATTGTCGATAGACAAAGAAGTTGCACGATCCAAGAACAACATGTTCTCTTCAATAGCACCTTGCTTGTCAAGCTCAGACAAAATATCGTCGAACTGACCCAAACCACCAGCACCGCCGAAAGCAGCGCCGTTGTATACCAAACCGCGGGTACCTACAGCTTCAAACAAACCTTCAGAACCAGTAACACCAGAAGCGATAGTAGCAACACCAGCTTTTTCAGTTTCTACCATAGACATTTCTAGGTAGTCTTCAAAACGCAAGCGAGCTTCGTGCTCAGACTTCAAGTACCACAAGTAACCACCAGTACCAGCTTCAGTAGTAACTTCAACCCAACCGATCTGAGCAACGTCAGAACCGTTTACATTGTACTTATCGCGGATGATGATAGGCTTGTTATCGAAAGTAGTGAAAGATGCATCCATTGAGTTACCAACGTCGCCAGAACCTTTAGCGTACTCAGAACCGAATACGAAAATGTTCAAGGTTCCAGAAGCACTACGTAGAGCAGCATCTAGAGCAGCACCAGTTTCGCCGTAAACTTTGATGTTTACAACCAAAGTACCGTCAGCAGCGCCTGGAGCAGTTTCAGCGGTGAAAGCACCCAAGCTATCTACGCGAGCTTTGTTAGTAACAGTACCGTTAGAAACAACAATAGTTTGTCCAGCACCCATCAAAGATTGATCAGTTGCGCCTAAACCGTTGATAGTAATAGTAGTACCACCAGCGTTAGAGTCAACTCCGTCGTGTGCAATGTGCAAACGGCCTTGTTCTGACCATACAACGCGGTCAGAAGCCATTGGCATTTCTGCACCAACCATACGCAAGAAACCGCTTACAGTGCGCTTTCCAAAACGTTCAACTTCTTTCTCGTATACTTCAGGAAGAAATTGTTGTGTAAAATCCATGTCTGCAAGAGACAAGTAGTTATCTCCGAACAATCCTTTTACAGGACGTGGAGTTAAGTGTGCCAAGTTAGCAAGAGTACTTGGCGATGTAGCAAAAGCCATATTCTAATTGTTTTTTATTTTTTAAACTTAACTTTAAGCTTAGAACTGCTTTGACCACTATCAACCGCACGAATAGTCCAACCGTTTGACGTAGTAACTTGCTCGTGAACCCCTCTCGGGTCCATGTCTACGTTTTTAGTTTTCGCCATACTATCTTTAAGAGCGTCGGCTTTGCCTTGCTCGTAAAAATGTTGTGCAACTTGATCAGCATTCATAGCGGTAAACAGAGATTTATGGTAGCCTTTAGCATCTGACATTTCACCTTTTTCATTCAAGAACTTCTTGACAAAGTTGTTAATGTCGCCTTGGGTTTGTTTAACCTCGCCGGCATTTTTTACGCGGAAGCGGTATTTCTTGTCTCCAACGTTATAATCGAAACCTTCGAATGTATCGCTAAAAACTCTATCGCTTTCTTGTTTAAAACGCTTAGCTTGTTTTTCCGCAATTTTAGCAGATTCTGCGCTTTCCTTATTATAGCGGTTAAAAAACTCAACCGCTTTTTGCTGTTCTGGGTTCAAACGAGAACCCATTTTAATTTCATCGTAATATTTAGATTTAAGACCTTCTAAATGGTTTTTAGCATTAGCAAGCGCTTGTTTGCGTTCAACCTTTTTACGTCGCACTTCACGCTCGTCATCCATTTCCTCTTCATATGAGAATTTGTCTTCTAGCATAAAGTCGATGTCTTCTTTATCTAAATGTGGATTAGTTGCTTGGTAATATTCACGAAGCAATTGATCTTCGTTTAATGAAGCATAATCCGTATTAAGGCGCACATAGTCTTCTAATGTGCCGCCTGTTTCACTCATAAAGTCTACGACTTTTTGAATATTTTCAGGTAATTCAACACCGGCTTCAGCAGCCTCTTCAATAGCGTCTTCTACCTCTTCTTCAAGTTGTTCTGCAACTTCCGCAACCTCTTCTTCTGTGATCTCCTGAAGTACAGGTTCTTCTACTTCTGCTTCTTGTACATCTTCAGTAGGCTGTTCATCTTGAACGGCGTCGCTTTTTCCGGCAGGTTCTTCATTTGTTTCTTCGACGTTTTCGACTGGTACTTCTTCGCCAGCTGCGGATTCGTCGCGTACAGGAACCTCATCTGTGCTTTGCTCTTGAACGGCATTTTGTCGCAGGTCTAATTTAATGGTACCGTCGTCATCTACCGACGCTACCGGGTTAGTAACTTCTTCACTCATGATAAGATATTATATAATTATATATGTTATTATTACTTAGGTTCAAAGGTACCTAAGCCAAAACCTCCGCCAACTATGTCGTTTCCAGAGGATTCGAAGTTTTTAGGCGGTGTATTATTTTTTCTTTGCTCAATCAACTCACTTTGCTGCGTTGCTTGAATTTTAGTTCTTTCGTCTTTGCGGTCTTCTTTTTCTTGTTCTTTTTGTTTTTGACCGTCAACCTCTACACCTTTAAGCTGCATGTTGTATTGAAACTCTAAAGCCATAAGCTCTTTCTTTGCGGCTACTTCCTGTTGAAGTTTTTGCAATTCCATATCGCCTTTCATTTGCTCAAGCTGTGCTTTAGTCTGGAACATTGCTTGGTCTTTTTGTACCTCAGCTTGCGCCGCAACCTGCTGCGACTGCGCATTAGCTTGCGCCTGTGCTTGAATGTTTTGCTGCTGCATCATCTGATCGCGCTCAAGCTTTTTCTTGCGGCGTAGCTTCAGCAGTTGGTTTGCTAGTTTAAGATTGCGCACTTCACGAATATCAATAGCATCATCTAGGTCAATAAGGCCAGCAGACAATGCTGTTTGTATATTGTTTTCTAGCAATTGCTTTTCTTCTTCGTCAGGCGCTAATTCTAAGAAAATACCAAAGTCGTATAGGTGTAGTTCTTTAAGCTCATCTAATGTAGCGACGTTAAATCCGCCAATTTTCTGCATAAATGCTTCTGCTGAATTGCTAAACTCTAATATGTCTGAAATACGTAATGATAAACATTCCGCTGTTTCAGCCGTTAAGAATAGACCAGCATCAAGTATATGACGCGTAGCAGTATTAGAATTTGCGGCTGCTAATTTTTGAACGCCAACCAAAGCCCTGGAATCTGGCATAGAACCATCGCGAGCCTCATTTAGACCCGTTACGTCACGAATCATTTGCAAGTAATAGTTATATGTTGTAATAAGCGTTTGTAGTTTTTGACCTCCCGCTCCAGTCTGCAATGGCTGAATAGGCACTTTGCCTGGATTCATATCGCCCTCTTGCGTAAATGAACGCCCAATAACAGATCCCGTTTGGAAGAACATATTAAGCGCTTCTTGTGGATTGTAGTTTGTGCCGTTGCCTAAATCAATTTCCGCAAGGCCATCGGCATCCATATAAACACCGTCGGGCATCATCTTAGACAATACCTGTTGTAGCTTCAAATGCGTGAGCTGAATCATATCAGCAAAACCAGTACAGCGGCTTACGATGGATTCAATACGCCCTTTATACATTCTTGGCGCTACAATACTGTAATTCATTTTTACTTTAGAGTAGTCGCTTTTAGGGCGTAGCATGTTTTTAGCAATGCCCCACTTGAGCAGCATATCCGTACCTAATACCAAAGCACCCTCGTATAAAACCTCTAAAGAGCGGGATAGTTTGCCAAATTCTTCACTGTCAGTTGGCGGATTGTATTGGTCATCGCGCTCAATTGCTTTTTCGGCGCCGGTAGCAGTCTTTTTAGTTTTGTATACCTCGTTCATGTAGGTTTTATAATTAAAATATAAAACCTGAATGGTATTAGAGTCTCTAGCGTCGTAATTCATTAACGACTGGTCCAAAGTCCCGGCGTAGCTTTTTGTATTTTGACTTTGAATTTTTTCTAACTCATCGTTTGTTAAATCAGGAAATTGTTTTTTGAGCTCATTAATTGGTACAAATTTAATTTCTCCGACATAATATATATCATCAAAATAAGGTGATTCTGTATAAGAATAAACCAAATTAGCTGGATCAACGTATTCAACTTTAACACCCTCTGAAGTATTAAATGTGTTTTTTACAGCACCAATACCAAGAGTCGCAATATCGTAATAAACACGCTTTTTGGTAAGGTCGTAATTATTGCCGTCTAATAAAGTATTGATAGCTGTTTCCTCTGCAATCTCAATGCTCTGCTTATAGCTAAGCTGCATGTGCAATTCTAGTTCTTCTTTTGATTCTGGTAATTCAGCCGGATTATTTTCGTATAGATTAATACCAAATGCTTCCGCAGCATAATCATTTAATTCGCGTGTTTGCATATCGCGAATAATTGAATCCATATATTTAGTACGTTTTGCCACACCATATGGATCCTGCGAATATGCTTTAATATCAAAAGCGCGATCTGCAATACCGTTAACTACAATATCAACAAATTTAGATAAAATAGGTACAGGCTTCCAGTCAAGGTTCAAATAAGACAAATCGCCATTAATAGACAATTCATCTTTGTATTTCTGAACGCTTTGCTCACCCCTTGCATATAATCTTAAATTATGAAACGTGTTAAGGTTGCTTTGATAGCGTACAGTCCCGGAGTTGCTTGAAAACCACTCCTGCTGAATGGCTCTGCCTACCTGAAGACCGTATTCATACGACATCTTTTCTTGGTCGCTTGCAACCTGGCTTGGGAAATAACTATTTACAACTGAGTTAGCCATATTTTTATTTTATTATTTTTGAAGTAAAACCGTCTTGGCTATATTTAGCAATCTTGAGGTTTAATTTTGTTCTTTCGTTTTTAGCGACTGGTCGATATAAATCTTTATGACATGCCATAATGGCTAACCCGGAACTAATAGAAGCATCGTATTTCGTTCGGTTATTCATGTCAAACTTTGACCAGTCGTTCAATGTGTCGGTAAAATACATTGTTCCATAATTACCTTCGGATACTAATCCTACGTGCTGCTCAATATACATTTCAATTGCTGCAGCGTGCGCTTGCTTCATATCCATACTCGAGTTAGGTATACCACCAATTTCTCGTTCAGTTACAGAAAGCTTATTCCATAATCTGTCGGGCCGGTTCATTGAATAACCCCGATAACCACGTCTCTTGAAATGATAAAGCAGGCGAGGTTTGTTATTCTCAGCTAGGATTGGCATTCCGTAAAACACACAAGCCATTAGTACGTCTTCGAAAAATATCTCTGCTGTCTGAGGCCTAGCTATATATTCTAAAAAGAATGTACTAGGCGGCGCATCTTCCATGGTAAACTTAGTCAGCCCATGTAACGCACCCTTGGAGCCCCTACCATCAGTCGTGCCCGATATGTCGTAACTATCACAGCCAAAAGCACCAATGTGCTCGTTGCCTGGATATTTAATTCCATTTTTAACTATTTGGCGATTTTGAAGGTTTGCGCCCGGTACCCACGATACTTTAAATCGCCCTTGCGGGTTTGGCAAAAACATAACTGTTGTATCTTTTACGCCATTTGCCCACTGAAAATTACCGCGCGTTACAGTATTAGTATTACGCAGATCTTCGTTATAATCAATTTGTTCGTATATTTTTGCTAAGTTAAATATACTATTTTTTGTTTCGTCGCGAAACGCATGCTCTGTGGTTCGTGGAAATTGCCTATAAAATTCGTTTAAAGCATCCTGGTCTCCTCTAAGCCCTTCAACTTCATTGTTCCAGTAATCTATAACGCCTTGTTCAATAATGTCACCAAACGGGCCTAAAACATTTTTGTTAGGATTATTAAAAACCGGCTGACCGTATTCATCAATAAAGCCTTCATAGTTCCACTCCATCGGTATAAACAATGAGTATAACCCTGATTTTGTTTGACCATTCGAATTTCTTTTTGTTACGTCTGAGTCGTTATATAGCTTTTTAAAATTAGCTCCTCCTTTATCTAATGCGTTTGATGTAGATCCCATCATGCACTTGCCAATAACGCGAGAACCAAGCCTTAATGTTGTTTTGGTAACTCTCCAGTTATTAAGGATATTATCCGGCTTTTCCCATTTACCGCTTTCATCGTGAACAAGCAATTTAAGCTTTTCTCCATCATAAGAGTTATCTCCTGTGTTTTTCCAGTCAATTGTTGTATCAAGGCCTTCAAGCTGTAATCTTTCTTCTTGACTTTGTATGCTTTTTCGCGTTAACTTAGAAGCGGGGACCCTGTATGCTAATTCAGTTTTTGGCCTATCCATACCGTCTTGAATAGGCTTAAAGAAAAACGGGTAGTTGAGCGAAATGGGCACAACTTTGTCGGTAAACATTTTTTTGGCATCGCTACCAGATTTTGACAAAATACCAAATCTTGCGTCACTTGTGATGGTTGCAAGGTTAACGGTTTCCCCTGACGCCATAAAAGAGAATCCACTTCGTCTGTTTTTAAGATAGCACATTCCGTAGCACCTTGTATCAGCTTTGCAGGCTTCCCAAAATATAAAAAAAAGTCTATTGGCTTCTCTGTAATCTGGGTGCCCAACATCAATCTTGCTCCATTGTAAGTACATATAATGAGTCCCAGTGATATAAGTAGGAATACCTTTATTATAAAACCAATAACCATTTTCGCGGCGATTGAATTCTTCATCGATATATTCTTCCCATTTATTTTTAAACTCATCAGGATAAGTTTGCCAATCAAATATGCTTTTAATGTTCTTTAGCTCCTTAGGATACTCTGTAACGATCCATTTATTCGGACCCTTTTTCAAATCTTTTGGAACAGGCGGTAAAGCAATAGTGAGATTCTGTATTTCAATAATTTCACCAATCTGACCTGTCTTGCTTAATACAATTAGATCATGTTCTTTATTATAACCGTACTCCCACTTCTTACCCTTATTCATTCTATGAATAGTCGTAAGTTTAACCGGCTCTACGGTTTTTACTAAATTCTGTTCGTACATTATTTAGATCTTCTTTCCGCAAAACCCTTAAACGCTTCTTTCTTTTCTTCTGTAGGTTTATTTTCAAGAATGCGCTCTTCTTCTTGTATACGGTTTAATATCTCAAAAGCGTCAAAGATAGCCAGCTTTTTTGTAGCGGCAGCATTTTTAAGTCTATCCGCAGATACATCATCTTCTGTGTTGGTAATGATTTTTTCTTCAGCTACTTTGATGAGTTCATCAACTGCCTTGCGACCAGCTTGGATTATACTCTTCTTCGTCTCCTTGATATTCATATTTAATTGTAATTTTTCTAGCAGGCACACGATATAATCGCTCGCCCTCAATATTAAATTCGTATTCCATTCCCGGCTTAAAGCCGACTAACCATTCTTTTTCAAAGCCATCGCATGCATATTTAATAATTCCTATGCCTTCGTGCTCGTGGTTTATTGCAAACTTTTGCTTGCCTTTAATTGGCTTTATAAAACAAAAATTTGGCAACGCTTTCCACTCGTTTTTTCTTTTGTATGCGTAAACTTGATCGGGTTGCGCAAAAAACAAATTTTCTGAATAATAAGACTTGCTGTTTTTTTCTTTGCCTCTAATGTCTCTAAATCTTCTAAAAACATTATGATGCAATATAACCTCATCGCCAACTTTTATATTTGTTGGTGTAGCTATAGGTAACGCTTTAACCACTCCATGGCGGCTTGTATAAAAATGGTTTTGTAATTCGGTATTTAATATTAGCTCTTTGCCGTTAATGTTTTTTTTAGATGTAGAACGCCCTTCTTTAGGCTCCACCATAAAATTAAAAACACTTTTCATTACCAGGCTAAATCATATTCAACCGATACCGCCATGTTTTTATTAAAATCTTTCCATGGCATTACATTATCGCCCTTTTGAATATAGACAGAGTACTTGTCTTCCTCTTCTATAATGTTAACTATAGTATGCCCGCCATATACTTCCTGACCAACAGAATAGTGCATAGCGTCATTTTTATAGTCCTTCCCAACGCTTATCTTACGAATTATTTGCATCGGTAATTTCTCCTGTTTTCACATTAACGGTAATGTCGCCGTATATGCCTCTAAGTTCCTCCTGGAATGAGCGTAAATTATTATTGACGGAAATAGCCTCCATCATTAATTCTTGCTTTTGCAATTCTAATCCGCCTACGGTAGTTTGCAATTCATTCATTGTATTAACAAACATTTGTAGTTTTTCCAGTTCTGCTTTTTTAATCTTAGCCATTTAATTTAAATTTAATTGTTTGTGTATTTTTTTAATTTATTAGCAATCTTTTTTTCTGCTACTAAGTTTCTTTTTGAGTTTGATATTAAATGTGTATATCCCGTTTCTTTTGCGCGGTTTTCGTCAACCCAAACATCTCCTAAAGTTTCAATGTTAATTTTATTTGCTTGCAGCAACTTTGAAAGAAAAAATTGCTCAAAAATTATAGAAGGCATATCCCAACCATTAACTTTATGCCCTATTTTTTCAATATAATCCAGCGCGCATTCCCACCATAAGGGCATAATGGTTAAATCATTAAAACACATGAAACCACAGTTTACTGCAAATTCTTGCAATTCGCGCGGATGATTTCCTCCAAATGATAAAATAGGATTTTGTATAGATATATGATTATTAATTTTTAAATCATTAAAATCCCTCACTTGCTCTACTAAGCTTATATAAAACCTATGAAAGCCGTCGCTTATGTATTCTCTATTTTGGAAAGCCGTTGGTGCTTTTAATAAATAATCAGGCGGTCTTTTAAACCACATTGCATCAAAGTCAATATGCATAAAAGGCTCTTCCTGTATTGAACACGCGTAAACTTTGCCAATTGCCCAGTGCTTTTGGTCTATATAATTAAGCTTATCTAACTCAACGCGTACATTATCAAAAGGCAGTTTTAAATCTTTTATTAAAAATTCATAACCCTCTTGGTCTGTTACAAGTTCTACGGTTTTTGCCCAATCTTTGCTTGTTAAAACAGAAAGGCGAGCGCAATTTGCAAAAGCCTCTTTAGTGTTAAATCCAACGTGTTCGCCGTTCATTGGTTTTGACCAATGACTATAGACAACTTTATTTATCATCTTTTATATTGTTGTAACCAACAACAAAAGAATCTTCAAAATAATTTTTTCTTGTTTTTTTACGAGAAAAAAACGCATTTATGCGCGAGCATAAGTCTTTTAACATTTTCATAATATTTAATTTAAGTTAATTTATATATTTGGCTTAATGCCAGTTTGTTTACAATTAAAATTACGCGTATTATAAATTAATCAAGATTGTTTAAGCCAATTCCATTACCTCCATAATAGTAATAATAGCTAGACGCTGCGGCAGGTATATCTACCGCATTGGAGAGCATAAAACTTTCATATGTTTGCCCATTGTGAATTAACCTGGCTGTAATTTTTGTTCTAATGCCGTTCCACGCTCCTTCGCTCGGGTCTTCTCCTTGGATGTCAAACCCATTATTGTAAGCTTGGAAGAAATATTTTAAATAATCTTGGTCAAGCTCGTCGCCATTGTAATCTATTACAGGGAAAAGATCTTCTAGCTTAATATTTGATCTTGTAAACCCTTCGTTCTGCGTAATAAACGTTGACCAACCTAGGTTTTCGTAATTACGCTGCCACTCGCATTTAAACGCAATATTTTTACCGTGTCTCTTGTCTTTAGAAAACCACCTTCCTAATGTTGATTTTTTAACTAGGAGCCCGTCTTCACTTAAAATTAGCTGCGGCTTTGAATCGTATAAACCCTGTCCAAGCAAAGAGCCGGAAACAAACGTATTTGTAGTTGCCGATGGGTGATAATAACTATTTGCCGGTCTAACCGCAAGTGTTTCTTGCCCGTTGTTTCTTTGAATCCCGTAAGTCTGCAATTCATTAATCGAGGAGAGAATTTTTGTGTTTTTATGGGTTCTTTTGCCAGCTGATATGTCCCCAATTATCATTACCGTGGCATCTGCAGGCAAGTTGTTAACATTATTACCAGAACTTTTTAATAGCACAAGCTCGTTCAGCTGATATGCACCGCCATCAATATTCCAATAAGTATTAGGCATTTGAGAATTTTCCCACCACGTTGTGGTTTCTTTGGGGATATGCTTATAG
>Ga0160423_10001865_pt1 | contig 17641 bp, 27 predicted proteins | sample CRUFie14St8metaG_FD_108191 | JGI IMG/M metagenome (GOLD analysis project Ga0160423, IMG submission 108191) | Marine microbial communities from the Costa Rica Dome - CRUD Field 142mm St8 metaG | ecosystem: Environmental > Aquatic > Marine > Oceanic > Photic zone | place: Costa Rica: the Eastern... | reverse complement strand
TCTACATCCCCGTATACGACCCAGCGTGATTCGAACACGCAACCTATCGCTCTGCAGGCGATTGCTCTGCCGTTAAGCTATGGATCGATCGCACCCTGCAGGATTCGAACCTGCGACCCAATTTGGGACTGAATTAGCAGTTCAGCGCAATAACCACTCTGCCAAGGATGCTCACATTTCAAGCAAATAATTTATTTTTTTGATTTGAACGAATCAATTGATTATCTCGTGACATTTTGTTCCATGTATTTTTTCAAACATTCACTTGCTTCATCCATAGATGCTTTTCCAGAAGGCGATGTTATCTTGTATATTGTAACGTTTTGCATTTAAAATTCGTTTGAAATCATAAATAATTTGACAAAAAAAAGTTAATCTCTCGCTGCAAGACTCGAACTTGCGACATTCTGGTCCCTGTAAATATATCTTGTAACAGCCAGATGCTCTAACCAACTGAGCTAAACGAGAATTATTTGATACTTGAAAGCAACACTTTTTTTTCGTGATTTGAACGCACAAAAATACACCGTCATGTATGCAACCTGATAATTTGCAATTTTTTCAAGCAAACACGCTTTAGAATAAAAAAAATACGCCCCATCGGACAAGGAGACTCTCAAAGCTATTAGTTACGCCTGGATTAGCTCCTGCTCCTGCTCCTGCTCCTGCTCCTGCTCCTGCTCCTGCTCCTGCTCCTACTCCTGGGTTCCAAAGTCTCTTCGGTGTAAGTACATCTAATAATGGTAATAATTTGTTCTGTGTCTAGAGCATTGCCCATCTCCTCTAATCCATGTTGTAGAGGGCGTGGAACTTTCATGATTTCTGTGACTTTCAATTTTCCTGGTCGTAATAATAGGGTCATATGACGTGAAGTGTCGAATATTGAAGTGAACATGTATGTTTCAGAAAATGGAGTATACATGACGGTAGTGCTTTCCGGTATAGTAATATCTAGCCTTACTAAACCGTTTTCCCAGTTCCAAAAAGGATATGTGTGTGTCCAAATAAACCCACAGTGCCATTGAAGATCATAAATACTTTCGTTTTCTATCAATTTATGTAATTCCGGTTGAGGAAATGTTGCTAGATTATCTGAAAGTTGTTGATCACTAAAAACACGTACCGATTCGCTCAGCGTTATAGTTGGGACTGAACCTGCACTCACTGGTCTTAAATTTTGCATGAGACATAATCTTTCACGTGTCTCGGCCATATCCGTTTTCGAACCCAATTTGTATAATACAGCCTCGGAGCCTTTGATGGTTGGACTTTTACGAAGATCTTTATCAATCACCGGAAGAAAACGCTTTCCATACGCATATTCTATACTAAGGTTCATCATCTCACGCCAATATGGTTGACTTGTTAGATTTGTCACAAGTTGTATAGTACTTGGTAATATGTATTCTACATCCGGAGATCCTTTCACATCTTTTTTGGTTTTGAATGCACAAGAATTCTGCAAATGTGTAATCAAGACGGCTTGCCATTCTAAAGGGAGTTTATTTAAACAATCACGAGTTTTAGAGTTCAAAACAAGGGAATTATATAACTCATCTAATTTATTATTACACCGTACATCCGGTACTGCAATTTCAACAAATTGCTCCAAATATGCCAACATCATTTTTAATACATGTTGGCATTCTGGTGTGTTTAGCAAGGTTTGATAGGAAGATCTATATAAAGCATGAAGTAAAAACTCAGAACGCCACATTTGATATATAGTTCGAAATAAATAATTGTAAAATTAAAGATCGAATTGCTAAATTCACTCAGATCGGTCCGATATTATAAGCAGTCCCAGCTTATAAGCACGCTCAATCATTTTGGGACGCATGCGGAGTTTTTTGCGACGCAGGCGTTCTTCCTCTGACATAATAATAAATCCAACAGGCAGCATAATATTCATCGAAAAAATATTTATCGTGACAAAAAAGAAACGCATACACTTACAGCAAACCACAAAAACAAAAATACAGAAAGATAGTGCACGACAGTGTTCTGTACATCATCCATTGTTAATAACTTATGAAAAAAATTGATGGCTGAGCATTTCTACTCGCTTCTTTGAATTTTCACGTTTTGCATTACTCTGATTGCATTTGACTCTTTATAAGAATATGCTCAAGTTTATCCGTCTCTGATGTAGTATTTTGTGGGTCTTTGGAATACTCTTTTGCCAAGAAACGAATCATATATTTTGCATTTCTTTCTTTGATGTAGTCAATCATATACATTTGTTTCAAATCTTCAACAGTATGCATGAATGGCGCATATTTCAATGAAGGATAACACGTTAACACCAAATTCTTGTTACGTTTCATCTTTAACCATTTTTTGAAAGGCGGATGTTCCCGAAAGGCTTGACGAAGCTCTTTCTTGAATGCTTTGAATGTATGAGAAACAGGAGGCCAATCCATCGAAAAAAAATTATTGCGAAAAGTAAATGAAAGCTATTCTCAAAAATTTTTTATTACCATTAATAAGTTTAGTGATAATAGCTGCCGTATTTTCTACAGCATTATTAACTTGCAATGCAAGTGAATTCAACGGATTGGATGATACAGAAACAAGCTCCGAGAAATATATGAATCGTTTGTATTTTGTTATGACTACGATATCTACCGTAGGGTACGGTGATATATCACCTAGATCAATAAAGGCAAAAATTATTACAATGAGTTTACAAGCTGTAGTGACACTTGGCTTAGTCACGACTGCTTTGTCTTTATTCAAATGTTAAAGCGATGATTAAGAGGAAATTTTTTCAATGCAATTTTTTTCAGTGAAATCAGATTATTTTGAGGGATTTTTTAAAATTGAAAACATGGAGAGTACAGCACTGACTGATATTTTTTGTTATGTAATATATGCATTTATGGTTGACGATAATATATCATATATTGGTTTCACTCTTTCTACAAGATATCTGTATCGTATGAAAGAACATTTGAGTGGTAATGGTGCGAAACGTTTATGGGCTTCGTTGAATACATTACGCGACGACAATCACAAGCATACATTTAAACCATTAGGTTACTTTACCGGAACACGAAGTCAAGCTCTTGCAGTTGAGACCTATTGCATGCGATATTTTCAAACCATTATTTGTGAAAATGACATGCAAGAATGTCGTTCCAGACATCCTGGTACAAGCAAAAAGTATCCAGACATTGAGATTGATCGTCGTGTTTCATATAAATTGAACGAGGTTGCATCATCTAAGCAAGAGGAGTTGATTGAAATGCATGGTAAGAAATTTATCGAGTCATTGGACGCGAATTTTGCGTTACCACACAATGAGCATGAAATACTGGAACGACGGATCATGGAAGAGACAAAGATGACGCCATACAAGTATTTAGAAGAATGTGCCGAGTTGATTTGCCAAGATTTGTATAATCATTACAATAGTTTACCATCGCATAATATTGTTTCTCAGACGACATTTACACAAGATTTGAATAGTATTTTGGAACGGGTTGATGTTCAAGATTTTCCACAAACATTTACAACAATAAAGACTCAACTGACAACATATCACCCCGATAAGAAGAGGATGAGGCTTACAAATGATATAGCAAAAAGTGTTTTGAACATTTGTTTGGTTTCTATGAGCGCCGAAAAAGAGACAAATGTGCAGTCAGAAATGATCGACTTTCCAGAAAGCAAGCAAAAGCTTTTACAACAATTTATGAATCTTCGTGAGTTTAGCACGACACACAAATTGCAAAAAGCTCCTAGAGTACACGTGGAAGAAGAAAAGAAATGGTATCACTTTTTAAGGTATTGGAAACGTGACAGAGCAGGATCGAGCAGATTGAGCAAAATGGAACATATAGATGAAATAAATATTATAATGAAATGTGTTCCATGGTGGAGCAAGTTTATTGCGATAAAATCTGAAGAGATAACTTCATCGTGCATTAAATTAAATGAAATGCTACTAAAGTATACTTATGTGGAATTAAGAAATAAATTTAAAGAGGATAGAGCATTCAGAGAAGAGAATTATAAGGTGTATGATACTCTACGTTCATTTGTGTATCATCCTGAATGTACTATAAAGAAAGACATGATTCTGAAAGATTTAAATGAAGAAACAATTATTCAAATAAATGAAGCACGTGAAGAGATGCAAAAGAGTAAATCCCGCAGAGGTACAGTTGGAAAAGGTGGTAAAGGAACTATTCGTGCAAAGCTTTCTGAAGATTTGGCTAAAAGAACATTCTCTGACAGTTCATCGGACACTAATGTGAACGACGAAGCCGACACTGTAGACGACTCAGACACTGTGCAATACGACACTGTGAAATACGACATGGTACAAGGTACTGTGCAAGACGACACTGTGCAAGACGAAGCAGTGCAAAATGAAGCAGCTGTGCAATGTACTGTGCAATGTACTGTGCAAGACGACACTGTGCAATGTACTGTGCAATGTACTGTGCAAGACGAAGCAGTGCAAGACGCAGCAGTGCAAGACGACATGGTGCAAGACGACATGGTGCAAGGTACTGTGCAAGACGAAGCAGAGCAACACTCTTCTCTGAGTGATTCCGATAGCGATGACGATATTCCGTTGACACAGCGTTTTAAAGTTCAGAGAACAGATTGACAGATCCGATCCATACAATCATAGACATAGCAATACAGAGAGTATAGTGAAAGTTAATTGATAATGGCGCAAATCTCATGTTATTTGTATATTTTTGTTTTTCCATCCAGTAAATAACAATATCTCCCGGATTGTGCTTATGAGTCATTTTAGCAAGAACGTTAAACCTTGGGTGATCTATCCAAGCTGTGTGTTGATTCACTCTGACGATTCTTCCTATCTTTAACATTTCCGAAAAAAAATATTTTTTTCGGAAACATGTCGGAAGTATGGAGTACAATTTTGCTCATCATCTGTTCTACATTGTTGGGTTCTTTACTTACATATATTTATTTAAGGTACAAATGTTTTTGTGAAGGTTGTGATATTAAAACTGCAATATATGGGAACAGAACATCTTCATCATTAATGCAATCTTTACATTCTAATTCTAATGTGAATCGTACAGTTCCGTTACCACCGATTCCTACGCCAATTTCAATATTTCATACCGATACACAATTTAACACTACAACATTAAGCAATACAGCCATAGATAATATTTAATCTTCGGAAATCGTGATATCGTTTCCTAAAGCAAAAGACATAGTTTGTCCTTGATCAGCATTGTTGACCACAAGAATTTGTGTAGCCACCATAGATGTTCCATAATTGTTTTCGATAAAGTATACACCTCCTTGAATTTTCATGATGGCAAGAATTTGAGAATTCGGTGTAATGTCACTAATACTAGCTTGTTTTGGAGCCGTAATCTTGTTGTCTTTCAGCGTCGTCGTGAATATCTGAGTATCTTGCATTATTTTAAGTTTTAGTGTGGTGCTCATTGTGCCGTCTCGTAGTGTTGATCTATGAGTAAGTGAATTGTCGTTTACTGCTTGCTTCACCGTGGAATCGATTGTTTCAATAAATGTCTTTAGATGGTTAGAGACTTCCAACTTGATACAAAATTTGTTTGGTTGGTCTTGAGAAACAGGTTCTGATCCAAAAGGACAACGAAGGGTATCATGAACAGATTCACCAAGTTGGACATTTTTCAGTTGATCTCCGTTGTAAGAAACACGCATATATTTGCCACCATTGTTTCCTGTTTCGATTTGACCAATATTAAGTTTCGTAAGATCGATGTTGGTAAAGTGAGTCGCCATTTCTTTGGTTTTTTTTAAAAAAGAATTTGATTTGAATTTTTTTTTTCGTATATTTTCAAAAAAATAAAAAGTGGGTATCTGAAATGTGTCTCCTTACTTTTGCATTCTTAGTCATTCAGTTTGTGTGCTCGAAATGTCAAGTTATATTTATTGAACCATCACCAGATCCTTCACCTTTTCCGATTGAGAGATATGATGACAGGGTATTTGCCGCAAATCATGTATTAAAAGAAGATCACCCATCTCTTGCTGCTTTGTCACAATTTACAAATAAACAACTTGAAAGAATTCATAAAAGATTTTCAAAAAATATTTCGTGATATTCAGAAAATCATTGCGTGTTTAAACTGCTTAAAATATCGAAGAGAAGTTAAATGTATGAGGCTATTCTAATACAATCCAAATGGCGTTCTATTAGATGCAGGAGAAAGGTGCAGTTTTATTCTCAACTTCCATGGGATGTATGGTCTAAAATTCTTTGTTATATAAGTAGGAATACATTTTGTGACTCTATAGACAAAATTTTGAGACTGCGTCTTATCAGGCTTTATTGGGGACCACCTAGATCAGACCTGAAAAAAAAGATGCAGACGATTACACTGTTAAGAAAATATATGTCTTGTTTGTCTTTTGCGACCCTTGCTCAAGCTATTCGATTTTTAACAAGATTATTACAGCATTCATATTTGGATAAATGTTCAAGTTCGATCGTGAATGCGTGTTTAGAAGAGATTAGTGTTCATTTTTTACCTGTTCTTGTTCGCACAAGTAATCGAGAATTGATCTGAATGTCATCGTATTGTCTCATACTTCTAAATTTTCCAAATACTATATCTCTTTTCAAAATTTTTTTATAGCATGAAAATAAATGAACACTATCTCGTACAGAGGTAAACACAAAGTTTTGAATCCAAAAACGGGAAGATATGTAAACAGAACCGGTGCGATTGGGAAGACAATAAAGAAATCTAAATGCTCTTATTTAAGTGCTAGGAAAAAACCATCATGTAAAAATAAACTAAAGTTGACTACAAAGAGGCCTGTGAAGAAGTCGACTACAAAGAAGACTGTAAAGAAGTCGACTACAAAGAAGACTGTGAAGAAGTCGACTACAAAGAAGACTGTAAAGAAGTCGACTATAAAGAAGACTGTAAAGAAGTCGACTACAAAGAAGACTGTAAAGAAGTCGACTACAAAGAAGCCCATACAAAAATATAGCAAAGCATATGTATCTGTTTCTGGAAAGAGATATTCAAAATGTTGGCCAGGTTACAAACAAGTTGGTTGGAAAATGAAGAATGGACGACGCGTTCCGAATTGTATCAAAATTTGATTTAATCTGAATCCGAATAGTCTGAATCCGAATAGTCTGAATCCGTGTCATAACTATTTAAATGTCCAGTTCCAAGGTAAACTCCAAAGATACTTAAATGTATTCGTGCATGTATTAACGATTCAAAAAAAGTGGGCTGTTTCATGTTTGTTGGTGATTCTATTTTTTTTTTGTGATTTTTTTTCTAGTAAATACGCTCTATTTTTTAGTACATGAATCTATCAAAGAACATGAAACGAGTAAAACTGGACTAAACATTATAATTAAGACCAAATAGAGTACAGAATTAACTAATATTTGTAACCAAGGATATGGTCTGTCCCAATTATTTGATGGATGTACATTTACAGTAACATCCCCTTTTTTGCATCTAAAAAGCATGTCACGTTCATGACATGAAATTTTGTAAAGAAAACGCAATCCAATATTTCCATTGTGTTCACGACGAGTAAGTGGTAATAGAAGACCGAATTTTGTATGCAGTTCTGAACGAAATGGAATCAATTTTTTATTATAGTATGGGTACGCGTGCATGAAGCAATACGACTCATGCACTCCTTTATCAACACAATGGTAATCATTCACTTTGAAATCAGGAGCAAGAAATGCATTTACAGTCCAAAGAAGAGAAAACATTTTGTTTTTTTTTTTGAAAAATGTGGAATATTCGTGAATAATTTTTTCGAAACATGTCACGTAACAATATAATTTTGGTTGCAAATGTTACGCTGAAAAATATTTTATGGTATTATGTATTTGTATTAGATTGTGCAGATGATGATTATCATACATTTTGCACAAAAAAAATACGAGAAGGCACACATAAACGAACGAAATCACGAAGAAATGCATTGTTACTCGCTCATGATATGCAAAAAGATCTTGAGACTGAATATGGTGTTCATGAAATTGCAATATAATTCTAATCATGTTATGTTTAATCCTTTTGCAACTTCTATTATTGTTTTCGGATTTTCGGATATGAAAAGTTGCATTATTGATTCCGTTCCTCTTGGTTTTATGTTGAACAAATTTGCAAAATACTTGAATTGTTTTCGCGGTCCTACATCAAAAAGTCTTGATCGTGGAGGATTTCCATACAGAGTATCTTTGAAATTACGGTATAACATTGAACTATAGGATAGCATGTAGATCATAACACCTAAAGCCCATTCGTCTCTTTTGAATGCTAAAGCATCTATCACCAAATCATAAGAAGGCAAGTATGATTCAGTACCGAAATATGGGTACAACCCACCCTTGTTTTGTAAACTTCCAAATTTAATAATTTGTTTGTTACCGGGAGTGTGAGTACGCTTGGTATAACTCCAGTCATCGTGATGACTCAAACCAAAATCTGCAATTTTTAATATTTTTTCTGATCCTTCTGTTGTTATTAAGATATTTTCCAACTTTAAATCATTATGTTTGTATCCGTTTATATGAAGATAGTTCATACCAGATATAAGCTGCACTATAAAGCTTTTGAGTTCTGCATCTTCGAGTCGTGTGTTTGGGGATTTCGATTGTACATAATCGAAAAGATCACCGTTATTTCCTAACATTACAACTTTTTCTTGGATTATAGCATCTTGGTCTCCAAAGGTGGCGCAATTGAATGTTTTGACAATATGTTTATGAGGTTTTAATTTAATCATTGCAGCTTCTCTTAATTTCATATTCGTTGAGCAGGTTTGATTAAAAACTTTTAAAACTTTATCATCACCTATATCGTATACATCTCCGAATGAACCCTGTCCCAAAGGAGGCCCACTAGGTTGTACATCTTTTATTTCATTACCCAATTTGGTATTGACTTTACAGAAATTTTTAAAGGTTGTATCTTGCGTCAGTATTTGCATTTGCATTATACAACGAAAAAATATCGTATAAATTTTCTTTCTTTAAATAAAGTATGTTCAATTTCTCGGTCAGTGAATTCGAATATGTTCAGCACGCTCTTCCGGTGTCTGGTTTAAAATGGTACAAGGTGACTAGTACGTGGAATAGTATGTTATCAAACAATACGGAACTAGTGAATGCAAAGCTTGCTGAGAACTTACAAAAAAAGCTCGAGTTCACTCGGGAGGAATGGGAAAACTTTGGAATAACGAATCTTAATTCGAAACATTTCGTTAAATCGAATGGTATGTACTTCAAACCGGTAGAGCCGGGACCAATTAAAATAGAGAAAGAGGACAAGAATAAGTTCATCATTCGAGAAGTCGAGCAACAAGCAAACGTTTCTACATCAGGTTCTACTTCACAAGACTCACCAAGTACACCTAATCGTGATAAACCCCCGAGGTCACCGCCTCGCACATCTGTGAGTTCGAAATACCCGCGTATAAGATAAAACAAAAAAAATGGTACATATAAATGCTCAGACAAGAAATCCACGCAATATTGGATCGTTCTGGATCCATGAGAGGAAAAATTGACGATGTTATAGGTGGTTTGAAAGCGAATATTGATGAATTGAAAGGCAATAAAGATTGTGAAATATTTATATCTATTAAACTCTTTGATGACAAACAAGATATAGTCTTAAAGGCAACAAATGTACAAAATATTAGTGATTATGATATAGACACAGCTCTTAAAAATTATACACCAAGAGGATCTACTTCTTTGCGAGATGCTCTTGGTGATTCATTGACATTTTACATGACAAAACAACGAATGTCTGTCAAAGACTTTGATAAATGTTTAATTTATGTAATGACTGACGGAATGGAAAACACAAGTATTAAAGCGGAGTATCAACCTCAAAAATTGACACAATTGATAAAAGAGGCAGAGAAAATGAATATAAATGTCATCTACATAGGAGCAAATCAAGATGCTATATTAGAAGCTTCCAAGTTTGGTATTAGTCCAAAATTGTCTATGAATTATGCAGAAAACGCAGAAGCAAATATATCTGCATTAAGAGCGGTGAGTGCAGTTGTACACAGATCATTAAATGGTGGTGAGTTTGAATTCACTCCAGATGAGAGAATGGCATCCATAGGGAATTGAATATTTTTACAAAAAAACGAAACGCATCTCTCATTCATTTTTTTTGATCTGCATAAAATGAATCACTCAGTGTGATTGGTAATGAATTTGATCGTACCATAAACGATGCTGGTTTTTTAGAGATTGCTTGATAATCAATCAAACAAGATGTCGATTTTTTAATTTGTTTTATATATTCACAAGTGTCTAGTAAACTGCTCCAATAAATGTTTGGAGTAATGTCGCTGTTGTCTTTGTTGCACCCGCTGTATGACATTTATTTTTTCGTTTTTAAGCGATTTTTTTTTTCAATTTACAAACGTGAAGAGTTAGCATAGACGATAGATTGCTTGATAATCCATCAAACAAGATGATTCTGGAAGAGCGAGTGCTTCTTCTAGAATCATTCGAGTGTTTCTTCCAGAAGTATTCGCTCTTCATCAGTTTTAAGCAACAATGAGACATTATCAAACGGTGTTCTACATAAGGGACACAAAAAATCCATCTCAAAGTTTCTACAAGCATTCTTAATCATAGTTAAATAACAAGTAAAGCAAATGTAATGAGTACAATTTTCAGACGTAAATCTTGGCTTTATACTAGTAAATGGCTCAAAACATACAGCACAGGAGTCTTCTAAGACTTCATCTTCCCTTGCAACACTTATAGAACTTGGTACATTTTGAAACAAGTCTTTCTCTACCCAACGCCCGCCTGAAGCCAGGCATTTGCGTCGAGTTCTTTTTCTCCTTTGTGTAGTATTCCCTCTGCATTTTCTAGTTGTCATATGATAAGGACTTATGTCTTCTGCATCCAATCCTGGAATTCTCGATCTACAAAAATTTATCAATTTTTTCGCCAATTTTCTGTTTTCAGTATGTGATTTTGTTATGGCCTCCATTTGAATATACTGAACTTAATATTTTTGGTAAATTTTGCTATGAAGCGAATTTTAATTTACGACTTATTTTCTGATGTCACTACTTCCAAACCCCAGTTCTCCACGTTCTGTCTCGGATAATTTTTGAACTTGTTCAAATTCAAAATCGTAATATTTTTCAAATATGAGTTGAGCGATTTTGTCTCGTACCGAGATTTGCTTGTCAGTGGATGTAGAATTAATAAACACAACTTTGATTTCTCCTCTGTAATTTGAATCTATTACACCAGCTCCGATGTCGAATCCTTTCACTCCCAAACCACTTCTAGATGCAATTCTACCATAATGATTTTCAGGAATTTCGAGTTTTACACCTGTATTAATTAATCCTCTAGACCATGCCTTTATGATAACATTTTCACAGGAGAATAAGTCATATCCTGCTGCATGAGCATCGGCTTTTGCTGGAATGGATGCATTTTCGTGGTTGAGAACAATTTTCATTTTTTTTTGTATAAATATTTTTTTTTCATGGTAATGCACGAGAAACTAATTTGAATTGAAAAAAAATAAACCTAAAAAAGAAATGATTTCAAGTTCTGTCTTGACAAATTTATTATTTTCTCATAATTGTTCTGCATTGTCTATGACCTATGATCCATGTTGCACCATAAATGTTTTTAACACATCATATTCCGGAAGTCGTATTCTTGATCACTTTAGTGATACATGTTGCGGCACAGATTGCACAATCGATTTGAACGATTGTGAGAATTGTACTGATATATCACGAGTATGCGAACTTGGTTTACAACATTACATGGAAACAGATATTGCATATGTGAATACCCGAATGCTTGCGGTAAGTAGCAATCCAACAATGGCTATTTCAGTAAATTTGCCGAATCACCGAATGTTTTCTGGGATTCAACTCATTTATGATACAGATTATAATATTACGAATACTTCTATTGTTGGAAATGTTCGAATTAGTATTCATGAAAACCGAAACATAGTTATAATTCTCAATCAATCTTTATCTTCTGGCGATTTTATCTACATGTCTTTACGAAATGGAACTTATTTTAGAATCAATTCATATATTGTGGGAAATGATCGATTTCCTTATCGAAAATATTTGTAAAAGCAATGTCCTGGTAGAGGTGCGTTGATTATAAACAAAAAAATATTCACGCTATTGAAAATGCCAAGAAAGTCCGACCCGGATGAAGATATTGATTCAGGAGATGAGTCTGATATTTCTGACGCGGATTATGAGCTCACAAGAGAATTAAGTGATCTTATTACAAATCAGGGAATAAGTGAGGAACGTGCTCAACATTTATGGAACAAGCAAAGTGGTTTATGCTACATTACAAATGTTCCAATGATCACGAGTAGAGGAAAGTATCATTATTCGATCGAAGTTGCTCCACGCAGAATTACGGAACCTATATCAGATGAAAATTCTATACTTGTGTGTCATGCAGCTAGCATAATGCGTGAGTCTGTGAATGTAACATGGACACAATTCAAGGCAATGATTTCTCATTTTAATCATGGTTTTGATTGAACCAGTATAGTATATTTTTTTTTTCATGGTTATTTCAAATATGTTGTTGTATTTCAGTTTTTTTGTTGTGAGTATCTTGCGTATCGCGGATGATCAGTGCCAAACTAATTCTAGATGGGCACCTTTTTGCATTCCAGATGAATATCTTTCTCCAGGATCGGGATATTCCAACATGTCTCATGTAAACACTGAAATAGATTATACATATAGACCTATCGATTTTCCTCCGGGAATAAGATCTCGAGATTTCACATCTGATCCATCGTATGATGCTGGATCTGGCGAAAATGTTTCCATGAATATTAGACAGCCATGTCCCCAATTTTATGGATCTTGTCCAAATTGGTGCAGTCCCCCAGCATGTGGAGGAATCGCGGACGATGCACATGCAACGAACTGCTATTATAGATATGTGAATGTACATAACGGAGGAGCTCAATGGTGTCAAGGTTGTAGTACTAGTAACAATGGATTATGTTGGGGAGCGGGAGGTCATTATTGCCGGACAAGTTGTCAATTTGATTCTCCACCTCCAAGTCCGCCTCCACCTCCGTCACCTCTTCCGTCTCCACCATCTCCACCCTGTACTCCTCCTGTCTTGTCCCCTTCACCAAAACCTCCTCCACCACCTCGACCTCCACCACCAAACCCGCCTCCTCCTCCACCACCAGTTGGGTCTCTGTTTTGCAATACAAATTCAGCATACACATACGTTGTAGTAAAACAGAATGGGGGGTTTTCGTATATTAGTGTATCATGGATTCATTATTACATAGATTTTGACCAGTCTGGTGCGAGTGGTGGAATAGTAAATTTAAATATCGGCGACATTACAAGTTATGGTATGTATCCAGGTACTTTTCCATCATGGGGAGGTTGTGGTCCTTTTACTGCATCTTTAGCAGTCGCAGATAAGACGGATTCTGGTACAACCCTTTGTTCAAGTGCATTAAGTAATCCTGCTCAAGACTCTGCGTACATTTGGGCAAAACTTCCAAATTCTTACTATATTGATTATATAGATGTTCAGCTTAGAACAGATTTTACATCTGATCAAAGTATTGGTGTGTATGCATGTAACACAGATCCAGTAGCCAATAATCATGATTTTTCGTCTTCGTATTGTTATGAATGTGATATAATTTTGCATACATCCGTATATACACAACAGAGATATGATTGCGACTACAAATGTAATCCTACACCACCTCCTTCTCCACCCGCACCTCCTGCTCCACCACCTTCGCCGCCACCAAGTCCATCACCAAGTCCGCCACCTTCGCCACCTCCTCCGTTACACCCTTCCCCACCACCTCCTTTCCCATCACCACCACCTCCTTCCCCACCACCTCCATCCCCATCGCCACCACCACCTTCACCATCTCCTCCTCCACCATCCCCACCTCCTTCCCCACCACCTCCTTCCCCATCACCACCACCTCCTTCCCCACCACCTCCATTCCCATCGCCACCACCTCCTTCCCCACCATCTCCATCCCCACCACCTCCTTTTCCATCACCACCACCTCCTTCCCCACCACCTCCATCCCCATCGCCACCACCACCTTCACCGTCTCCTCCTCCACCATCACCACCTCTACCATCTCCACCATCACCTTCACCACCACCACCTTTACCATCTGCTCCTCCACCATCACCTCCTCCATATCAACCTCTACCATCTCCTCCTCTACCATCTCCTCCTCCTCCGTTTCTTCCTCCTCCTCCACCGTCTCATCCTCCACCATCACCACCACCACCTTCGCCATCTCCTCCTCCGCCATCACCTTCTCCACCTTCACCATCTCCGCCACCTCCATTTCCTCCTCCACCTTCATCCCCTCCTTCACCGCAACCCTTGCCACCACCCTCCCCACCACCTCCACCTACCCAACCACCTCCTTATCCACCCCCCTTCTTACCTCCTTATCTTCCACCACCATCACCTCCACCACCTTCCCCACCACCACCTTCTCCACCACCTCCTTCTCCACCACCTCCTTCTCCACCATTACCCTTTCTGCCACCGCCGCCAGCTTTACCATCGCCACCTTTATTCCCATATCCTCGTTCACCACCGCCGCCATCTCCTTCATCTCCACATCCAAGTCTACCACCGTCACCTCCCCCACCTTCTCCTCCACTACCCTCTGTACCACCGCCATCATCTCCGTTACCATCACTGCCACCTGTCCCACCTTCCTTACCACCGCCATCTTTACCTATACCCTCACCTCCGCTACCCTCTTCGCCACCTCCCGTATCACCACCGCCTTTCCCCCCAGGTACAAGCTCTTTCAAGGCATTTACAGATCCATATACTTGGTATGAGGCTCGTAACAGTTGTCTTAACAAAGGTGGAGTACTTGCTTCTCCGAAAACCATTGCTCAACAACAGATTATAATAAATGTATTGAAAGACGAGGTACCAATATCATATGACTGGTGTGTTGGAGTCACACCTACAACAAGTCCATCCTATTGCGAAAATTGGTTTGAAACTAGTAATGTTAGGTGGGCATGGATTGGTTTGAGTGATCATCATGATGAACGATTTGACGATATACATGGTCATCATTGGGAATGGACGATTGATCATGCAGTCTTAGAAGACACACATCCTAACTGTTGGGACCCAAATTATCTGTCGACTATTTCTGATAATGATCACAACGTTCGTGATTTCGTGGCTCTCGTGGAGCCTGCTTCGTGGTATAAAGGAACTACTAGTTGCAAAAATGAAAACAGGTACTATCGTTGGGAACCGTTAGGAAATGTGAGACTTCCGTACATTTGCAATTTAGCGCATTCACCTCCACCTTTGTTTCCGCCACCATTATCGCCACCAAAATTTCCTCCTTTTCCTTATGAGCCCCCTGCATTTCCACCGCCTTCGCTACCACCACCCCTTTTTCCTCCATCACCACCACCACCATTACCAACTTCGCCACCACCACCTCCTACACCTCCACCATCAGCTCCACCACCACCTAAGCCACCGTTTTCGCCGCCTCCTTCGAAACCGCCTCCACCTCCTATATCTCCTTCACCATCGTATCCTCCCCTTTCTCCACCATCGAAACCACCACCACCTTTTCCGCCATGTAGCCCATCACCACCTTCCCGGCCACTTTCTCCATCATCACCTCCTTGTCCGCCACTTTCTCCATCATCGCCTCCTTCTTCACCATCACCTATGTCACCGCCACCTCCACCATCACCTTCACCTCCATCGTATCCACCTCTTTTGCCACCACCGCCATTTCCATCACAACCTCCAAAACTACCTCCTGTACCTGCACCGATATTCCCGCCCCCGAATCCACAAACGCCTGATATATGTAACCCTTTTGTAGAAAACACGATGATAAACAATCCATTATATATCATTCGAAATACATCATATGATTGTTGTATGTATTGTTATAGTAATTCATCGTGTTGTGGATATTCATTTTTAGAAACAGATTCCAATAACTTTTGTGTGGTGTTTGATTGTGTAATCAGTAACATAATCACATCAAACGGCAACAGTGTTTTTCTGAAAACCCTAGTTCCAAGTTTTCCACTACAGCCGAATATGCAATTTAGTCCTCCACCAAGTATTTTGATAAATTCCCCTCCACCGAGTATTTTTATAAATCCCCCTCCGACCTTGAAAAATCCACCTCCCGTTACAAACGCATTCATCAGGAAAAGGACTGAAATAATACTTTTAAGCGTTTTCGGAACGTTTTCGTTAGGTGCAGCATGTTGCTTAATATCGTATTGTCTTTATTATAGTGAGTCATTCCAAAACTTAGCGAGAAGAAAAATTGAACCGAATGTTGAAAAAATTTAGGGAAAAAAAAAATCGATGGGTTTAGATCAATACTTTTATGTGATTCACAGTTCTGAACGAGAATATTTGCATCATTTCCGCAAACAACATAAACTTGAAGATTTTATGTGTAGCTTACAAGGTGGTAGTGAAGAAGATCAATTTGGAGGCATCATTTTTGAACTCGATCTCTACACATTGGAATGTTTGGAGGAAAAAAAGAGGTTGCTCGTAGATGTTGAAGAATATGATAATTTTACTCAATCATTGATGGAGTGTAGACTTAAACTCAAAACATACCGTGTGTTTTATGCATCTAGTTGGTGATTGTTCAGCTGAAGTATTTTTTTTTAAACATCAGTAAAAATGATAGAGTATCCGCGCTTGAAAATGTATAGATTATTTCGCGAACAGTTTGAAAAATGTCATTTGTGCAAAGAAGAAATGACTATTCATGATCTGGAAGTCGAAAATATAATAAATTTTGATGACATAGATGTGTTGATTTGTTCTACATGTTTGGAAAACAAAAAAAAACTTATATCAGATTATGATGAAAAACAATCACTAATTGACATGGATTTAAGACCAATGAGTGGATTAATGAGTAATAAAAAAATTGAGTTTAATGAGAATGAATTTAGGTTTGACGGACCTGTTTTATACACACAAGATCTATCGTATGTGAATGAAGCACAGGAACAAGAGGAAATTGAAGAAGATTTAGATCCAGAGGATAAGATACAGACATCCTGGTATCATAGGGCAATGCTTTTTGATGAAGGTCGAGAAATATATGATGATGGTTTAGATACGGATTTCGAAGCCGTTGAGGAGTACTGGAATCAGAAACATGAAGAGGAGAGTGTAGATGACGAATGGCAACAAAATATTCAGTTATGTGATCTGTAAAAAAATAATTTTTTTAGAAAAATGTGGAGGTCTGAAGTATTGCTAACACACATCGCATACCAAGGTACTGGTGAACAAGTGATGATCACTCCGAAAAACGTGTTTAATGGGCGTGAGCCACTTGATGATCTAATAAGTATGACTTCTTTATTTGAATTGGAATCAATTAATGAAGGCAAGGTTAGTGGAAATCTTGCACGCACAATTTTAAAAAAAGAATGGTATTATAGGGAAATAAAGAAATTTTTTGAAAACAGTAAAAGAAAACATAATAACCGTTTGTTTTTTGAAATGACTTTGAATTGGAAAGGCACTTATGTTGAAGACGGCAAGTCGTATTACATATTCTGCTGTCCT
>Ga0160423_10001864_pt1 | contig 17648 bp, 25 predicted proteins | sample CRUFie14St8metaG_FD_108191 | JGI IMG/M metagenome (GOLD analysis project Ga0160423, IMG submission 108191) | Marine microbial communities from the Costa Rica Dome - CRUD Field 142mm St8 metaG | ecosystem: Environmental > Aquatic > Marine > Oceanic > Photic zone | place: Costa Rica: the Eastern... | reverse complement strand
TCTTCAACCGCAGTTTGAACATCCAAAACAAAAGCACCAATCTTACTCATTACGCTACCTCACTATATGCTGGTTCAACACCAGATTCAATTATTTGCTCGACTATATCTGAAGCGTTATAGTCAAACCCACCAATGTTCCACTGACACTCTTCAACAGGGATACAACCATATTTCCAAGCATAGATGGAGACTTGTTCATAAGACCAGTCATCTTCATCCTCAGCGAAATCATCCAAAACCTTTACATTCAAAACCCACTCGCAAGAAACTTTTGCGTATGGGTCTGCATCCACGTAGGATGGTTTACCAAACAGTTCTAACAAATCGTCATACTTTGCGACGATGTTACCTTTCAACGAAGACCCGTTTCTATTGAAACTGTCATAAACGTCATACTCAATTACTTTCATAAAATACCTCTCTCATTACAATTATTATTATCTCAAAAACTTAGTCTCATGGCAAGCTTTTTATGAAGAAAAGTTGGGCAGGGTGATAGGGTTTGCATATCCCAAGCGTCCGGCGGAGTCCCGTTGTTACCAAGGGGACATACCCAAAACTGGCCTCCCAGAAGAGATTCGAACTCCTGACCTTTTGGTTCGTAGCCAAACGCTCTATCCAGCTGAGCTACTGGGAGAAAATTCGAAGGGGAGTTTTTATTTAAAGTCACTTAACCCCCACACTGAAAAATTGACTGGCAATTTCGATTATGTTTTTTGAGTGGATTAATCGGGCGCAAATGCTCAAGTGCCACTATATGTTATCTTTCAAAAATAACGAAGTCACCAAAGTAGTTATCAAGAACCTGAAGTAGGTTCTCATAGTCACCACTTGTGGCTTCTGCCTGAATCTTAGAAAAGTCTAGACCAAGTTCCTTTGACCAACTTTTCGCCTTACCCAGTAACACAAATGCGTTACCGTCTGGCCCAGTCAGATCAATGACTGGACTACTAGCAATCTTCTTCCTGAACATTACGCAGCCCCCATCATCTTGTTGTTTTTGAAATAGATACCGGCAGGAACTTCAAGTTTGCCGATCATGACCCAATCTTCAGCAGTCAACTTAGGCATATCCTGCTCTTCCAATTGGTTATACTCGTTAAGATACTTAACGGCTTCTTTTGGACAACCAAAGACCTTTACATCGATCTTGTTGTTCATTTTTGGTTTTGCTACAAATTGCATATTCACCTCTCTCATTATTAAGCTTTGACGACCTTGATATCAACGTAGTGCTTCCTGTGGAAGTAGTCAGTCATGCTGTCATCGTGGCAGAACCAACCTTCACCTTTCAACGCATCAAACAATTCACCCAACATCTTGACAACCTTGGGTTGTCCTTCGTAGTGTTCGTGGAACCAGTACTCGTTGATGTCCTTGCCCCACTTCTCTTGGAACTCATCCTCGAACTGGAACATACCCGCAACGTCTTTCAACTTCAGAACGAGACTCATATGATGCCTAATGCTCAAAGTCCCTTTCTGACCGTACTTTGCGAGAACCTTTTTGACCACCGGAGCGATCACTTTTTTCTCTTCTTGACTAATATATGCCATAATTTATTACCTCTCTCAATCAAATTACAAGTATATAATACCACAATTGGCGAATTTGGCAAGCGTTTTTTTAAAAAAAATTCACTTTTTTTTGGTATTTTTTGGTCTTAATTCGGGGGGTAATTCGTTGATCCACAGAGAATCAATCTGGTCTCTATTGTCCCAGACACCCCACCACATAAGAAAAACCCCTATGCCAGCCTTAATCAGAAGGGTGGATAGGGGTTCTGGTTGACCTAGTTCCATCATGTATTCATCATGACCAACTGATCCCATAAGAATAAACATTCCAACTACAATACGTATCATTCCGGCACCTCACTCTCGTGGTAAACTTTAAAAGTATAAAACTCTTTGTACTCTGGAAGTTTTAGTAGTTCTTGACCTGCCTCAACAAACTCTGAGGATGTATACTTTTTGTCTGAGAGAATCTTCTCGTAGTATGGAGTTAGATTAACCAGAGCTAGGTAGTATTCCTTCTTCTCTCTAGCCAACGTCCCACTCCACTAAGTTAGTTACGTTCAATCCTTTCTCTTCAGCAAACTCAAGTGCTTCCTTTTCAGTCTCGAAACACTCGTCGGGGTAGAATTCTCCTTCTATCTCCAAGTAATAAACACAGTCTTTCACAACATCGGTACTCCTTTTATCTCCTAAAACAACCAATTACTGTTCCATTGTATACTAGTACTATACAGTTGTCAAGCATTTTCTTTAGATTTTTTTGTTATAAGAAACCCTCGTAACTGATCCATATTGATCTTAGTGTCCTGATAGAACGGGGTCAAATCTAAGTCTGGGGGTGGAACCATATCTGGGTCTACTATGTAGTCAATTCTACCATTGTGGTAATATTTACATGTCTTGTCATTATACTCGACACAGTCATCCATAGTTCTGGGTTCATCCCATCCATGATGGGTCACAGTGATTCTTCCGGTAACTGGATCACACGTAACCACATATTCAAAATCTGGTAGAACGCCCAAACAATTACCACGTTGTTCTTTAGTCTGACTAGTAACATATCTTACCATAAGTGGAATCGCTGTGTCAATAGACCCATAGTGTTGAATGAATCTAATGTTGTGTTTTTCTGCCATCTCAATGAACTCAGGCCCCATCGTGAACCCTGACATATTCATATTCACGGTGTACAGATATCTGACATTATTAGATAGTAACCATTCGAGCACGTCCCGATTTGGGACTATCATATGAGTGACTCTGTTCTTGACAATGAACCTGTTTATCTCCATTACGTTTTTTGGATGCCAATCATTACGATCTGCAAGAGTCATGGAGAAGTGTCTATCTGCACACATTAAAGAAGGAATCAAATCAGTAATCATTGCACTTGCATGGTGCATGTTCTTAGTGTGTAGAACTGTAGACGCTTTCGAGAACTTAAAGATTTTGATATTACGTAAACTCATCTCGTAGACTTCTTGTTGAGTGAACTCTATCATACGAGAGAACTTTGTAGTACCGCTTGTACTCGAAACAAGAAAAGGTGTATCGGGTGATATGTGGGTGTCAATATTTTGGTTGGGTTGGTCAGAAACTTGACTAGGTGTCAAAATTTCGTCGGAGTATTCTGTGATCATCTTCTGGTGTAGTCCATCGTATAGAGTACGACCACTACCATCGTCAATACAGAATCTTGCAGGCCCAAATCTTGCGATCTTGGTGTAAGGTAAAGTGTCTTTGTGTGCGGGTGCATCTAGTAACAGGACACGCAGTCCTAACTCTGCACAGGCAAACAATGCAGATACATGCCACACGTTTACATTAAGAATAGCAATGGCAACTAGGTCACCTTGTTTTGCACCACGTTTATGTAAGAGTTGTTTCCATCGATTGATAAGAGAATCAATCTTAACTCTATCATGATTGTCGTAATTGATGAACTCATTTATGATATCACGATTAATCAATGAACCTCTCCTTTTCTTTGCATTTTGTACACGTTCCACACGGTTCACTTTGTGGTGCGGTACACGATCTAACCCACTGTCTCATCTCTTCGGGTATCATTAACCATTGTTCTTTCTTATCTAGATGACCAAGATGTCCATTGATATACTTGACTTCACACCCGTATATTTTAGACAGATCATTATAGTATTTATTTCGAAGTGCGTACTCTGGTTTGTCCCACTGAAACTCAAGTGCGTTTGCACCTGAATATATTTCGTTTATCCAAGGGTGAAATATTTGTAGATTAAATGCAGTACTTGATACTATGGGCATGAATGGTACGCCCCTACCATAAGATTTACCTCTCCAGAATAGAGAAGTCCTTGCGGGTTTTACACAGGGAAGAACAACATCAATGTAATGAACATCAAGATTGAAATAAGATTCTACCATCTGTTCAACAGCATGAGTCTCAAATAGATTTACTTGTTTATTGTTGACGTAACACTGTATGTGAAAGACAAGAGGATTTCTATTTTCTAATACTAGTTGATGTAGAAGTGCGGTACTTTCTACTCCGCCTGACCAAGCGACTATACAATCATTTAAGGTGGTTGACGTGTTTTGCATGTATCTTACATCCTATAAATTCGTTGTAGTACTCATCTTTAAGTAGTACATCGTTTTCAAACTGTAACTTCGCTTCGTAATATGAACACTCACCTTTGGTTTTACAGAGTCGAAGTATCTCACGGTGATACATATCTCGACCCTGTTTTTCAACCAATAACTTCAGTTCTTCAGAAGAACCATAATAATCCATCCAATCGGACAGAACTTTTTTGACACGTCTGCGAGTCTTACCCTTCAATGGGGGTAATCTACGGGTAGACCAAAAGAACTTTTTACCAATGTACTTCTTTGCAGTCGCACGATTGGTGATCTGATAGACAAATCCGTGATTGTCTTCGATCTGTTCTTCGGTAAATTCTCTGCCTTTATAATGCCACATACAACTATGTATATGCGTCACTATCTCCCAGATAAGTTACTTCCCCTTCTTCACCACACATAGGACAGTTCATAGGTCTGTCATCATCGTATGGTACTGCGACTTTACATATACTATCGCAGACGGGACATTCCACCTCGTAAATATAAGGGGTCTCCATTAGGCGGCGCACCCCTGACCATCAAGACCACAGACTTGAGGTTCTTCAGGTTCGTCATCTTCCCAACCCCAGTCTCCGTCCATACCAACTACTGAGTATTCGGTAACTCTTTTCTCGAAGAAGTTATCGTGGGATGCTCCATTGAGCACCCAATCCAGCCATGGTAGTGGATTGTCTTTCTGTCTGAATTTTGTTTTAAGACCAAGTTGCAAGAGGCGACGATCAGCAATATGCCTAATGTACTGCCTAACTTCATTCTTGGTAAGTCCTTCAACTTTATTCCCCTTGAATGCTAGATCAATAAACTTGTCTTCGAGTGTGACAGCAGTCTTTGCCATCTCATAAATCTTAGACTTCAGTTCATCGTTGACGATACGTGGATGTTCCTCACAGAATGTACGGAACAACTTTGCGTTACCCTGTACGTGCAGTGTCTCATCACGAATCGACCACTCAACAATAGTTCCCATACCTTTCATCTTACCGAAACGTTGGAAGTTGAGTAACATCACAAACGAAGAGAACAGACTCATACCCTCGTTGAATACTGATTGTGCCAATGACAATGCAAGACCAGTATGAGTAGAGATATCTCCCTCACTCATGAAGTCAACCTTGTCTGCCATTTCTTTGAACTCTAGAAACTTGTGGTACTCTTCATCTGGTAGACCAAGTGTATCATTCAACAATGCGTATGCACGTTGATGTACTGCTTCACGTCCAGCGAATGAAGACAACATGTTTCTGACTTCGTTGTTTTTAAATTTGGGGATCAAGAACTCATGATAGTTCTCTCCCACCTGTACGTCTGACTGAGTAAATAGTCTAAGGATATGAGTGATAAACTCTTTCTCCTGATCAGTCAGTTTAGTTCTCCAGTCCTGTACATCTTCGGACAGTTCCGCTTCATCCTCAATCCAGTGAACCTCTTCGTGTTTCTTCGAGAGTTCTACTGCCCAAGGATACTTAAACGGTTTATAAGTTTTAGAAAATTCTAATAGTGCCATTTAACCCTCGCAAGCTTTACATTCGTCTTCGGAAATCTCAACGTTAGTCTTGTTGAAGAAATCCATTAATTCTTCGTACCCACCTACGTAATTACCTTCAATGTAGATTTGTGGTACAGTTTTTACCTTTCGACCAGTCACTTCAGCGGCAGTCTTGCCAATGTCTTCTAGATCGATATAGTCAAAAGGTAGTCCACGCAAGTTGAACTCATCCTTTGTCATCTCGCAGAAAGGACAGTTCTTCTTACCGTAGATAATATTACGATCATCATCCTGTAGTGCAACTCTCTCAACTTTCTCTGATACATTCTCCGCACGAGACTTTGCCTCAGTACGCAGATAGTACAATCCCTTGAGACCAGATTCCCATGCCTTCAAGTGTACCTTGTTGACATATGATTTCTGTGCACCAGCAGGGAAGAACAGATTTACTGATTGACCTTGACAGATAAACGGTTGTCGGTCACCAGCATGTTTTATGATCCATGTTTGATCTAATTCTTGTGCAGTCTTATATATTGCCTTCTCACCTTCAGTAAGGAATGGTAAATGTTGTACCGATCCTTTATTAGTAATAATAGATGTCCACGTGGATTCATTGTTTTCTTGTTTTGACTCCAAGAGTTCTTCAAGGTAACTGTTCTTTACCAAGAATGAACCCGCACGAGTTCGATGAGTATAAGCATTCGCCTTCAGAGGTTCGATACTTGGTGAGGTTGACAGAATGACACCTGAACTGGCGTTGGGTGCAATCGCCAACAAATGAGCATTACGTTTCCCAGTGCCGACGCCATCCGGATACTCTCCTCTTTCTTCTGCCAAAGTTCGAGATTCTGCTTCCGCTTCTCCTTTAATATGTTCGAACACAACTTTATTAATTGATCGGGCTGCTTCTGACTCCCATGCAACATTATGCTTTTGCAGAAGGGAATGGAATCCCATAGCTCCGAGTCCAATGGAACGTTCTCTTTCTGCGGAGTACTTTGCTCTTGTGATAGTGTCGGGTGCGTTGTCGATAAAGTACTGCAAGACGTTGTCAAGCATCCGAACAAGATCACGAACAATATTTGTATCTTTCCATTCATCGTAGTATTCCAAATTCAAGGACGATAGACAACATACAGCAGTCCTGTCCTCACCAGTTGGTAGGTGAATCTCGTTACATAAATTAGACCCATGAATCTTCAGACCAAGGTCTTTCAGGTTCTCAGGTAATGCCTTATTGGCAGTGTCAATGAAGTTAAGGTACGGTTCACCTGTACGAAACCTCACTTCTAAAATTCTTTCCCAGAGTTTACGTGCGTTGATAGTGTCCTTGACTGTGTTGTCTTTAGGATCACGCAGATCAAACTCTGCATTGTTCTTGACCGCTTCCATGAATTCATCTGTAAGATTAATCGCATTGTGTAGGTTCAGTGCTTTACGTTGCACGTCACCTGTAGGAATACGAATATTCAAGAACTCAATAATGTCTGGATGTGATACATCCATATAGGCCGCATAAGAACCTTTACGAGTCTTACCTTGACGGTAAGCAATCATGTCCGCATCTACTGTATGTAGAAATGGAATAGGGCCGGGCGCAATATCAGATACAGTTCTTACATCTGACCAGTGACCCCCAACACCGCCACCGTACACAGATAACCAACGTAACTCAGAACTGTGATCAATGAGACCTTCCAGAGTATCCGGCACATACGTAAGGAAACAGGATATAGGCATTCCTTTACCCTTCCCGTGACCATTAGGTGCGTTAGAAAGTACAGGAGAAGCGTACATAAACCACTTATTGCTAACATAACCATAAAGACGTTCTGCAAGTTCGTCATCTAGATTATCCTTATACGTTGACCATGCTTTTGCAGCTCTGGCGTAACCCTCTTGGGGTGAGTCCTCGTAATCACTGAGGTAGAAGTCCTTTAACATTCCGATTGCGTAATCGGCTAGGAGATCATCTTTCTTTTTATCAATTTTCATTCTTTTCCCATTGTTATTTGGTGTAGTCATAGAAAGGTTCAGTAGCTTTGAACTCGTACTCTTCTATGAACAACTGCTTTCCGGTTTCAATAAATTCTTTTGCACGTTCTATTATATAGAGTTCCCTGTCACTCTCAAATAAAAGATCGTTGTAGAGAAAATGCGACTCCATAGAAGTCTCATAGTTTTCTACTAAAAATCGATCTGAGTGAAGAGTATAATCGTCGGTGCCATCAAGAGCCACAAAGATTAGTTTATCTCTGGGTGTTTTTTCTTGAATTGTATATATGTCAGACAGATTATCATTCTTACTAAAACATATGAGATGATAATCGCCTTCTAAGATTTTGATATCCATACTGACTCCGATTATTGTCAGTAATTATATCAAAAGAGGATCAGTAGGTCAAGCACTTAATTTGTTCTTTTCCATGAAACGTTTGAGAACCTGTTCCATGTCCTTTCTCTTCTTCTTACGATCATATTTCTTACGGACAACCACGGTATCTGAGTCATCACCAGCACCAGCAACGGACGCTGTTCCAGTCATTTCTTCGTAAAATTTCTTGAATGATCTCATTTGGTAATTTCTCCGGTAGTCATATATATACGATGAGAGGTCTTAATATGCACCCCTTCATAAATTTTTATACCTAAAATTTCATCTATAGGTTTACCATTAGTAACTCTGACTTGATCCCCTTTCTGGGTCTCATATAACTTTTGTGTAAGGGTCTCTCCGATCAACCTGTAAGTGCCGGGCCCGATCTCATCGTTCTTAAGAATGTACCACTGGTGTTCTTCTGCGAGGACATCTAGTATATCGATACCTGTGGCATTGTGAATCCTTTCGATATCGGAATCTGATAGATTGTTTTGTTCTTTGATTAGATATAAGGCAGCACCGTACCTTGCGATAACTGACTTACCGCCCGGCGCCTTTGCCATTAGTTTCTTGATGTTGAATACTAGACGATGGAATGCGGTATAGTGATCACGTAGTGCTTCACGGTTGTCCATATTACCGTCATCGAAGTCTTTACGTTTCTTACCGTTTGCGTCTACGATACCTTTTTTGAATGCTTCGGTATCCTCTATTGGTGTGACAAGAAGTTTTAGGAAACGGATCGTATATACAATGTCTGCAGCTGACTTAAGTAATCCCACTATATTCTCCTAATCTCTCTCATCCTTTCGACTGCCAGTTGATCCATTTCTACTTCTGGATAACCATGTTCGTCAATTGCCTTTAGGAAAATCAGAAATGGTTTCAGTGTACTCCAGTGTTCTTTTTCTGTTAACTTAAACTCTAACATATGCAGTCCAGCTTGGAATCCGAATACGTTAAAGATCACAATGAGATGATTAAGAATTAGTCTTTCCGATAGTTCTCCACTCTCTTTGTAACGGTTCAATAACCTCTTCACGTACTTGAATCTTTTCAAGTCTTCGAAGAATGCTTCCCCATCGATTGCCATCGGGGTATGATAATGCTTAGCCGCATATATCATAAGATTCTTATTGTTCAACTGCATAATATACCTTGAGGAATAGTTCTATTCCTTTATATAGGGAATCAAGAAAGTTTTTCTATTAAGACTTCCTTTGATGCCCACTTACTGACTTGAACACCACTTTGTTCTGCCAGTGCGACCAATTCTGCTTTGGTCATATCTTGTAAACTCTTGTTACCTACAGGTGCTTCATGTAACATTTGAGGAGCTTCATGTTGTACTTGTTCTTCCACTTGTCCTACCCCTTGTCCTAAAAAGTCTTCGATCTCACCAAGAGTTAATCTTTGTGCTTTGAGCAGTTCCCCTGTAGAGGGATCAATCCAACCACGAGTTGTGGGAACTGCGTCCTTTGCCCAGTTAGGTGGAGAGATCATTATTGATCTTCCTTCTTCAACATGTCAACGTCTTCTTGAGATATCTCACCCATAGACTTACCAGACAATACGTCCATGATCTTTTGTTGGAACGTACGATTGTCTTCCTTCACAGGGTTGACAACATTCTTGTCACCTGCTTTGTTATCGCCGGGTCTCTTAGGTGCTTCTTTACCTGAGTTACCTGCTTTAGTTGTTACGTCAACTGCCTTCTCTTGATGCTTTTCATGATCAGGATCAGACTTCTCGTGATCCTTTTTCATTTTGTTTCCCTTCGGAGATTCTTTATCCATAATCTCTTCAGCTTCATCACCTTTAGGTTTTGCAGACGCTTTTGCTTGAGCTTCGTCTAACGCATCTAGAAGTTGATCGATATCTTCTTTCTTTACGGCTTTCTCACCGATCTTAGAAATCTCAGCAGTCTTACCTTTCTTATTGGCAGCTACTTTTTTCTTATCGTCTTTCTCTTTCTCTTCGCCGTCATCAGCATTGTCAGCAGGCTTGTCACCACCGTCGATTGCATCGTCGGTTGCTTTACGCTTCTTGTGAAGATATTCATCTGATCCATCAACATCTCCATCATTATCGATGTCCTTGTCTTTACGATCTTTGAACTTCTTATCGTTTTCTTTATCGTTAACAGGATCAAGTTTATCTTGTTCCTTCTTAACGGCTTTCTTTTCGGAGACCACTTCGAGGTAAGCCTCCATCATTTTTTTGATGTCATTTGTATTCATCTAAGTCTCCGTTATGGCATAAACCAAAATAGTTTTATAATGGCACCGATTACACCAGTGCCTACGATTACTGCAACTTTATTAATTATTCCGACAGTTCTGGCATTGTCCTCGACCTTATTTTCAATAACGTCAAGTTTCTCAGAGAACTTATTCATACGATCATAGTTCGCATGATTGTTCTTCTCTATAGCGATAAGTTTCTCTTCTGCACGAGCAAGAGAGATCATTGCATCTGATAACTTATCTATCTTCTCTTCAATCCGGTCTAACCGTTTTTGATTTGTTTCTACTGCCATTTCTGTCCCATTGGAATATAGAGTTAATAACTACATCTATTTATAGTTCTCAACTTCTTAAGTTAAAAATTAATTGTCAACTTTGGCACTTCCACGCCATTGATAACAACTCCAATATCTTGCTTTCCATTTAGGGCCGGGGTTAGCACAATTGTGCCTTGCTCTAAATGATGCTCTTTTCTTTGGATCGTCTCTATTGATTCCCATGTTGGGATCACCGAAACGAACCACTACAACCTTACCCTTTTCGTTCTTCACATACACCTTGAACTTTTTATTCGGGTTCTCAGATGTACGGATAGGGTCGTTTAGTTTTACTTTCTTACCTTGATACTCTGACTCAGTAATCTCTAAGTCTTCGTATAGGTCATTGCATTCGCAGTGTTCATCGATGCTTAAATATTCGTTAAACCCTTTCATCTTACTTCCTATTCATTAGTTTGTAAGCTGCATTGGCAAGTTGAGATGCTTTCATCTTATCCATCTTTGCTTTGTTTGCATCATTTACTTTGTTGTAAATTTGAGTAACAGCAGATGCAGTGAATAGGTCTACCATGACACCATCAACTTTCTTGGCGCCTTTGGTCTTTACGATGTCACGCATTGCGTCCATAGTCTTGCTTTCAGATACAGACTTGACTCCATAAGTTTTGCATGGTGTTTCACCACAACCACAATTCTTTTGTTCCTTGACTTTAGGTTTCTCATGAGTGTAACCCATCTTGTCCATCTTCATATGGTCTGCATAGGTATTTGCTTTGTATCCCTTTCCGGTCTTAGGATCATACATCATGTGAGGTTTGAAGTCTTTCTCATCTGCACATTCGTTCTTAGGTTTCTCACCTTTCTCTTTCTTAGAGATTGCGATAGCAGCCTGTTGAGCAGCTGATACTGCTTCTCTCATTTGACGAAGATACTTCTTACGTGAGATAGGTGGGCCACCATACTCCATGACATACTTAGTTAGAGTAACAGCCATGTCACCCCATGCTAGAGTTGCGTCTTTACCACCTCTACTGAAGAACTTAAACTTGGTTCGATTACGAGAATCGCCAGCATCCATCATGTTAATGATATCAACGTTGTACTTGTTACTGCGAGTCTTACTCTTAACTACTAAAGTTTGTTTGTGACCTTTCTTCATAGAAGAGTCGAAGTGAACCGTAATTTTATCACCCTTCTTAATCTTGTCAAAGTCTTTACGTGCAAGTGTAATCTCGTTTAGTAACTCTTCATTAACAGACTCATTAGCGTGTTGAAATGCTTTCTTAACTTCAGGGTGTCGGGATAACCCTCTCTTAAGTTTTTCGACTTCTTTCTCACCATAGGTCATGTTACCACCTGTGTCAAGTGCAAGTTCAATTGCTTTCTTGACCATAGGATCACGTGCGGCTTGTTTTGCTTTAGGATTCTGTCTGTAGTATTGACCTACTTCTTGTCCAGTAAGTTTACCCTTACCCATCTTAGAAGTTGGATCAAGTTTACCATCTTTGACACGTTCAGCAACTCTCTTCGCAGTCGCAGTTGCAATGGCCATTTTCTTGTCCATTGGCATATCGGGATCATCTTTCTTAATCGCTTTTGCGATCTCTTCCCTTTTCTTGAGTTCTGCTGGTGTGAGTTTCTTTTCTTCTACTTCTTCTCTCTTAGGAACTTTGTAGTCTTTAGTTCTATCAACAACATTGTGTCCCATTTTACTTAATTTTTTGATGACACGATCATCCACGTGAAGTTCTAGTTCCTTCCCTTTCTTAGTTATCGTATTGACACCAACGGTAGCACCAGCCTTCCTAGCGACATCTCTAAACTGTTTTTCTTTTCCAGCAGGATATTTTAAAGCAACCACCTTTAGTGGTGATTTATATTTTTCCCTTAAATCTCTGAGTTTCATTACGCTAAGTCCTTGTCGTGGTTTAATGTGCCCTTCTTCTTTTTAACAATAAATGCATTGACTCGTGCCATACCCCACTGTTGTGGTGTAGTGCCGGGTCTATGACCTGTTTTCCATGCAGCTACTCCACGGTTGTAAACCTTCTTTAGAGTACCTACAGATATTCCTGATTTCTTAGACTTAGCAGCAAGACCGTCTGGGCCTTCTTCCAAGTTTCCTAAATCGTCGTAATTTTTATAACGCTTCATTCTGTCTCCCGATTTTTTGCTTTCGCACGTGCGATTCGAGCACGATCTAGAATCCTATCATGACGTGCCTTGTCTTGTTCTTTTTCTCTGTTAATAGCATCACGTGCGTTCTTGACTGCATCAAGACTCTCACTCTTCGTAGCATGTTTTGCTAGTACACGTGCGTCTAATCCTTTTAATGCAAACTTGCGGATAATATCAGAAGCGTGATATTCCGCACTATGTCTCTTACTCTTGTCTTTTGCCATTGCTTGAGAGACCATCTTTGCTACCTGATCATACTGTTTCTTCTTGGTAGTCTTAGATGCCCACTTCGCAATCATCTGTTGAGTTGTTTGTTCTGAACAACCCTTACGATGTTTCTCACAGATTTGTTCAAAGGTCATGACTGCTTCGTAAGCTTCGGGTACACAATTAGGAACGTCTTTACCGTTCTTTTTCTTCATACCAACTTGTTTGTATCCATCCCAACAATCTTCGTCGTACATATCTTTAAATGCTTTGGTGTACTTGGATGGTTTAGTTTTTGCGGTCTTATCGCCCGGCGCTGGTTTATATGCAGACGCATCATCATCTGCCTTCTTACCATGTTTCTTGAAGTGTGCGTCACGTTTTGCTTTAGTAGATTTCTTTAGTCCGGTGTGATATCTTGCGGGTTGTGTGCCTTCTCTATCTTTGATATCAGGGTCTTGTCGTTCGACGAGTTCGACTGCGTCCAACCATTTGCGTAGTCGAGTGCCATCTGTGCGTTCGACGATAACGTAATTTGCCCCGAGCATTGTGACTTTAACCACTTCTTCGCTTTCTTTGATAACAACAGAATCCCCGATTCCATACAGTTTTCCTTGTACGTATTTTTCTCTTGTTTCAGAAACAGTTTCTAGTTCTATGTGATTTTTGAAAGAACGCTCTTCCTTGAGACCCATACCTTTACGGACATCATTAAACAACTTCCTTGCATCTCTGTCCGACATAGACTTTGGTACACCTTGTGCAAAGGTTACAAAGTCATTCTTCTTTGCATTCTCTCTTTGTTTAGATGCAGACATACCTTCTACACCTTCTGCATCAGGGTCACGGGCACCCGCAGATACAACTCGAATGGATTCAAAATTGTAGAACCCGTGACGTGCTTTGACTCCGTTGTACTTTCTTAATAGTACATCAAACTCACGTACACGATCCGCACCAACAATCATGGTGACTTTCTTATAACCTTCGTTATGTAAACGAGAGGCAACGTCGAATACGTTTCTAATGTTCTTATCGATCATAACACTACGTGCATGTTTCGGGAACATCTTACGTACGTGTTTGACTTTGTCTGAATATGAGAGTGGGTCTTTCTTAGGATTAGATACTTGAGATAGATAGACTTTATAGTCTGCTTTACCTGACTTAGTTGCCAGTGTATCCATAACTTTTCCATGCCCGATAGTAGGCGGGTTCATTCTACCAAAGGTAAAATAAACTTCTCTCTCTTCTTCAACTAGGTATTGGGAAAAATTCTTAATCATTCTTTCTCGTTTCGCTTTCTCTTACGATCTTTTTCTGCTTGACGCACCTTCGGTAACAACTTACGTGCAACCTTTTGAATCTTTGGTGCCATCTTATCTAGACGTTTCTCTATGTCTGCTCTACGTGCAAAGGATAGTTTACTTTTGTCAGCACCCTTTGTCAACTTCTTGAAGAACATAGTACGTGCTTGTTTGTTTGCACGTTTCTTTAGTTTTTCCATATCCGCAAACTTACGTGCGGCTTTCTTACGTCCAATTGCAATCTTTGCTTTGTTCTTTTTTAGGGATCGTGCGAGTTTACGACGAGCGGCAAAATTCAATGCCTCGTGTTCTGAATCGGCAGTCTTTCTTTTCTTCGCTCTATATGCTAGTTGATCATCACCCGTCTGAGTGTAATCAACATTTATAAAGTCTTTAAATCCTAATGGCTTTGCCATTTCTACCTCGTTGGTTTATCCCATCCCTTTAAAATATCAGGTGAAAAGTTGTTGTATGAAAACTCCATACGGTCAACTAATTTCACTGCGTCACCACCTAGTTTGTCAATCGCAACGTAACCTTCTTCTCCGGTCACCTTGTACCCCTGTTTAGTTTTAACAAAGGTGTCGATCTTCTTCAAACTATTTAATTTATTTATAAGTTTTAGTTTCGCAATTACGATTAATCTTTGTAATTCGAACATTTTTTCTAGTGATTTTTTGTTAGATGGACTAAAAAACTCCAGTATTTCATCCAACTTCTTCTGTTGTACTGCTTTACCTTTGTCAGTTTTACGTTTATCGATCTCTTTCTGATACTTATCATTGATCCACTGCAACAGTTTTCTTACGTGAATCTTAGGTTGTGGGGGCATAGACCCCTTTCTGACAAATGTATTAATATGTTGTTCGATTAGTTTAGCAAGGTCTTGATTACCTTCTAGTGTACGTAGAGTCGTACCAGATATTGAATTAAAGATTTTACCAGCCGATGATAGTATCTTAGTAACCTCGGCAGTTTCTTTCTCTGACATGGTAGCGGATGATACATCACGCAACATTGCATCTTGTGACCATACCTTTACAGAACTCTTAAATTTCGACACGTCTACACCATATGACGCTTTCATCGACTCGAAATCACTTCCAGTGTAAGTTGTGTGCCAGACAATACCGATCTCTGATTTAATTATATCAGAGGCCATCCGTTCAGGAATAGCATAAACAATAGTATTAGGATGGAACGTAACATAAGACTCTCCGTCAATTTTCTTTTTCTTTACATCGCCGGGCCCGTACAGGAAGTCTCCCTGAATGACACCTTTGATTCCTAGTGAAGGTAACAGTCTGAGTGCAGTCTTCATTTTATCTGCAAGATCACCAGACATGTCTTCATCTATCTCTGCATTAGTCTTATAGATTTTTGGATTCTTCGCAAAGATACCTTTCTTTGCAACAAAGAACTTACCGTCACTTGGGTCTTCACCACAAAAGATTGCAGGCGCACCGTCCCATTTTACAGATAGTGCTCCCTTTGATTTACCACCCAACATATCACGTAGTTCACGCAGAGCAAGTATTGCTTCACGTGTACCTCTTACTCCACCGTAGAGAACTTTGTCCTCAATGTGAGTCATGTGGGTGTTCTTTTGTTCTGCGATAAACTCTGCGAAATTCATTAGGTTGCCTTCGGGTTGGGTTTATAGTCACACATAATATGTGATGGGTAGAGACCACCCTGTTTGTTTCTGATATTGAACTTGAATATGTACAATGGTGTCACCACCTCAATATCGATTCTCTTTGCTTCGCCGGGTTTTGGATATAAAATTTTAATCTGTTGGATTCTAGATGCCTTCTTCATTCTACCAGCAGTCATCTCATAGAAGTCAACCTTCTTACCTTTACGGTGTACCATCCAGTAACCGTATCCAATACCAGTTAGAAGTAAACGTTGAAGTGCACCTTTGTTTGCAAGACCAGATGCATTTACTATCTGTTTCTTACCAGCTCTCTTAGCCGCTTTGGGATCATACTTATTAAAGATATCAATGAATCTTTGTTCATCAATACCAAACATACCAAGTAGTTTCTTTGCGTCTCTGTTAGTAATCTTACCCGCTTCGAACTGATCGTCTGTGAAGATTGTACGTACACCCGCATTGAAGAATGTTACTGTACCACCAAACTTTGCAGATAGGTAGTGGACACCTTTGTCTGTAGTAACTGTTACGTCTGTAACTTTGTGTCCGATCTTGAGTTCTCGACCACCGATAACTGCTTTGACATCCCCAAAGATAAGAGGACGTTTTGTATTTGCAGTACCATCAAGTTTTACTTCGATGAATGATGCATCCTTAAGAAATGCGTCATGCATCTTTTTGACCATGTTAGGAAATTTAAAGTCTCCGTCCAATCCCGCTTCTTTGTATTGAACCAAGTCATTAATGATCTGACCTTCAAATGCAAACCCTTTAGAGTTTACACCACCCCCACCACGTGAACCATTACCGGCGGTTAGTTTGAAACCATATTCTTTGGATAGGTTAGGAAGATTAAGATCGACTGCAACAGAACGTGCAACCTTGATCCCTTTCTCTTTGGGATTGACACTCAACGCAAGTGGGTCTGCCATACCCGTGTTCTGAGTAATGTATGCGTAGAGACCTTTTAACTTTTCTTTCTGAGGATCAGACAGGTGCGTGAGGTCATCAATCTCTGCTTGAGATTTTGGAATGACACTGTATGCTTCTGATACCGATTTAAACTTTAACATTTACAATTCCTCTTGTGTGTTTTCCACACTATACCACTATTTATACGAATTGTAAAGTAGAATTTTCCTCGTTCCATTGAGCAATGGTTTCACGGAGTGGACGCACCCAGTTGTCACGGTGTTCGATAAACACTTGCGGATCATGATCATCTACCGCAATGATAGTGACCAGTTGTGTGATAGGTTGACCTGTACGCTCTTCCCACATGATTGCATAACCAGATTCTTGCATGAAGTAGTTCTTGATCATAGACGGAAACTTCTTCTTACGAGAAGTCTTGAAATCTATAATACTAAGCTTCCCATCGAACTCAGCAACACAATCGACACGACCAGCAACCCCCAAGTGGTTACTATAGAGTGGTGCTTCCTGTGCGAATACTCTGCCAATACGATCATCCAGAATGGGCTTGAGATCAAGAAAACTAGAAATAATGTCTGGAGTATATCCATCTTTAAAATTCTCATCGTTGTTGATGTACTTCTCAATTATCTCATGAACCTTAGTACCACGAGCAGAGGCAATTCTAGAAATACGGTTTGCTTCTTCTTCACCTACACGCTTACGCCATGCGGCTATTCCTGCTCTACTTAGTATGGACAGGACAGTTGTAATTGATGGTAGGTCTACTCCTTCAGGGGTATGATATACTCTACCACTTTCGGTGTCTTCCGTCACC
>Ga0160423_10001862_pt1 | contig 17654 bp, 8 predicted proteins | sample CRUFie14St8metaG_FD_108191 | JGI IMG/M metagenome (GOLD analysis project Ga0160423, IMG submission 108191) | Marine microbial communities from the Costa Rica Dome - CRUD Field 142mm St8 metaG | ecosystem: Environmental > Aquatic > Marine > Oceanic > Photic zone | place: Costa Rica: the Eastern... | reverse complement strand
TCAGAGCCAACCAATCAAACCGATGATGAGGGTAGTAGTGATGACGGTACTGGTGGTAACACCGGTGATACTGGAGATGGTGATTCTTCCGATGGAGGCGGAGATACAACCGATGATAACACTCAATCAGGAACTACTGCCTGTGGCTCCGGTGATGGTACTTACAGTGCGACCATGGTCGCCTTCGATATTTCAGCAAACCCCGATTTTACAAACATAGGTGGCATAGAGATTGATTGTTCATCGAATTTGATATATGGCTATGTATGGGATAGTGTTGAAGAAATTGAACATTTTATCTCAGTAGACCCTTCAAATGGGGCTGTTAATTCACTGGTTGAATTAACAGGAATAGATTATGTTACTGGAATTGCTACTTATGCTGGTGGTGAATATTTCACAATTATGCGTGGTGGCTCCTCTGTTTACTTAGTTCATGTATCAGTGGCAGATCCTAGCCAGTACAGTATGACAGAGTTCGATTTCACCAATCACCCTGAGCTTGATGATGTTTCTGGAATAGAGTATGACCACGCAAACAATCTGATTTATGGATATGCTTCTGATGGTTCCAATACAGGCAGTGGAACAGCAGGCCCCGGCCAACAACAGGGCGGTGATGTAGAGCCAATGTATGTTGTAACGGTAGACCCGGTAACCGGTTTAGTAACAAAACATACAGAACTAGAGGATATAGCAGGTGTAGCACAAGGTGCTTCTGCCTTTGATGGTAGTCATTATTATCTGACAGTAAGGACAGAAGACACTGGATATTCGATGGCAAAAATCGACGTCCTTGATTTTTCAATATCCTACTCATCAGTTTTGTCTTCCACAAACGAGGACTTAGAGAGCCCGAATGGTTTCGAAATCAACCTCAACAACGGTCTAATTTATGGATATGCATGGGATTCAGTGGCTGAAGAAGAGGTTTTCATCTCCTATGAGATTTCAAGCGAAAGTATCGTTCAAGTTGGTGTAATCTCCGGAGTTCAATATGTCACTACTGATTCTACTAACGGGGGGAACGACTTTTACGCGATAATGTCTGGCGCTGATAGAGTTCTGAAACTGATTCACATCCAATACTAATCAACAATCAACAGCAGTTGGTTAAGATTCAACTTTACTGTATGGGGTGTGTAAAATCATTTCTAAAAATCCGTTGGTTCTATCTCAGTTAAAGATGACCTACATTCATGCTGATTTACGGTAAGATGTAGGTTAGTATGCCAGTTTTGCTTGCACACTTGAGCCTTGTAGTGAATTATTTGTTTGAAAACCATAAAAGGATTCAACAGATGTTTTGGTTATTATATCGGATAATAATAATCCAAGTTATGCAATTATTGGAGTGAATAAGGCTATATGTTATAAAAAAATCAAGAAAATTATGCGCAAACTAAGTTGCTGGCTAATAATCGCTGTCTTGACAATTCATATGTCGGTTTACAGTATGGATTACACAAATGACGTAACGGAATTCGAATCACAAGAGAGTATCGAAATTCTACAAACCGATGGAAGAGGATCTCACCAAATGTCAGGTAACGGGACTGGCAGTAGTAGTCATAATTGTAATTTCACAAACAGTGCTGATGGATTGGGTGGCCCTGTTTGGGATAGTACAGTCTCTTACAACCTAGATGACATAGTAGAATGGCCCGCCGGTTCAGGCCATTTCTGGCAGAGTACCACTGCTGGTCCAACAAGCGAACCTGCCCCTGACGGTAAGTGGACGGGACCATGTTCCTGCGAGGAAATCGCTGAACAAAGTGGAGTTGTATGGAATGCTCAATATGGCTACGATGCTTGGCAAATTCTAGAATACAATGGCGCAATTTGGTTCGTTCAAGATGCAGGTACCAATGCTGGAGACGTACCCCAGGAAGGCTCAGACCTCTGGGTCCTGTGCGAAGATTCGTGTGCATCAATTGTCAATATGACGACTCCGGTTTGGGAAAATTCTACTCTGGTTACTCAAGGTGAAGTATACGAATATCCAGCACAATCTGGCCACTTCTATACAGTTGTAGGAATTGGAATGGCCAACCAAACAGTTGGCGCACCCGGTGTAGACCTTGACGCATGGGGTGAGCCTTTGGATTGCGATTGTAAGGAAATCTGGGCTGATAGTGGCGAACCCGTTTGGGATTCAAGTGCTAACTACATGCAAAATGCAGTTGTTGAATGGCCAGCAGGTTCCAACACTCTTTACATCTCATTTGACCATGGTAATGTTGAACCTGGAAGTGCTAACAGTTCCTACCTTTGGACTCCTTGTAACGGAGATCAACCAAGTTCAAATTTGTGTGAAGAATTCGACGGCCATGGAGGATTTGCGTGGGATGCCAGCATGCTGGTTTCTTCAGGCGAAGTCTACGAGTATCCACCTGATTCAGGCATGTTCTACATGGTCTCACCAGGAATAGTGCAAGAAAATAGAGGCGCACCAGGTGTGGACATAGATGCATGGTCTGAAAAGTACTGCACTTGCAAAGAAATTTGGGACGCAAAGGGACAACCTGCTTGGGATTCAAGTTCAGTTTATGCAATCGGAGTTCTTCTTGAACATCCATCCGGATCAGGGGATATATGGATTGCAATTGCACCATCAACCACTGCAGGTGTTGAACCTGGAGAGCCATGGGCTGATGGCAATGAGTGGGAACTATGTGGTCCTGAAGGCAATACTTCTGGTGGACCATGTGGTGGTCAAGATTATGTTGGAGTTTGGGATAACCTTTCTAGAGTTTCAACAGGCGAAGTTTACGAATATCCAGCTGGCTCACAAAATTACTACGAGGTCGTTATTCAAGGATACTTAGACCAAGAAGTATCCTCTCCAACGATTGATTTGGATGTATGGGCGCCTGTAGATTGCCCATGTGAAGAAACATGGGAAACCAATGGACAACCTGTTTGGGATGCTTCAGTCACTTATTCTCCGAATTCTGTAGTTGAATGGCCTGCGGGCTCTCAGATTCTATACATTGGGGACACACCTGGACCTGGAGATGAACCAGGAGTAGACCCTGAATGGGTTCTTTGCCACTCTCCAAATCAAACATCCGGCGAGCCATGTGCTGGTCTAAATGTAATTGGAGTATGGGACCCTTCAATTACCGTGACTTCTGGTGAAGTCTACGAGTATCCAGCAGGCTCACAAAATTACTACGAAGTCAACCCCGGAAGTCCATTTATGAACGTAGGAGCGCCAGATGTCGACATGGATGTATGGACTCACGCATACTGTCCATGTAACGAAACATGGGTCGCAAATGGTCAACCTGTGTGGGATGCATCAGTTGCATACATGCCAGATGAGGTTGTAGAATGGCCAGCAGGTTCAATGATGCTTTACATCGCTTCACCTTCTCCAGGACCTGGAGATGAACCAGGAGTAGATCCTGAATGGGAATTGTGCAGTTCTCCAAGTGAACCATCTGGAGAACCATGTGCTGGTCTGAATGTCGTCGGCGTCTGGTCTTCAGGAATGAATGTCACCTCTGGTGATGTATATCAGTATCCAGCTGGCTCTTCCAACTATTACATAGTCAATCCAGGAAGTCCATTCTGGAGCGTAAGTGCACCTGATATAGACATGGATGTTTGGTCACCGATCGACTGCCCATGTAAGGAAACATGGGTTGCTAATGGTCAGCCAGTTTGGGACGTATCAACAACTTATTATCAGGATGAAGTTGTCGAGTGGCCAGCTAATTCTGGAGTACTTTGGATGGCTTTAGACAATTACTTTGCTGGTTCAGAACCAACCCTTTCAGCGCTTGATTGGGAACACTGTGCTGATTCCTATCCTCCATCAAATCCATGTGCTGGATTAGATGTGGTCGGCGTCTGGTACCCAGGAACGAATGTTAGCTCTGGTGAAATTTACGAATACCCAATGGGCTCAGATACTTACTACCAAGTCAATCAAGGAGGTCCATTCACGAACGTAAATGCCCCAGATGTTGACATGGACGTGTGGTCTCCAATCGACTGCCCATGTAAGGAAACATGGGTTGCTAATGGACAACCTGTTTGGGTGGCTGGTACAGCTTACCCCGGGAATTATGTCGTTGAGTGGCCAGCCGCATCTGGTAATCTGTACATTCCACTAGAACCTACAGGAGTTTCCTCCGGTGGTGGTGAACCTGGAATAGATATACACTGGGTACTGTGTGAAGGTGAGGGGCCAAGCCCTGGCCCTTGTGATGGACTCAATGTTCCTGTTTGGGACAACACAACAACTCCAGCGGTTGGCGATATCTACGAATATCCTGCAAATTCAGGAAATTATTACCAAATTATCTTCACCCATGAAGACGCAAATGCTGGGCCTGACTGGGTAGCAAATCCAATTGTGGACGGAGGAGCTGATGAGTTCTGGGTTGCATACAAGTGCCCGTGTAAAGAAACATGGGTTGCAAACGGAGAACCGGTTTGGGACAGTACAATCACATTTTACACGGGTAACTATGTTGTAGAATGGCCTGCAGGTTCTGGAGAACTATACCTTGCAGAGGCTGGAGGAATCACTGGAGCTGGAGAGCCTGGCGTTGATGGACATTGGATTCCTTGCGCTGAAAGCGATCCAGAACTGGAAGCAACTCCAGATAAGGAAGAGACTGAAGATGAAGATAGTGTTCCTGGCATCGGTGCCGTTGCAACATTACTTGGATTCCTTGCAGCATCTGCCTTTGTGCGAAGAAAGCAGGATTGCTGACTTACTATTCCGTTGGGCTAGATGCCCAGTGTAGCCAATCGAAAATAGGCTCTATACACCAATCCGGTTGGTTCCCAGATTCGGAATTGTAAGTAGACATACGCTCATTTTCCCAGGAAGTATAATCGGGGTCTGCCCATAAATCATCCCAGTCAACCGGTATGTGGCCGTTGTCCCCTTCGTTTGTGTTTATTGAAAGATTGTAGGAACCAGTTGGAGTAAACTGTTCACTTTGTATGTATACTGCACACACATCTTCTTGTCCTCCGAATAGATCACCCTGAAGCCACAAAACTCGATTTGAGACGGTCATGTTCCAGCAAGCTTGTTCGTTGTTGTGTTCAAAACAAAGTTCGCCATTTTGATGAGTCACAGAATCTATATTTTCACCGAAATTTGTAGTGCACCAAGGGTCATTCCAAACGCCAAGCCAATCATCCGATTCGGATGAAGTGCAATTCTCCTCATTCATTGCAACAAAAATTTTTGAGAAATCCTCGATTGGATTTATCTTGAGACCGTAAATGCTGGAGTTGTCTAAGAAACCTACGTAATTGTTTGCTGTCTGCGAATTGCTGTTAGCCTCTATTCCAGAAACTTGAATACAATACTCCGGCCAAGTGACTGAATTTACTTCAGCAACCCATGATGTCTCATTGAGGGGGGAAGCTATATCACTTGGCACTAAAGCAAGACAAATTGTACTCATAGAAGAGTCGGTTGTAACTGTATCCTTAGTTGGGTCATCATATTCTGTTATGGATTGTGTCTGATGCATGAATAGTACATTGCCGACAAATGAATAATTGTATACATAAATCGTTGTCCGAGGGTAGTCGGTCGCTTCGGTACAATCAATGACGTGTTGTGCTGTATATTCGTCTATATTCCATTCATATGGGCAACCAGTGATAGGTTCCGTCTCGCTGTAAAAGTTCATTGTGGTGCCGTGATGTCCAGTCCAATACCCTGAAAATGGGTGATTCGGGTCACTTATGGGAACTGTGTCTTCATCCTCGGGTTCATCGTCACCTACGCACCCTGGGGAGAATAGGATCAACAAAACCAAAACCAACTGTAAGCACTTGAGTTTCATGTTGTTCCTACTGGGTGCAGTATAACAAACATTACCCCTGCGGAAAGAGAGTAAGCATCTGTAATTGATTGAAATTACAAGCCGGGAACTGGATGAACCCACCCAAATAGGTCCTCACCGGTTTCGCTTTGAATGCTGGTAAGCGCGTCGTACAACTTTTGGGTGACTACTCCTGGACTAGAGCCATCTGCGTAAGTCGCTGTCTCATCGCCTAGAGTAATAGAACCGATTGGTGATATTACCGCCGCGGTTCCACAGCAGAATGCTTCATCAGCATTCATCGCAAAGCTAGCCTCAACCTTTGTTTCAACTACCTCGTGACCCATATGGCGTGCTAGTTGGATTATAGAATCACGTGTAATACCCGGAAGGATAGTGCCTGTTAATTCAGGCGTGTAGAGAACATTGTCTTTCACGCAGAAGAAGTTAGCAGCACCGACTTCTTCGATATATTTGTGCTCCTCAGCATCGAGATAAATCACTTCAGCATAGCCTGCTGCCTTTGCTTTCTTTGATGGCATCATACCTGGAGCATAGTTTCCAATCGCCTTAACTCCACCAGATCCCCCCGGCGCAGCCCTGTGATATTCATCGCTAATCAGCAATTTTATGCATGTCATTCCCCCTTTGAAGTATGGGCCAACTGGGGTGACATAAACCATGAAAGAATATTCAGGAGCGGGAGCAACTCCAAGGACCGGTCCGCTTCCGTTTAGCAAAGGTCTAACATACAGAGCACCTTTGCCCATGGGTGGAATCCAACGGGCATTTTGCTGTACACATTGCTCAACAGCATCGATGAATATTGATTCTGGTACTGGTGGCATTTTGAGCCTGTCTGCTCCTCTTTGCATTCGGCGTGCATTTTCCTCAGGCCGGAATAAAACAACTCTTTCTGCGGCCGTTTTGTAGGCCTTCATTCCCTCAAACAAGCCTTGACCATAATTTAGTACGCCTGCTGCCGGTGAGATTGAAATATTTCCAAAAGGAAGTATTTCGCCTGGTTGCCATGGAGAATCTATCGCAGTCTTCGTTATGTACATGAAATCAGTCTCGGTCATCGAAAATGTAAGAGTGTCCCAATCGACCGGTGCTTCGCTCATTATTGGATACCAGCGCTCGGAGGTATTCAATGATTGTGTGAAATTTTGAAACACACGTTGTTTCGTCAAGTTATTGTCTTGATGACTGTTGCAGCAACCATGCGCTGGTCTGGTGATGTTGCGGTTATCACCGGCAGATACGTGTCTGAGGGTGATGCAACCGTAATGGAATTATGGTCACGAGCCAAGACTAGTGAATCGGTTTTGTTAAGGGTACACGGAGTCAAACCTTGGTTTGAGATAACTCCTCACGGAAGGTGGACAGATTCCACCAATAATCCCGAGTTACCAGAAGTAGGGGGGGAGATAACAGAAATTACAGGTCCTGAATTAAAATGGACATATTTAGGACATAAACCAGTCTGGAAAGTCTATGTTCAACAGCCATTTATGGTTCCTAGGCTTAGGGATTCTCTAAAATCTACGTGGACGATTCTATCCGGTGATATTCCATTCGTGAACCGTTTTTTTCTCGATGGGGATTTGTCGATGCACGTTTCCGTAGATGGAGAAGTTCACGAAACAGAACATCCGGTTGATATCTGTCTTGATTTGACTATGAACGATGTTTCAGAGTGTGAGCCATTCCCTGCGCCTTTCAAGATTCTTTCATTCGACCTTGAGACATCGATTGCACATGACACAATCCTCTGTGCGGCGGCTGTAATCGAAGATATGGGGACTGGTAAAAGAACTCATCATACATTTGCGGATGACGAGAAGACAATTCTCAAACAGATTACAGAACTTGTGCGAAGCAGCGATCCCGATATTATCACTGGATACAATATAGATAATTTTGACATGGGAAGAATAGTAGATAGAGCGAATCTTATCGCTAGGTCGAATAAAGCTATGAAAGCGGAATTGATGGGGTGGGGCAGAGTCTCTTCAAAAGAAGAAGGCAGACGTAGAGACACCCTCATTCCAACACGTGGAACTGCGAGAGCATGGAATGTTGCAGGTAGATGTGTTATGGATGCATGGTGGCAAGCAAGGCAGGCGCTGCGACCACAACGTGAGACGCTAAAATTCGTTTCTAGACTGCTTTTCCCTGACAATGAGGATATGCAAAAAATAGATGTTGATGCTTCCAAAATGGATGAGGAATGGAAAAATCGTCCACAAGAGGTGCTTGAGTACTGTTTGAGAGACGCGGAATTGCCTCTTGATATAATGCACAAAATTCAGGCTTTCAGGCGCAAGGAAGCAGTTGCTGCAGTTGCTAAGGTTTCATTAGATACAAGTGCTAACGGAACAACCTCTCAATTGATTGATTCCTTGGTTATACGCCTCGCTGACCGCTCATCAATCGGGGTCCCGCTTACTGGTTCTGCAGATAGAAAGGAGGGGCAAATTGAGGGGGGTTACGTTCACGACGTCCAAGCAGGTCTTCACCGCTGGGTTGCAATCCTCGATTTCAAGTCGATGTATCCATCAATAATGATTGGCAAGAACATATGTTATACAACAAGAATAGATGATGGTAGCACCGACCAGCCATCAGAAAAAGAGGAAATTCATGTTGCCCCCACTGGTGCAAAATTCAGGAATAAAAGTGGCAGAAGAGGAATGGTCCCATACCTATTAGAGGATTTGATGTCACAAAGAGATGTGCACAAAGCCGGCATGCGCGATGCTAAAGATGAATCACAGAGGTCATATCATGACCAGATGCAATATGCTGTAAAAATTCTGATGAATTCCTTTTACGGAGTATTTGCGAGTGGTTTCTATCGCTTTACTCATCGTCAACTTGGTGAATCGATTACAGCATGGGCAAGAAAGAACATCAAGACGATAATCCAAAAATTAGGAGACGAAGGCCACCACGTTGTATACTCAGATACAGATTCCATTTTCGTTAAAACGCCAGTCGCTGATGTTGAAAATCCAAAAGAAGAGATGATAACCTTCGGCCACAAGACAGCAGAGAGATTTAGCGAGGCAAGTGCTGAATTAGAATTTGAGACAGGTATGTCGGTTTTCTTTAGTCATGGCGCAAAAAAACGCTATGTTGGCCAAGTTGTTTGGCCAAAGGAGTCTATGATGGTTAAGGGTTATGAGACTCAGCGAACCGACTCTTTTCGCTACCTAACCGACGGGATGAAAGAGATATTCAAGCACGTTTTAGAAGACGACTCGGAAGCTGCAATAAACCTGGCAATCGATACAATTGCTGCGGCAAAAAATGGCGAGGTTCCGGTTCGCGAATTAATAATGAGTAAATCGTGCAAAGGTCGTTGGGATAAGAAAGCAGACAGAGGCAAAGGCGCTTGGGATTTCTCCAAAGACTATGCAAATCCGGATTCGATGATACAGGTCAGAGCAGCTAAAGCGCTGATTGCAAAGGGCCTACCATTTACGCCAGGGATGAAGATAGCATACATAGTTACAAATGCGAAAAATAGACCAATGGAGATACAGCCCTGGCTAGAGGAATCGCCTGTCACTGTTTACGACGGTCAGTTTTACGCAGACCGTTTAGCAACTGCTTTCGGCAGAGTTACGGAAGCATTCAATTGGACTGCAAAAGATCTGCTGTCCGGAAATCGCCAAACATCCCTTTTCTCGTTCTAATTGTGTGTACAACAAGGGCAAGTATTGAATTGGGTAAAGGGTTCACGCTAGAGTGATGAAGCCGATATTCATGGTATTGATGTTTGTTTCAGCCGGCTTGGCTGGCTGTTTATCAAGCGAAGAATCAACATCCTCACAAGTCGAGGCGATATTCGACTTCGACCCCGACAAGAACATTCGTACGGACATGGAGATTCAATTTGATGGAGGCGCATCGTTACCAGTTAACGGAGGCCTGACTTACAAGTGGGATTTTGACAGTGATGGAGCCTATGACGAAACAGGCCGAACTACGACCTGGTCGTATTCCAACGCAGGAACCTATGATGTTAAACTCACTGTCTCTGACGGCACAGACTCTAGTTCGCAGTCCCGCACTTTGAGAGTAGTTGACGCAGATGCACAAGAACCGCTTGCTGATGCAGGTTCTTACTCACCGAACAGCGATTGTGACGGAGACAGTGTCAATTCAGGCCAGTATTACATAGTATACATCTGTGAAATGGACAAGAGCACCTCGAGTAAATCTGTCCTAGCAACCACGTCTGTAACACTCGATGCATCAGACTCAGAGGCATGTGAGGACGATGATGAACCATGCGATGATTACATTTCAGAATACTCATGGGACCTCGACCTGAATAGAGATGAAGACGGCGATGGCGATTCAGAAAATGATGCTGACATGAGCGGAGAGACCGTGGAATGGAAGGAATTGAAACCCGGCGAATACAAGATAGCCCTTACCGTAACCAACGGTGCAGGCTTATCCGCAAAAGATCAGGTTATTGTTTACATAAACTACGTGGGCAGATGGACTGAATTTTCAATTGGTGGAAATACATCAAACAATCCAGTTGACATTGACTTTAGTTTCCCTGTAACCCAGAATCTGGATTCTGGCAACACAATCAAAAGAGCAGCGGGTGAATTAGTCTACCCCAAAGAGGATAGTGATTGTACCGATGTTGTCCCAGGAGATGGGAACAATTGCCGTGCCAAGATTGACTTGTATGGATTTAATTCTACAGACGAGCAAGCGGCAAACACCAGCGCCACACCTGTTGAACAGCGAAGCTATGGCGAGTGCGATGAAGACACTGATTGTGTTTGGTTGCAATTCACAGGCTCCTACCACTTTGCAGAGAGTCAGTGGAAAGATGGCGAATGGACAATGACGGTAAGAAACGAAATGGTTAACGATTTAGAAATTGAATCCTTGACAATCCGTCTGTTGTACAAGTGACAATCTGGGTAATTTAGAAGCAGAAAATCGCCTCAATGTCGGCCGTTTCCGCGTCGCGGTCTTCAAATAGGGGAGGAATGTCGGCGGAGTGCTAAGGAGAGAGCATTATGGGATCTCAATGGGAAGATAAGAGTAAACCACACCGCAACATTGTGTTCATCGGACACGTTGACCACGGAAAATCTACAACAGTAGGTCGTCTACTTCTAGACTCTGGTCACATCGAAGAGCACGTTATTGAAAAGAACGAAAAACTAGCCGCTGAGAGTGGTAAGGCCGGATTCGGTCTTGCCTACGTCATGGACGGACTGAAAGAAGAGCGCGAGCGCGGTATCACAATCGATGTCGCTCACAAGGAATTCTTTACACCAAAGTACTACTGGACCATCATTGATGCTCCAGGTCACCGTGACTTCGTAAAGAATATGATTACCGGTGCAAGTCAAGCAGACACAGCAGTTCTGCTGTGTGCAGCCAACGACGGTGTCAACGCTCAAACCAAGGAACACGCTTTCCTTGCAAAGGTTTTGGGTGTGTCTGAACTAATCATCCACGTCAACAAAATGGATATTTCTGGTGTTGACTGGGCTGAGGAAAAGTACAAGTCCGCCTGCTCGGAAGTTACCAACCTGCTAAAGATTGCAGGATTCGGTAGCCAGCTAGACCGCATACCAATGATTCCAGCATCCAGTTTGAATGGAGACAATGTCTACAACAAATCTGACAAGTGCCCATGGTATTCTGGACCAACACTATTCGAGGCTATTGACGCAGCACCTATGCCAAACAAGCCTATCGACAAGCCACTCCGCCTACCAATCCAAGACGTCTACAAGATTTCGGGTATTGGTACTGTACCAGTGGGTAAGATTGAGACAGGAACTCTGAACGTTGGAAAGACAGTCGTCTTTAATCCATCTCAGAAGTCTGCTGAAGTCAAGTCTATTGAGATGCACCACACAATGGTTGCAAAGGCTGAACCAGGTGACAACGTTGGATTCAACGTTCGTGGACTGGCTGCAACAGACATCCGCCGTGGTGACGTTGCCGGTTATGCAGACAGTGAGCCAACTTTTGTTCGCCACGATGAGACATTCGTTGGACAGATTCAGTTGATGGACATTCCAAAGGCCGTATCAGTTGGTTACACCCCAGTTTTCCACGCACACACCGCTCAAGTTGCTGTGCGATTCCAGGAACTATTGGAAAAGACCAACAAAGCTGGCAAGGAAGCAAACCCGTCCTTCTTGAAGACCGGTGACGCATGTCTGATTCGCTTCCAGCCAACAAAGCCAATGGCTATTGAGGCTATGAGCGACTTCCCCGAACTTTCACGATTCGCTATCCGCGACATGGGTAAAACCGTCGCTGCTGGCGTTTGTATGAAGATCGAGAAGAAGTGAGTTTGAGTTCCGACTGGACTACGATCCGAATGGAAGAGAGGTGAAATCATGGCAGCAGTGACCATCATCAAACTAACAGGCGAGAACCATAGAGACATCGATGCAGTTGCGTCTCAGATAAAGACAATCTGTGACAACGGAGGCATCAGTCTACGTGGACCAATTCCTTTACCCACCAGAAGACTAGTGGTTCCAGTCCGCAAAGCTCCAGACGGCGAAGGTAGTGAAACATACGATCATTGGGAAATGCGAATCCACAAGAGACTCCTTGAGATGGATATCACCAGTGGAAAGGATGAGAGCGCTTTGCGACAAGTTGCTCGAATTCCTATACCAGACACGGTTAGCATTGAACTCTCGATGCGCTCGATGAACTAGATACAACAACCCTTGGTTTTGAATTACCAAAGATGTATGATAGACTGTAAGAACTGCTACTACAGCAACCTCTCCAAAGTTTTACTGTCTACTCATATGTTTGTTTACAGGGTTGCGATTTCGGCAACACCTGATTCTACCAAATAGTTAGCAGTCATTTCATCGAGGAATAGAACATCGCCGACACCCAGCGTAATTTCACCATCAATGGTTATGATTGGTTCATCAAGTGATTCTAGAACTCTTATGCGGAGAAGGTTCCCTTCTTCGATATCTAATTCTTCTTCATGAAGCGGCTCCTCAACTTCTGATGAAGCGGCATCAACATTCGCCCACGCATCAAAATCCATCTCCTCCTTTTTCTTTGAAGGTGCTAATTCCATTGCTGCCGCATGACTTTCTCCCGTGGAAGGTTTGTGTATTGGAATTTCCTCAATCGGTTGCTTCCCAGCCAACTCTGGAAACTCTTCCGATTTAGCCAGGTGCTCCTCTTCGTCTTCGTGGTATTCTTCAAGGGGAGCATTGTTTTCTTCTATTGCAATTTTAGGAGGGCCTCGTCCGGTAAGGCCACCAGTTCCGGAAACAAACGAATCGAGTTGTGTTGTTCCCGGAGCCATTCTAAGATCATCATTTAGCTCTTCTGAGGCTATTCCCATTTGCATGTTATTCCAATTGACTGCTTGTTTGAATTTGTTAAGTTGCTCAGTTGCATTGGCGTAGAACTCTCTCTCAGCGGGGTCATGACGTGACCAATCCATCGCTGCTAAATCTTGGCCTTGTGAGCCGCCCTCTGTCCTTAGAGCCATGCTTGCTGAATGCTGCATCAAAGCGACCATTCTTTTTCGAGCTAGTTCAGATGCGGTTCTTCGAATGTTAGCTTGACGTTTCTGTAAAGTTTGCATCTTAAGCGACGGGCCAACCGTCTTGTATACTTCGTGGATTTCCATTTCAACCGTATCAAGCAATTGGCTTACTTTCTTCCAAAAGTCTCCCCTCGGTAACGGCATTGGTACACTACGACCCACTTGTTGTCTGAGAGTTGAAAATAACTGCTCCTCGACCTCTTTGGCTTGAGACGGATTGAGTAAAGTCCGCTCTGCCATGCATCTCTGCGTGGCGCGGGCCCCCTATCAACCCTTCAGCGACAAAGGTGCTCAAAAAAAACGAAGTTTCAAACCCTCTACTGCACAGTTTGAACTGGTGGAACGCATAAAGCAAGCCTTCGCACTTGTTGTTCTGATGCTGCTATCTCCGTGGGCAGCAGCAGATGTAGCAGTCTGGCAGGGTCCTACTTTCTCTCCTGATGACGCTGGATTTGAACCTTCAAATTCCACCTATAACGGATTCACAATACCCACAAATTCAACAATCTCCTCGTCCGAATTTTCTGTAGAGCCAAAGTGGATCGATGCAAGAGATAATGGTACCTTTTGGTCTAATGATGCGGTCTTTGGATTTTCTCAGGGTGAGACACATGGCACGTCTTTCATGACTGCGAATGGTGACCTTACACTTGCAACAAATTCAACGTATGGTGAGATGACAGATTTCGAAACAATTGCAACTCAATTCGCTTCATGGTCGCTTGAGGGAGATATGATTTGGCAACCAGTAAATCTGACAGCAGTTTCATACGGTCCTGAAAATGCAACATCTGGTAACTACGCCGCAGGAAATAACGGTTCCATTGCTCCTGGAAACTCAGGTTATATGAGGTCAGAATTCTGGCAGATACCCAATGTAGTTAGGCACTTCAACCTAACATTTGATCGCTGGAATTCATTTGATTTACACGATATTGCAGAGTTACAATATTCTGTTGACTTGGGCAGTAATTGGCAATTGCTTGATAATTGGACGGGAAATACGACCGACTGGGTCTCAGAGAGTTATTCCCTTGATTCGTTTGTTCAGAATGCAAGTAGCATTGGTTTCAGGTTTTTAGTCAGCAAATCCAACCAATCTATAATCACAGAAGGAATGTTCATCGATTCTTTCAACTTATCAAACCAGGGCGATCCATTAGCAGCCTGGTTTCATGGAAATTCAAGCGGCGGATATTCATCTAATGCAGATGGTACACTTATAATTCCGGTAAATCTTTCAGGACTTGGTTCACCTCTGGAATTAATCTACCAAGCAAATTGGGATATGCAAGGGGGTAATTATGATAATCTTGTCATTATGATTTCTCAGGATAATGGCACAAGTTGGACAATAATGAGCGCTTTACCGGGGGTCCCAGCTCATGGGATTTTGAGTGGAGGGACGACGTATAATCAGCAGTCATACGGTTGGAGAGAGATTCAACACCCGTTCCCTGCAGGAGCATCAAGTAATCCTAATGCTTCCAATACTCTGTTAAAATTCCGGGTTACTACAGACAATACAGTAAATCAGGGAGGTTCTGCAATCGATGGTTGGGAGGGGATAATGGTCGATGACATTAGAGTACTCTCCGGTGTTGGAACACAGAATATGCAAAATAGATTATTAGCCAATTTTACAGATTCTTCAAGCCAATTTTTGCAGAATGTCTCAGGATATCCTAATGATTGGCAACATATCGAATGGGATGGTTTCAATGGACCCTGGAGTGCTGAGGATTCTTTCGAAGAAATTCAAAACCTACCCCAAGGCTGGAGGGTAGATCATGAGAGAGGTTCAAGCACATGGGAACGCGGAGTCATTTCAAATGTCAATGGATATGGTCCGAATTCGACACAATGGCCGAGCGGGTTCAATGGAATGGGGATTAATCTAGATGGGAAATACACTCAACATGTATACACTCATCTTGTATCTCCAGTATATCGAATACCACAAGACTCTACTGCAAGGTTGAGCTTTAAACACTGGATTTGTACCGAGACAGACTGGGATGGGGGATCAATATTTACCTCAATTGATGATGGTATTACTTGGCAGCACTTTGGAGACAACATAACTGGTTTTTACGATCGTACATCGACAGTTAACCCAAATTCGCCATTCTATCAATTGGGAATATTTGACGGTTCAAGAGTAGCAAATGGTTGTGGAACCACAAATGTAAATCATACATTTACAAGGGTTAGTGGGGACATCTCGCACCTCTCGGGACATGAAGTAAGGATAAGATTCTCATTCTTTACCGACACTTACATCGAAGAGGATGGCTGGTATATCGATGATGCTGGTATAGTTATTGACAGGTTCCGTTCAAATGGTACCTGGATTAGCCCATTAATCGAAGCCGATGATGCTGGATGGGCTAGATTGACATCTCTTTACGATATGCCGCACGATACGAACGTTCTCGTTGATGTTCTAGACCCTTCAAATAAAATTTTAGAAAATCACGAAAATATGAGCCTTCCGTTTGACATAAACGTGGCTTCTTGGGAGCATAGTCAAATAAAATTCAGGGTAAAACTGTTTACTGAAAATGAGACAATAACCCCTAGAATCAAAATCTTACATCACGGTATTACGGAGTACTTTAATTTACAAATTTTAGAAAGATTCGATCCAAATTTACCTGCTTGGATTTCCAATTCCAGTTTGATTACACAATCTACTAACGATTATTTGATTCCAATTCCAATACCGAATTGGAGACCTTATGGCGACGTTTTGTTAGACTGTGAGGGTAACATATCTGCCCAGATGAATTCAATCACTAATCGAATACCGGTTCTTGCATATGGTACTTTGCCAATCGGTGCTCAAGGGGCTATTATGGATGAGAAAGAATGTGGCAAGGTATTGGAAAATAGCTTTTCTCCGGCACAGGCTACGAGTATTGATATCAAGATAGAACCGGGTGAGGTATTTGATTGGATAAAAATCGAACCACTAACCCTTCTTGCTCCAGTGTCACCTTCGATAGACTTGGGTGCTGACGGTATAATCGATTGGAAATGGAACGATTCTTTCCACTATACTAATGAGATCTATTCGTTAGAAATTGATGGCGTAGAATCCACACCTGTTACAAATACAGGATTTACTGCAAATTTTTCTCAATCTGTAAAGTTTTCATTTATTCTCCCAGCTAGAAATTTATCGATGCAGGCATGGAATTGCGGAGTCCCAACAGATTGTTACGTTGGTGGAATTAATTATCATAGCAATGGCTCGCTGTCAAAGCAAGTAACTGAGGAATACATCTGGATTAATCAATCTGGATTTTCACACTATATGGCAAAGTACGAGTTTGAATTTAGCACAACAGGCCCAACTAGCATGAAGCTATTATCTCTGAATTATATTTCGGGTTTTAGTCATTCAATCACCATAAACTCATCCCTACATGAATTATTTGTCGAGAATAATGATTTGACATCAACCCTACCTGTGAAAATTTCTGCCGAAAGGGGCGGAATTATCTTTGACGGTGAAATAGAGCATGAAAAATCGATTGTTGACACTTGGATATCATTGCCGCAACGAACCTTTAGACCGGGATTAACACAAATTGCAACCTCAAACCACGTGATAATGGCAAACACTTCTTCTCTTGATTACGTCTCACTGGATATTTCTACCAGCCAAAGTGTAGAGGATTCCATTGTTACAATTACTGTTGACAATCTAGAATCTGGTGGACGTTTTATTCAAAATACTGGGGCTGGAGTTATCGAACTAGACTCAAATAATTGTACATGGGATGGAGAGAATGTCACATGGTCTTTGACAGGAAAATGGATGTTAGATGATAATCCTAGGCTATATTGGTTCTCGTCTGCAACAAATATCGATGGAATAAGATTGGGTCCAGTTATGGGCATTAGTGGTTCTGCACAGTATGCAGCTTCGACTAATGACTTGGAAATAGTTGAACTGAAAGCATGGTCAGACAATCGCCCTCTTCATGATTTCTCTAATCCTTTATGGCCATTGAATGTCATGGGAGGTAAGGAATTAATCATCTCTGGTGAGGTTAGATATTCGGGCCTTTACGGAGTACATCCATTGCCTGAAGAGGCAGGTGTAATCGTGGATTTGCTTGTTGAAGGACAGTTACTGAGTAGTGTTTCAACTGGGTTTGACTCAATCGGAGAATTCAACACATCGATAATTACTCCGGAATCAGCATCACTCAGTGGTTCGGAAGTGGAACTGCATGCACGCTTAG
>Ga0160423_10001861_pt1 | contig 17654 bp, 19 predicted proteins | sample CRUFie14St8metaG_FD_108191 | JGI IMG/M metagenome (GOLD analysis project Ga0160423, IMG submission 108191) | Marine microbial communities from the Costa Rica Dome - CRUD Field 142mm St8 metaG | ecosystem: Environmental > Aquatic > Marine > Oceanic > Photic zone | place: Costa Rica: the Eastern... | reverse complement strand
TTGGTTTTTCAAAGGTAGGGATTTTTGCTTTTAATTCTGTGGTAGTCTTTGTGTTAGAATCATAGTCATAATCCTCTTTGACAAATGTCACCGTGTCAGAGCCATCATAGCTTACACCAGCATTTTCTTCATCTCTTCTTCGTGAGTTAATAGAACTAGCCTGGCTCCACGCTTGATCCATATACATCTGACGAGCTTCAGCCATTTTTGCTGGGTCGCCTAAAATATCTTGAATTCCAAGACCTATATCTTCTTGCCCATAATCTCTTAGAGACATCAAAGCAGCTGCCGAATAGTTTAAGCTTTGTCCATTAGAGTTGTTAGCGTTAAATCTAGCGGTCAAAGTGTTCATGAAATCTTCCTTGCTTCTCCCGTAGTATAGTGAGGCGTTGCTATTCCCGTATTGTTCTGGGGCAACAACTGATGGGATCTTTGAGGCTGACTCAAAAACCAATGCATTATTAGGATTAAACATAGGATCTTGCGAGGCCCTCATTGTGCTGCCAGCACCAGTACCGCTAACAACAACAGTTCCTAGTTCAGAATCCCATCTAGGAGCAGTTTCATATCCTTTATAGCGGTCATTAAACTGCATGCTCATGCTCTCTGGTGTGGTGGTAAATTTTTCAGAATTACCTAGCCCAGTAAGCAGTGTTGATCTATCTGCATTATACAGCCCCTCATGACGAGAAATGTATTCATTAGCTTCACCAATTATACGGTTGATTGAGTTTAAATTTTCTTGCGTTGGATTTTCAGAATACTCTTCCAGAGCCATTTCATATCCATCATGATACGCGGAAAAAACTTGCTGAGCCTTTTCAGACATAAATTTAACAGAACCCTCAGCGCTAGACATTGCTTTCTCAAATGCCCCTACCCTTGCAGCCGACTGCTTAGCTTCTCTACGCTGCTCCTCAGCGCGCATAGAAGACATCTGTATTTGATCGCGGATACCTTGTACCGCTGCTCGAGTAGCTCCAGAGCTATAGTCTAGTGGTTGTGATATTAAACTCATTTTGCTGCGTCTTTTTCAAATCTATTAAGTAGCGTGGTAACGTATCTAGAAAGTGGTGACTTTTCTTGTTCAGCCAATTTTTTCATTTTCTTAGACTGTGTAGGATTAAATACATACTCACCCCCAGTAGCCTCTCCAATTTTTTTACCGTTTCTTACTAGGTCAATAGGGTTGTCTTCATGACTAAACTCCCCGGGGGTTAGCATTCCGCCTCGTTCAATACTGCCGTATCCACTCAGTTTACCGCTACTATCTTGATTGCTACTGCCCCCACCGCTTTTATTGCCTCGGTTTGGATAGTAAACATCCATGTAGTCGCTATCAGAATAAGCGCCAACTGCCATAGTACCAGCTTGAGCTAGGTTATTGATAGCACTTGCTTGCATCTGTCTACCAGCTTGATAGCCCGCTTGAGCAGCCCCCAAATCAGTAAAGTAGCTTTGAGCACCAAACTGAGTATTTATCATATTAGTGCGCTGTTGAGCTCCAGCCAATCCTTCTAGTGCAGAAAGTTCTTGCTGCTGCGCTTGTGCTCCAATACCTGCAATTGTTGCGTCCGTTCTGCGCTGAGCTGCCGATAGACCCCCAATCAATGCGCGAGAACCGCCAGCCTGCAGAGCCGCAGCGGTATCGGCCATGCCTTGCTGCGCCTGCATAGTAGCAAGCTGAGCGCCTTTGTTTTCTTTGGCCTTCATATATAGGTCAAAGTATTCTTGTGGCGTCTCCATTTTAGGGATGCCGGCAGAGCGAATCTCTTCCTCTCGTCTTTCTGCTTTCTTAGCTTCTGCTCGACCAGAGAGGTATTGAGCTCCCGCTGAAACCCCTTGGATTATAAGCATTCCGGTTACTGGATCTATCATAATAGTATACTATTTTACAAATTTAATAATTATCTCTGATTCAACGCCGAGTGCATAGGGCTGTCAACAAAAATAGTGTTAATACCATAAAGCTCTGATTTTGAATCGTGTACTGAATTAGTTAGTTCAACTTTAGCGTAGTAGTCTCTTAATGCATCACCCTCATCTTTCGCGGTAAGTTTTGCTACAAGTATCTTACCCTCTTCTGAAGAGCTTAGCGCAGTGTTGGTGGTTATTTTTTTAGAACCATCAATACTTGATATCGTTGCATTAAGGTTTGTCATAGTAGTGCCGTCTACCTTGTGCAAGGCTGCTCCCAAGGGAATAGGCATTCTATTTATTCTGTTATCAAATGTTACCGCAGTACCAGTAACATCATCTACTGTGCCAATGGTAATGTAGTTAGCGGTAGATGCTGTGGTATCTCTAGGTATTGCCGCATAGTAACCACGCTCTCTCTCATCAAAATCACCAGTAGCAATACTCGTGGTTTGGTCTGAGGTAGATACAGTTGCCGCCCATAAAGAGTCTCCTTCTATAGATAGCGCTTGAAATGCTTTGACCATGGATGGGTTTGCGTTTGCAACAATCGTAATCTTTGCGCTGTAGTTTGACCCATAGAAATTGCCGTAGCTTGAGCTAGCACCATGCTTCCACATGATTTCGGTCTGACCGCTAACCGTAACGGGTTTAAAAGAAAAGAAGGTATCATTCAAGTGGGCGTACATATGTGGCGAGAAAGAATAGAAAGATGTAAACACGCGCTTGTTATGGCTGTAGGCCAAAGTAAATCCGGTATAGCTTCCTCTATCCTTACTGGTTAATACGTATTCAGAATTATCTGGGTCAAATCCAGCTACGATATCCATTTCTGTTTTACCGCTTTGAGCAAGATATGTAGAGAAATTTTTATCAAAGAAAGAATCCATATTAGGATCGCTAATAGGAGTAATGCCGTCCCTTGAAATACGAAGCACTCTTTGAGCCTTAACGTCAACAAAGTACATCATTCCAAATCGCTCTACAACAGCAGCAGGATAACCGCTAGAACCAAAATCTCCAGCGTAATAGTTTGGCGTACTAAATACTACATTAGAAACAACAACATTTTGATCGCTCAAAGTCTCTAACAAGTTTCTGTTTACCCCAACAATTCCGACCTTGTTTTCTTGAAACACATACAGCCTATCTGTCTGATCAACAAGTCGATCTATCTTACCGTGCCTAATCTCAAAGTCTGAGAAGTTGGCAGTAGTTGCATTAAAGCTGGACAAGCCCAAGACACTGCTATCCGCAATGAACGGGTCTGAATATGTAATGGAAGAGCGTCGGCGAACCTGCTTAGCGTCATCGTTTATAGCATGAGGCCTGCCCATTGAGGTTACAGCAGAGTCATAGAAGTCACTGGCTTTAGGAGACTCTACATATTTACGAACGTATAGATACTCGTTATAAAGATTTTCGTCATACTCTGAATTAGACGTGTCGTATTTAGCCATAAGTAGATCACGAGGTCTGAAATATACATCACCGTCTGTAAGCTGAACAACTGGATACCCGCCATCGGTTGCATCTCCTACGTGTGCTCCGCCAGTAATGTTGTAGACCTCGCCAATTTCATGGTATATCGTGTCGTTGTTTACCGTATTAGGGGAAAGTATCTCCACGATAACTCTTTGCCCCCAATCGTCACTTGCCGCCTTAACCTTTGTAAGAGTAAACCCATTGTAAGTCTTGAGAGAATAATCTTCGTCCCTAATCACAACAAATGTAGACGCTCGGCTTGGGGTAACATCGGTTTGGTTGGTTATTACTTCTTTGCCCAATACTTTAAAAACCTGCTCGTCTATATACTGCTGGGTTTGTGTTGAATCATTGAAGGAAATAATACGTAGTACATCTCCTTCTTTATACGTATACTCTAAATTAGCGCCCTTGTCATTTGAGTAAGAATCTGGACTCCCCTCAATAGGGAATATGTCTAAGAATATCTTTTCATCTGAATCCTTGTAGTGTGCACCCGCAACACCAAACTGCATAAAGTTAGAGTAGGTTTCGTTGCCTCCGTATACTATCTGATATTTCTTTGCCCAAGAAGGAGGAGTGTGCTTGATCTTTAGATCGATTCTAACCGCGCCGTGATTACTACCACGACCAGCGGCCTTGTATCCGCCAACATGTACACCGTCTATTTTCTGAACAAAAGAAGACCTTCCTTTCCCGTCATAATATACGATACCAAAGTTATGAACAGCACTTGTTTTAAACGAAGTAATGCCAGCTTCGAAGGTGTCATCTGCACCAACAGATACGCTTATATCGCTGGTATTATATGTAAATTGCGAAGGTGTTAAAGTAACAACACTTGTAGCGTTGGTATCTGAGACAGTGTTATTGTCTATACGAACAGCTCTCACAGAGCTATAATATATCTGGAGCTTTAGCGAAGATAGCCTTAGGTTTATCCTTCTCTTACCCGTGCTTGAAAAACTGGTGTCTTTTTGTATGTTGACGTTTACCTCGGTAAATTTTACAGCCGCTTCAACATCGTCGTTTAGGCTAGCCGCGCCACCCCCTCCAGAAACAGCGGTGACTATCCCGTTGACATTGTATACCGAAGAACCTAGGTCAGAGGTGTAGTTGATATCGGACTCAGCACCGAATGCATCAGCGACTGCATCTAGTATCTCATCCTTAGTCATCTCACTTCCTACTACTATAGTGTGGCTAAACACCTTGGAGGTAGTAAACGGAACGTCAATAAAACCACTACTGGCATTACCGTATCCAATACTACCAGTATTTGATCCAATATCAAAAGTATCAGTAAATAAAAACCCACTACTTTTCGTCAGTCTATACTTACCAGAAGACGTACCAGATAGAGTAGCCTTTAATCTAATGATAGAGCCTTTAGGGTAGCTGTCATCCATAGCCGTACCATCAATGATAATAGCTGGACCGACAGTGGTATTGTTGTTATTTTGTAATGTAGCGGTAATCTTCCCGGAAGCAGGCTTAGACTGATACACGATAGAGGACTCTACATCGATATTTATATTATCAAAGCTTTCTGTATAGTCTCCATACACCAATCTATTTCCAGATATGCTAAGCGCGCTTGCTTTTAGCGGTACATTATCAAAGGTTTTGTCTACCTCTGAAGTAGCCACCGCTGGAAACATACCGTCATTAGAAAAATTAAATGTACCGCTAGCTGAAGTTCCGTTGTCTACTTCCCCAATCTTATAGAAGACTGTAGTCCCACCAAGACGGGCAAGGAATCGAATAGACTCAACTTCCGATCCACCGTTCTGATAGGACAAAACAATCTTATTATTTTCTCGCTCAAACTCTTTCTCTATAACTCCAGCACCATAGGTGTTTGGGTTGATAGCTGTCTTAGAGTATGTTGAAATAGCACTAACCTCTCCATCTTTGTAGATATATTGGTACGCAAACTGAAAGGTTTTGTCTAAAACGTTGTTACTTTTAGACGTTGAGTCTGTAGCGTAAGTAAAGGTGATTGGTTCTAGCGGTGGGGTTTTACACACCGAAAAGAACTCTTTCCTTTCTTCATCTGTATAATAGTTGGAATTGGTTGAATCTCTCCAAATCTTATCTCGACTTGTGAGCATTCTATCAACATTAATTTTGTTTGGTTCGCCCTCCCCATCTGTAAAATACACAATAGCCTCATCGTCGCTATTAAAAACAACAGCTGCATCTACAAAGCTATCTGCATTAAAAGTCAAAATACCGGTGGCTGAAAACAGTTTTTTATATTTGTCTGCTACAGCATCGTACAGATATATCTGGTGGGTTGGGCCGACACTAACATGACAAAAGAAAAGAACGTACTGCTTCTTAGGCACAGTGATCGTACCCACAACGTTTACAGTGGCGGTGATAAGGCCGCCATCACTATCGGCATCTTCTGAAATATGAGTGTTACCCTTGATGGTTTTAATAACACCAGCATTTCCATCGTCATCAGACGAAACCCTTACGTTCTCTGCATTCAACATCTCTATCGGCTTGAGTAGCTTCTCATCCGAAGATTTGTTGAGATATTGTGGTACGTTTTTAATTATCATAATTTAGGAGCCTGCTTGGTATTCTTACGAATAGTCTTGAGCGCTTCTTCTTTGGTGAATGTTTTCATTCTAGAATTAGCAAGTCTACGCTCATTGTAATATTCTGTGCGTGCGCGCATCTTTTCCCCCATGGGGACACTAGCCTTGTTCTGAACGAGCTTGTAATATATGTATGCACGCAATGCCTCCTCCATAAACACATGGACCGTAGGGTTCTTACTGCGCGCTTCATCACAAACATACTCCATAACAACAGCGCTTACGCCATCATTTATGCTTAATTCTATACGGCTTTGATCGAGGTTGATTCTATACTCACCGTTGTACTGTCCTCCACCAAGACCATATAACTGACCATTACTATTTTCGTACAAGTAGTTTCTAAATACATAAGAGTCGTATCCCCTAAGAGCGTTATACTCTTCTCCACTCTCTGTAACATCTACTCTATCGAAAACTCCATCAGAGTCAGAATCTATAGCGTTGGCTGCAACTAGGTCGCTGCCGGAGGTAACCTTATACTTTTGGGCAATATGCATGTTTCTGTTTTCACCAAAAACATACACCAGGCCGTCAGCGCCAATAACACCAATCTTGATTAAGTCCACATAATCGTCTGGTAATTCAACGGTATTATTGGTCGCATTTACATTCATCTTTAACGACCTAATCTTTTGAGAGATATCAAAGCCCATTTCGCGAATACCGCGAAGTGCAAATGTTCTTACGATTGTATCTGTAGCATTGGCCACAAAGTCATCTCCATCAATGGTGATGATGAAGTCGTTAACTATCTGTTCTAAGTTTACGTAATTCCTAGCCATTATTTACTTTTTTTAATATCCTCTTGGCTTGCATAGGTAAACACGTCTTTGTCTCTCAAGTTAATACCTATAAGCATCGCAAGCTCAATCACTAGTTCGGGAACATAATGATCTGGCAATTCAAAATCTACACTCGTAGCTGCATTATATACATGCACGCCATTAGATGTGTTAAACCCAAATGAAGGCAAACTAGCTGTACGGGCTCCCGTTGTGGGATTTATTCCTTCTGGGTATTTGTAGTATGTCATTCTTACCTTCTGAATACCGGTAGGGAAAACCTCTATATCATCTGAAACCAAAGCTATTGGATGAGATTCACTGGGAGCGGACAAATCACTTTTTAATATATAATCAATCTTAGACTCATCATATAATATTTCTACGTTGACCCTTGTACTTTCGCCCAACAAAATAGACCCGGTAGAAGTTATTGCTATCAAGTACGCAAAATCGTCTGGTTTTGCAAATACCCCATTAGCCCTGGACAAAGTAGATGTTTTAGCCAAGATAGATAGATCTTCTTTCGTTTGATTAACGGTAGACAAATGACGTCCACTATCAGCTTGGCGTAAGCGTAAGCGCTTACCTTTATTAAGCCCTTCAAACATGCCTCTAAAGACATTTACCTGCGCGATCTGAGCAAAGTTGTTGAACACAGATGGCGTGACAAAACCTTTTTGCTCCTTGTTTGCGAGGTCTTTTAGGGTGTTATATACCGTATTAACACTAGCCATTTTATTACTTTTAGATACTTACAAATATACCAAAAAGAAAGGGGCAGTTTCCCGCCCCTCGCTTTATAACTTAATGAGTATCAATATATTATAAATTACCCACTTTTTGCTCTAACTCGCTAAGAACCAAGGCCCCTTTATCTGTCATACAGAAACGAGTTAATACATCTATCGAATCTTGTCCTGCTGGTGTAGAAACGATTAGTCTACCGCTATCAAACCAATAACAACCAGACGGGTCTATTTTGATTACTTGATACATGTCAGCCTTCTTAACCGTAGCTCTTACAGCAACCATGGGGTTGTCAAAGCTTTGCAAGAAGCCTCCGGGATTAGAACGAGCCTGCTGCAGGAGATCAAAACGAATCTCACTTGCAGGTCTATCTACGTTTATGTTATAGAATAAAGCAATAGGAACAAGATCGTCAATACCCTTATCTCTTACCGCATTTACTGCATCAAGAACTTCAAACTCTTGATTTAACTGCTCCTCAGCATTCTTCTCGTTGTCAACCATGTGGAATCTATCTCCTCCATTCGCAGCATTACCGGGATGCAAATCTAAATACTTAATTAGATTCGGCTTGGTATAGGGAACGTACAAAAGCTTGTCATAAAACATGACGTGTTCTCTTTTTGCAAATTCACTTTGTTCATCTCTCCAAACAGATCTTTCGTTTGGACAATAACGCAACTCTCGAACAGTGTTGCTGGTTTCATCATAAACAGTTACTCCGCCTTGTGGCAAGGAGTATACAATACCTCCACCTTTAGTAACTGCATATACTCTGTCTTTTTTTTCAAAGACTTCTTTTTTTGAAGCTGCTTTACTAGATTTTGTAGCAGCCTTTTTTACTGATGCTGATGCCATCTTATAATAGTATTAAATTAAAATAAAAAAGATATAAGGGGGAACCGAAGCTCCCCCCATATCATAGTAATTACTTAGTAATCAAAGCGTGACGGTTAGCGCCACGAGTTACCAAACAAACCTCAGAGCGGTAGTTGAACTGAGCAAAGTCATTACCGTCCGTGCTAGCACCTAACACAGAACCAGTTAGCCAGTGCTCCATCTCACGGCTGTAGCCGTTAGAAGCTTTGTAGTTCAATTCCAATGATGGGTTGCGATCACCAGTCTTAGCATCTACTACTGTAGATAGTGGGATAGCAGCACCAATAAACTCTTTAGCTTCTCCCAACAATTGTGGATCGTTCAAAAGCTTCCAGTCATGCTTGTGGAAAGTATATCCACCACGTTGGAAAGATTTGAAACCTAGCTGTACAGCCATGTCCGCATCGTTGTTGAATGCTCCGAATTGAGTTGCAATACCAGAGGTTAATGAAGAAGCGCTTCCTTTAGCTAGCAAGTCATCGATAGCTAAGTCTTGGTCACGGTTCACGTACAATGCGTACTCAGCGTTAGCGCCTTGCTTGTCAAACTCTTTAATCAAGTTGTCAAAGTCAGATAGAGCAAGCATTGCTGCTTCAGAAGCACAAGCGACATTGATACCGCGGTCAGCGATTGCTGCAAAGTAGCCTTCAGAACCAGAAATACCGCTCAATGCAGCATCTGATGAAGTTACTTTTTGACCTAACAACATCATCATTTCACGCTTGTCCATGAAACGCTGACGAGTATCAGCTTCGTTTTTCATATACCAGCGGTAGTCACCGTTGCCCAAGTTAATCCAACCGATGTTAGTAGCTTGAGAACCAGAAACTTTGTAAGTTTCTTTCAAGATCATGTAATCGTTTGTACGCTTAGTCACGTTGCTTTCGTAGAATTCGCTTGGCTGGTCAGTACCTTGTGCGTACAAGTTACCAACGATTGCCATTTTACCAGAACCAACTGCGAGCTCTGGCAAGTTGCCAGTTACTAAGTTTTTGATAACGTAACTAGTACCTGCTGTTACTGCTGAAACGTAAGCACGCTGACCACCAGCTAGCAATACGACATCTCCTACACGAACAAAAGTAGCTTTAGAACCTAATGTTACAGTTTGAGAATTACCTGCAGAAATTGCAGAACTAGATACAGTGTACTCTTGGATCGGGTGTAGACGAGTCTCTTCCCACCATTGTACCTGGTCGTTAGTACCGGCAGCCTTAACAGCACCAGTAAGTTTCAAGAAACCGGTGATACCTTGATCACCGAATGTTTTTACCAACAATTCACGGTTATCCGGCTTGTTGATTTCGTCGATAAAATCGCCTAGCGCGCTATATTTTTCAATCGTTGCGCGGCGTACGATATTTTCTGATGGGCTATCAGCATCGCTATATGCCCCAGTAATTGTAGAAGCCATTTTTTAAAATCTTTTGGCGTTATTATTTAAACTTCATCACGTTGTCTTTGCCTCCTAATAAAGCATTAACAATTTGATCTTCAACTGGATTTCGATCTTTAGTTTGTTGAACCGGGCTAGAGGCATCAACATTAGCGGCACGAGTTACAATGTTTTTCTGCCCATCACCGAGCCCTTGGCGGTAAGCAGACTGAACAATACTATCGATATTGTCGATAATAGTACGGTGTGCACTTAATGTCTCATGATCCCAAGAACCAGAGGCATCAACATATTGATCGAAAAACTCATCAAGTCGAGCATTCTTGTCTTTTAACGACGAGCGGTAATTGTTATCTATAGCATACTTGAACTCATTTCCTTTACCTAAATCGAAATCTAGGGATTCCATGTTGTCAACTACTTTAGACATAGTGCTTACCCACTTATCGTCTATCGGACTTTGAATCTCTTGCTCTTGAGGCTCCGCTTTTTCTACTGGCAACATATATCCATTTCGGACTTCATTGATTTTAGAGCGCGCCTTATCAGCATCCATTTTTAACTGAAGCTTAGAGTATGAGATTTCTTGTTCATCGTACATATTCTCATCCACCTTGTACTTCTTGTCCATAAGGAGACTGATCTCTTCGTTAGAAAGATTAGGGAAATCACTTGCTAATTCTAGCCTAACTACCGATAAATCGTCCATTTCGGACGGGTTTAATGATTGATAGCGAAACCAGTCTTCTGGGCTGCGACCCGTCTTCTCAACAAAGTCAGCAATAACCTTAATACTTTCTGGCAAAAGAATCTCTTCTTGAACCGGAGTTTCATTTCCAAAGCTAACGTCATCCCAAGAACTGAACTTGGTATCCATCTTTTCATTTAGATACTCTAAGAACGTAGCGTCTATATCGATGTCGTCATCTTCTGTCGAAGAACTTTGCTGTATTTGTTCCGGCTCAGCTTCCGGTTTATCTTCCTCCGCTATTGGGGCCTCTGGCTCCTCTACGGGTGTTTCTTCTTTTACCTCTTTTACCTCTTCTGTAGCGGTAGGTTCAACTACTTCAGCAGAAGAATCGCTTTTAAATTCCGGAGTATCGCTAATTTCGACACCCATTGCAGAAGCCGCAGCTTCTAGTGATGATTGAACTGAACTTGCCATATAAATTGATTTTCAATAAATTATACACAAAGATAGGTATAAAAACATTTTTTTTAGAGCAGGGGTTGAAATTGTAAACAAAAGTTAATAACTTGGTACTAGTTAAGCTTAAAAGATATGCCTTATGAAGAATGTAATTCTGGTGTTAGCGATTTTATTAGTAACACAAACTCAAGCACAAAGTCTATTTAAAGACACCCGAGTGGTAAACGGAGTAAGATATACCGCTGCGTACAACAGCCCGGAAAAGGTAATGTATGTTCAGCAAGACCACTTTGATTTTACTCTAGCTGCAGACAGCTTTTCAATTCAAGTAATGAACGATATTCAGTGGAATGCGTACGTAGACTTTATTGTTAAGGAAGAGGATGCTTTTTTTAGAGATGGGATGTACTATCTTCCCAATGATGAGCAAGTATTTAATACAAAAAAAGAAGATGAGTTTTTAGATGGCACATACATCTACCATCTTTTTGGGTCAGTGGACAGTGGTCAATAGGTTTTTACTGATTGGTATTAAAAAGAAGAGGGGCTTAGCGCCCCTCTTTTTATTTGTCTCCGTATTTTTTGCGGAAATCGGCCACGGCTTTTGACCGGGCTTCATCATAAACGTCTTTTGATTTAGACATTTTTACAAGATCAGAATAATCAGAATCAGACATAGCCATGTCTTTACCCGATTCATCAATAGAATACTTTCCTCCTACACCGGCTTGTCTCAAACCCTCACGCATATAATTAGCGGTCAGCATCATTAACTCTCTCTCCGGGTCAATTGCTCCGCCATCTTCGTACTCGTCTTCTGACATCATACCGCCTTTTGCCATCATGGATTCTTTCTCTGGCATCATACCACCATACTCCATGAGCATTTTCTTGGCTATCTCGCGTTGCTTAGGATCTTTTAGCAAAGCTGCCATCATGCCGCCCGAAGCGTACATTTCTTTCATTTCGCCTCCTTTGGCATATTTCTTTCCTATTTTCATAATTATGTCATTTGTTACGTAACCCCACAAAGATAAAAAAGAAAAGGCCCCCTTATCGGGAGCCCTCTTTTAGCTGTGCTGTGTCATTACCTTAAACGGAACCTCTAATGATCCACCCTTATGTGGCTTGAACTCGCCCTCGTGAGGCATTAAAAAGTAACGTCCTCTTTCGGTCATCCAATGATAACCGCTAGGAGCCTTGACGCTTACTTCCTTTTTTTTGTTTTCTTTTCTTTGAACTTTCATCGCAACAGATATTTTTTTTAGCACACTTGCACTCCTTAGGTTCTAATACACACCACGTCATGAGCCACACGCTTCACAGTCTTCCGGGTTGGAGATGTTACACGTCGGTTGGTCAGCAGCTTCTAGATCAGTTACCCAAGAAGCAAAAGAGTCTTGTCCCATAGTATTATGAGTTTTAAAAATTAATAAAAAAAAATGGTAATTATTTACCCTTCACGGCATCTATAACATCCTTCGCTTCATCCACAGCATTGCTAGCCCTACGCTGCGTTTCTTCTACGGCTGCTATAACTTTCTCGTCTAGCTCAGTCTGACCTAGAACGTATTTCCAAAAACGGCTATAGGTTTCTTTAATCCAAAGCCAAAATACTTTTAAATGTTTCATATCTATCTAAACTGGTAATTAAGTCCACACTTTACTAAATAGAGCTCTCTATCCCAATACTTCATGTATTCTCCCTCGATAAAGATACCCCAATTCAATCCAACTTTATACCCCAGTATTAGACCAGCAGAGTAGTCCATCCATTGCCCGGGTATCCAGTGATTTGTAGTTTCTAGTTGATCGGCAAAATTCTCGTAAGAAAAATTAAGATCACCTACAACGTGCCTATGCCAAGGCAATAAGTTTGCCCAAGAGTGAATCCAGAAGTCCTCGTTATAGTGATAATAGTCAACACCCATTATTGCGGACACGCTACCCAAAGCACCTATGCTGTCTAGTTTTGTTCTGTTGTAATCGTTGACGATGTCTCCATAAATATATTTACGAAAGTCTTCATCTGTATCAGCGACCTTAACTCCATCAGCATCTTCCCAGAACCAATCAAAATTATCTAGGACATCATCATTGTCATAATCAATGCCGTAGTAATAGTCTTCATATCCATATTCAAAAGCAAGCTCCCACCAAGGGTTAAACTGTAAATAATCAGCAATAGGATTATAACCGTATGGCATATGCTGTCTGTACGCAGCTCCTAAGCTAAAGTCTAATTCTCCTAAATGAAGTCTTAAACGAGTATCAACCTGGGTATAGTTTAGATTAACCAGTCCTTGATCATAATACTCGCCCTTTACCATAAAGTACTTATTCAAGTACCTTAAAAAGTATCTTTGATTGATGTAGTCTCTACCTTGCTGTCTGCCTCTATCGTACTGAGCTAGGTATTCAAATCCCTTAACAGCTCCTACAGTAGCAGCGGTAGAAGTGTTTGACTGATTATGCCCATCGTAAAATCTATTCTGACGATTCTCATATTCAAATCTAGCTACACGACGAATCCCTACTGTAGCTCTGTAGTCAAAAGGATTTTCAATAGTTATGTTTTGCAAGTCGCCGCCTTGAGTGACATAGTATTCTGTCTGCGCCTCCATTGGAGATGCGGCCATGGCACTAGTATAAACAGTGCTGTACTTAAAAAAATTCTTTACAATGTTTTGAGAAAACGATTGTGTTGATATGATAAAGAATGTTATTAAAAATATTTTTTTCATCTTACCACTTGTTAGCCCCCGTTATTTTATCGACCTCTTCTTGAAGTTCTGAATAGTGAATGTCTAGATTTAATGAAAGACCTGCTTCCCACCGCTTTATCTCCTTACCATTATTATACAAAATAACAGTAGGGACAGAGCGTATACCTTCACTCTCTTTTAATTCTGGATCCTTGTCTATCCAAGCTTTGTATATTTTACAATCCTTTACTCTGGCTATATCTGAAAAATTGTTTGACGAATTAAACTCTGCGTTATAATGCACCAACACAATTCCTTTAACGCTAATCTTGTTCTTATTATCAAATGTTTGTGACGGCACTAAAAAGAGCGCTGCTAGAATTAAGTTTTTCATATCACTTCATTTCAAATAATCTTTCTTCGATCTTATCTAACTGAGTTTTAATTTCCTTAACATCGCCCTGGGTGTTCATTATAGTTTCACGAACAAGCTCATCTTTGAGGTCGTATTCTGTTCGGCTAATTACTGGCGCAGGAAGCTCTTTTGCTTCTTCAATACCTGCTTGAAGATCAAAGTACCCTATAGTTAGAACACCTACACCCGCGACAATGGCCCCTATGGTTTTAAGAGACAAGCCAATTACTGTGTTTTCAGATATTTCTTTTGGTTGCATTATTTGCTTTGTTTTAAATCGTCGTATGCCTTCATATCCATGATAAAAGAGTTAACCCTTTCATCTTTGTTTTTTTCTTTTCCTGCCCAATGATAGTCTGCCCAGTATTCTACCAATGGCATTTTACCAGTAAATAAGTCTGCTAAATCAGCTTTTGGGTGGGCAAGCTGATTCATTAAGAACAGATATTTTTGTTGCTCTAAAGATACGGTAGAAGCGTCAAAAGACTTAGAGGGGTATGCGTCTTTAATCCAAGAGGGAATCTCGTACTTTGAGAGCTCTGGATGTGACTGATCTTTACCGCTGATAAGGTTGTACGCTCGGTTTATAGCGATGATGCCCCCATGTCCGTCGCCGACTTCAAATTGAAAAGCACCACGCCCCGGTCCTCCGCCTTTTTGTTTGATGACTGGGTCCCCCTTTGACTCATGAAATATAATTCTACTCATCACATCTTCAATCTGTTCTGGAGACGACCCTTTTGTTCTGGCTACATAGCTTACAAGCTCTTGATAGCTGAGCTCTTTTTCCGGAGCATTTACAACACCACCCTCTTCAAATCTTCTTTTCTGAGATTTTGGTGGAGATTTCTTGCTTCCTCCTGGACCTGCCCAAAAAAGCTTGTTGGCCCAATAAGCCGCACTCATTTTACCCTTAGCGATGTTCTTAGCATGGCGCGCCTTAAAAGACTTACGCGCATCTTTAGAATAGTTGTGCCCCATCTTCTGATCTCCAAAACGAATCAAGCGCACCTTGTTGCCGACCTTAGCGAGAACAACTCCTTTTTTTGTCGGGTGGTTTGGCGTGCGCTTAGCTTTGTTAACCCCTTTAAGACCGTGCTTTTTAAGGAGTCTCTTGATTCTTTTTTTTAGATCGGTGCTCATGAAGCAAAGATAAAAAATAAAAGGGGGGCAAAAGCCCCCCCTTCAATAGTAAACCAAACTCATATAAATGCCTTATGAGTAGTTCAAAGATACATATAAAAACTTTATTCAGCGGTTTCTTGCTGAGTATATTCTCCGGTAGCTATATCGATACTGATCGATCCGTATTTTTCTTGTAGATCTTTTTGCACTTCAGCAAGCTCTGTCTCTACTTGATCGAGTTGCGGTAAGGATTTCATAACAGCGGCAAAGCTTCTTCCTAAAGCCGCATAAAAGTTTGTTGATTGTGAAATTTTTTCACTAACCAAGGCAAGTTCTTCCTTGGTAATTTTCTTAGATTTTGCCATCTGAATTAAATTTAATTATGTAAAAATAATAAAATCTTACGATATATACTTCGTTACTGAAGTAGGATTAGTTTTTTCAGTAATCATCGCGTCTACAGAAGCCTTTAGTTCTTTTACTTTATCAGCGCCTAATGATGCTTCAACCCAAGCGGTAACAGAGTCATTAGTGAGTTTGTCAAAGGCTACAAAGCTTTTGATATCAGAAGTGTCAAGACTGCAAGTTCCTATTGTGCTGTCTTCAACGCCATTGCTATCAGCGCCTTTAAGACGCCAGTGTACTCTGTATACTACGTCTGCGTTATCTCCAAGTGTGGGGTATGTATCTACTGTTCTACAATCCCAAGAATAAGTGTTTGCCATTTTTTATTTTTTTTATAGTTAATGCAAAATTAATTAAAATACTAGAACGAAACTACCGTCTGAGAGTTTGCATTCGCAAAGTCATAGTTTCCGCTATCGTCAGCATCGTTTACAGAAGGTGCGCTTGATGATGTGTCTCCAAATATCAAGTCAGAAGTATAACCAGCATTTGCTGCTGATATAGGCTTCCCAGAGTTATACATCGCGGTAATATTTGAGCTAGATGATAAAGCATCCCACATATGCATATACATATAATCCGCGATACGGCTACCTCCGGTGTTGTGGTCATTACCACAGAAGGTTAATTCATCAAGTGTCATAGTAGACCTTGTCCCATTATTGCTTGCAGCCGAAGTTGTTAATTCTGTTCCGTTCCAATACAAGTCAAACGCTGCATCAGCTGTAGACCCAGAGGCGTCATAGTTTAAAAATAAATGAACGAAGTTATCGCTATTTACATTCCCTCTATTAGAACCTGCCCACTTGTTGCTAGAGCTTGTTCCAGTTCCACACGCTGAATTATTATCGTGAAGCGCCCATTGTCTATCAAAGTTTGTAGAACCGCTTCTATATCTAGCTATAAATCTGTTTAGACCATAGTCGTATTGTAGAAAGAATCTATTTGCAGTAGATGTAGTACCAGACGGAGTTAAGTCAAAAACTATTAAGTTCAAGTCTGTTGTTGCCCATTGTGGTCTGATCCATAACGAAATACTAAAGTCTTCGGATGTAGATTGAAGCGGCTTGTCTGTCGCTGAATCCCATTTAAGATCCGTATTCAAATCCCAAAAGTAAAAAGCAAAATCATGGTCATAGCCGTGCCACTCACTTATAGCATGAGGCTGTTGGTCATTGGGAAAGCTTGGGCTTGAAGTATTAATTGGCTCAACAATGCCTTCAGCGGCACTTAAAATGCTTAACTGAAAATTTGACGCTTGATTTAACTCCGTTGATATATCAGAGAAGCTTATCTGTCCGCTACTTGGTAATGCCATTACAATCTATTTTCTAAATCAATAATACGCTCTTCTAGCTGAGATATAATCTCTTGCTGTTCTTTTACAGCCTCAACCAACAAAGCGGTAATGTTGCCGTATGCTACAGAATGTATTCCGTCCTCGTTCTCGTGAACTACTTCTGGTAATACTTCTTTGAGTTGTTGAGCAATAAAACCAATCTTCTGCTTCTTGTCTTCATCGTTCTTTTTAACGAATGAAACACCTTCAATGGCTTGTACTTTTTCAAGAGAGCCTTCTAGCGGCTTAATATCTTCTTTTAATCTTTCATCAGAGAAAGCGGTAATATCCGCTGCGGCTGTTATACTCCCGGTAAAACTTGCGTTACCACCTGCAGACATGTCAAGCGTAAGAGCAGTAATTGTAGATCCCCCATCTTTACCTTTAAATATTATATCTTTATCACTTACAGAGCTTTCTATAGTAAGATTACTACTTGACATATTAATAGTGCCAATATGTGTCCCGGCATCTTTAAATAACACATCATTACCAGCTGCGTCTAAAACAATATCATCAGCGCTATCTATTATTATATCTTCACTAGCTGAACTTGCTATTACAAGGTTATCATCACCGTCATCGCCTATTGTATGGCTATCTCCAAAAGTTATATTGCCTGTAAAAGTTGTAGTATCTGCGCTTATAGATAACTGTCTACCAAGTAATGAAGATATATGGTTTACGTTTG
>Ga0160423_10001860_pt1 | contig 17659 bp, 11 predicted proteins | sample CRUFie14St8metaG_FD_108191 | JGI IMG/M metagenome (GOLD analysis project Ga0160423, IMG submission 108191) | Marine microbial communities from the Costa Rica Dome - CRUD Field 142mm St8 metaG | ecosystem: Environmental > Aquatic > Marine > Oceanic > Photic zone | place: Costa Rica: the Eastern... | reverse complement strand
GAAGAGCGCGGTTGGGCGAAATTCGAAGCGCTCAAGGTCATGGAAGCCAACGTGGACAGTTTCCTTCGCCTGGCTGAGGAGGCCGAACACATCGAAGACGGTCAAGCCCTCACCGCTGCGGTGAATCACTACGTTGCCCTCATGTATTTGTCTGAAGGCCGGCTTGATGAAGCCCGGGCAACGGCGCAACACGCCCTTCGAATCCGCCATGTGATCGAGGACAAACAGGGTCTTTCCTACGGGATGGCGCTCTTGATGACCGTTGCGAAACGACAGCATGACGAAGAAACCGCCATTGCGGTTGGCACCGAAAGATTGGAACTGCTGATGACGCTGAAAGACGACGAGGGGCAAATGGAAGCCTTGGCCGATTTGGCCCACTGTCAGGCCACCATCGGTGAATTCACCGTCGCCCAAGACCTGTTTGAACAGTCCCTTGAGCGATCCAAGGCGTTGGGGAGCCTCTCAGGTCAACTGGTGGCACGATGGGGGCTTGCGGACCTTGCTGAAATACGAGAGGACTACCAAACGGCGATGCTTGCACTGTCGGATGCGCTTCACGAATTCATCGCTGTGGACATACCCGCACCCGCCCAACTCAGGCAGCGCATCAGCGATTTAACCGACCTGAAAGGCCAACCCCAACCCTCGGACGGCGAAGCCTAGCGTGCCACACCCATTATGTGCCATGTCGGTGTGGGGCAAACGGTGAGTGAGCATGGAGCATGACATCTTCTTCTCCATCTCTCAAACGCCCGACGAGGACGGCCACATTCCAACCGAAGCCACCATGTTGCGAAATTATTTCCAACAACTGGAGTGCGCCGACCGACTTGGTTTTGGCATTGGATGGATTGCACAGGCGCATCTATCCACGGAGACCCAAAAGTCGAATCAACAACCGGTCGTGCCGCACTGGAAAGGCGAGGTCGGGCTGTGCACCGACTTTCCTCAACTTGCGTTGGAATCCTTTCGCCGAACCAACAGCATCGAAATCGGAAGTGCCGTGGTGTCCATCCTCGCCTCGGGAGGACCCATCGCTCAGGCCGAGCGCATGGCGAACGTCTTGAGCCTTCACGGCCTTGACGAGAACGAACAACGGTGCCTCCATGTCGGATTCTCAGCCGGCCGATTTGAATTCATGGCGCGCCCGTACGGCGTCGTGCCACGAAACGCTATCGAGGAAGCCGCCTGGCCTGCCCTGCGAGGACAAATTTTCATGGAGGCGGCTGAAATCTTCCTCCGCCTCCTGCGCGGTGACGTCATCAATTCAACCATGATTCGACCGACCGTCCTCACCCGAGCCAATTTCAGAAGTGACGAAGACTGGCAAGCCGTCCAAGACGCAGCGGTTGAATTTGAAGCGTTGAAGGGACGCCCAGACGAGGTGAACATTCCTTCGAGGTACGTGTTTGAAGACCTCAAAATTGTCCCCGCTGACTTCCGCCGGTCCCTGCTCAAATTGGTCGCAGGAACGCACGACCCTCGGGCACAGACGTTCGTTAACACCATCCTTCCCGTGAAGGTGTTCAACCTCTCCATCACCTCACCCGAAGTCATTGACGCCACGCATGAGCGCATGCGAGAAGTGTACCACCCGGAAGGTGGAGCCTGGAAACGAAGCGACATGCCTCGGACCAGTTTTGTTTTCTTGAACGCTGAACCGGGTCTCTCGCCGGAAGAACAGAGCGCAGCTGCTCAAACTGAAGCCGATCGAGCACTCGGAGCGTATTGGAACGCCCTTGAGGGAACCATCGACCCGGACAAAGTCTCGAGATCCGCCGACAACGCTCTGATCGGCAACGTCGAAGAAGTGGCCTGCCAAATGGTGGAGCGCTTCCATCCTGAGGACCGCATCATGGCTTGGTTTGATTTCTTCAACCACGACTCGGACCGTGTTTGTCGGAACATGACGGCCTACATGGAGCAGGTGGTACCGCAGGTGGAAACCATGCTGAAGGAGGCCTGACCCTGAGCATTCATCGCGACACCTATTCCGCTGTTCAACCGGGCAAACCCGGTTCTGCAATGTATCCAAAATCGCCCTTGGGCGAGAAGGTTGAGGGCATACCAACCGGGCGCGACGTGGACTGGGAGCCGCTGGTCGATTATCGCCGCAACGGCGTTTCAGAAACCACCATTCACGGCGCTGTGGCATGGGCTCATGGCGACGAAGTCATCCATTCCTTTGGAGGAAACGTTCTGTGCTACGGCCGCTCGATGATGAAACCCTTCATGCTGAAGGCCTTCACCAAGGAACTGGAGGATTGCACTTGGGAACAGAAAGCCATCGCTGTCGCATCCCACAACGGGGACACCGAGCACGTCGCCGCCGCTCAATCCCTCCTCACGGAATCCGAGTGGCCGCTGATGCTCACGCCGCTGGATGTACCGTTGATTCAATTTGGACGCCAAGTCCGCCGGCCTCGACGTTGGTTTCACACGTGTTCGGGCGAACATGCCGCCATCTTGCGTGGGTGCCGAATGAAAGGATGGAAGCGCGCAGGGTACACCCTGCCAACCCACGAAGTCTTCCACGCTTACATGGACCAGTTGCGAACCTACCTCGGCCCGGATTGGAAACCGCTTCGCATCGCCAAAGACGGTTGCGGGTTACCGACCGTCTCCAACACCGTATCCGAACTCGCCCAAATCTATGCCGGGCTGGTTCGAGACAAAGAGGACGACTGGATTTGGGAAGCCATGGTTCGGAACCCCGATTTGGTCGGGGGCTTCAACCGCCTCGACTCCACCGTCCTCAAAGCCGGCGAAGGTCGCGTCATCGCCAAGGAAGGTGCGGATGGACTCCTGGGCATGGCCATTGAACATCCGGACTTCCCCAAAGGCCTCGGCATCGTGATCAAAATCGCCCACGGTTGGAATTCTCAAGCAACCTGGTACGTTGCCAGAGCCTTGTTGGGTGTGCTGGGCATCGATTTACGCAACCCCTACCCGCTTCATCGGCAAAAGGCCTTCATCGTCCCCGGCATCGTCCCCGAACGCTATGTTGAGACGCTCGAAACCGTTCCGACATGGGACGAGTGGGACCCCGACCAAGACCGATGGCAGTTTGACCATGAGGTGAATTGATGGAGCCCATCCTGAATTACATCAACGGCGAATTCCACCCCTCTGCCTCCGGCAGCACCCTCGAAACGGTCAACCCTGCCAACGGTCAAAGCATCACCACCCTTCCACGTTCCTCCGCTGAAGACGTCGCTCGAGCGGCACGAGCAGCACAGCAAGCCGCGCAGGCATGGTCTGCCACCACCATGAAGGAGCGCATGGACTGGCTTCACCGGATTGCTGATGCGCTGGAGGAGGAAAAGGAAACCATCGCCCAACTCGAGAGCATGGACACTGGAAAACCGATTACACTTGCGCGCCGGGTGGACGCCGCTCGGTCCGTGGCCAATTTTCGGTTCTTTGCTGACTTTGGTCGAACACATACCGAACCCACTTTCACGGACCACGGTGCTGTCAACCATGTTCACCGTTCGCCAATCGGTTGCGTGGGCCTCATCACGCCGTGGAATCTCCCACTCTACCTGCTGACATGGAAGGTCGCTCCTGCGTTGTTGATGGGAAACACCATCGTCGCCAAACCATCGGAATTGACGCCGATGACGGCCAATCATCTCGCAAAAATACTGGACAAGCTCAAGTTTCCCAAGGGGGTGTTCAACCTCGTCCACGGGCTGGGACCAGAGGTTGGCCAAGCGATTGTTGAACACCCAGACATCCGTGGTATTTCGTTTACGGGCGGCACGGCTACGGGAAAAATCGTGGCCGCCACCGCCGCGCCGATGTTCAAGAAACTCTCCCTTGAACTGGGTGGAAAAAACGCCACCGTCGTGCTGGATGATGCACCCCTTGACGAAATCATGGACGGCATCGTGAGGGCGTCGTTCACCAACTCAGGACAAGTCTGTTTGTGCGGCTCCCGTGTGCTGGTGGACGCTGCGATTTACGACCGGTTCAAGGCCATGTTTATCGAAGCGGTCAATAACATCCGTGTCGGGATGCCATCCGAAGAAGACACGACCATGGGCACGGTCATCTCCAGCGAACACCAAGCCAAAGTGGAGGCCTACATCGCCCTCGGGCGCCAAGAAGGCGGTGTGATCCTGACCGGTGGCTCATCGTCCGAGGCGCCCGTCGAGGGCGTTCCGTCGGAAGGCGCCTTTCTTCGGCCAACCGTCATCGAGGGCCTGAGCCATACCGCTCGGACCGCCACCGAGGAGATCTTCGGCCCGGTGGTCACCCTCCATCGGTTCACCACCGAACAGGAAGCCGTCGAGATGGCCAACGCAACCGAATACGGTCTTGCGGGTTCGGTGTGGACCGCCGATACCGAACGAGGCCACGCCTTTGCTCAACGCATGGACACCGGAATCGTGTGGGTCAACACCTGGTTGAACAGGGACCTGCGAACGCCCTTCGGGGGCGTCAAACAATCCGGCGTTGGGCGAGAAGGCGGGGCGTGGTCGCTCAACTTCTTTTCAGAGATGACCAACATTTGTGTCCAACAGCCATGAGAACACATGTTCAAATGCCTTCGCAGCGAGGTGATTGCATGGACGACGAAGCCCTTCCGCTGTTTGTCCTCCCCATGGTGCTGTTCCCGGGTGAGCTCCAGGAATTGCGGGTGTTTGAACCGCGCTACCGGCAAATGCTCGACACCTGCATCTTGGACGAACGTCCGTTTGGACTCGTCATGAACGACCCGTTCGAGCCGAGCAACGGATGGGACGGGCCCCGAAGACACGGGTGTGAAGCCATTATCCTCAACCATGAAACACGAGGTGTCAATCACTTCATCACCATCACGGGTGGCCGACGATTCTTCGTTGAGGACGTCATCGAACCTGCTCTCCCACCGTTTTCCGACCCGTCTTTGGCATCCCTTGTTGAAGAGGGACTTGTTCCCGATGTTGACACGCTGCTTCAACGCCTCCCCGAGGATGCTGAACACAGCAAGTTGTACATCTCAGCCAGGGTGTCCTACCTTGAGGAGGTTGGTGAACTGGGTGAAGAAGACCAGGCCTTCCTCCGCAGCCTGACCAGCAACATCGTGCATCGCGCCGGGAGGGGCATGAACGTGGATGCAGCTATCCTTGACGGGTGGGTGGAATCCATATGCGAAGAACAAATCACCGAACGTAAGGAATCGATTTACAACATCGCAGCCTTGTGTCTGAACGACCTTGAAGCCAGGCAGCAACTCCTCGCCTGTTCCAACGCTGCCGAAGCCCTGCACGAACTCCAAAACCATGTATTTGGCTTCGTTGACGAAGCAGAATAAACAAAGGCGACGAATTGAAAACACGACGGACGGTGGAAGGTCCATGTCCGTCTACAGCGAAGCACGGAAGGTGACCACCCATACGCTGCAAGAAATGAAGCGTGCGGGTGAAAAAATCACCATGCTCACTGCCTACGACTACTCACTGGCTCGGTTGGTTGACCAAGCTGGCGTGGACGTTATTCTCGTGGGCGATTCCGCCTCCAACGTGATGGCTGGCCAAGCCACCACGGTCCCGATGACCCTGGACCACATGATCTACCACGCTCAGTGCGTTGAGCGAGCGGTCGATCGCGCCCTCTTGGTGGTCGACATGCCGTTTGGCACCTACCAAGGCAATTCCCGACAAGCCCTTGATTCGGCGATTCGCATCATGAAAGAATCGAGCGGCCACGCCGTGAAGTTGGAAGGCGGTGCAGAAATCGTTGAGTCCGTCGAACGCATCCTAACGGCCGGCATCCCCGTGATGGGTCATTTGGGGTTAACCCCTCAATCCATCTACAAGTTTGGCACCTACTCCGTTCGTGCCAAAGAGGACCAAGAGGCTGAGAAATTGATCGCTGACGCCAAAGTCTTGGAAGCCGCCGGCTGCTTCGCTATCGTGCTGGAGAAAATTCCCCGTGATCTTGCCAAGCGCGTATCAGCCGCCTTGAGCATTCCCACCATCGGCATTGGAGCCGGCCCTGATGTGGACGGCCAAGTCCTTGTTCTCCACGACTTGTTGGGCATCACCATGGATTTCTCGCCGCGTTTCCTCCGCCGATACCTCAACCTTGCCGAAGAAATTGACGGTGCAATCAAAGGTTATTGCAACGACGTACGGTCAGGCGACTTTCCCAACGATGACGAGTCCTACACTTCGTGATCACATCATCAGGCCGTGGTACAACAACGAGCCACCCAACGCACCGATGTTCACGCCCATGGTGTGCCATATGGCCAATCGGAACGGCGGCAGATGGAATCGCCACCACGAAGTGCTCACCCAAATCCACAAGACCACCGTGAGGTATCCACCACAAACAAAGCCACCCATTCCCGTGGACCAGACGAAAAGCAAGGGGACACCAAGAGCGGCGATGCCTCCAAGATAATCCAACCACATCGAAGGTGGATGGGGCGTCAGCAAGCGATGAAGAAGCGGAGAGAAGAGCATCATGATCAGCAGCCCTCCCTGCGGAGGGTTGGGCAGACCATAGGTGAGGTGCGGCGAAATCGTTGCTTGCCAAAACGCACCTGCTGCCATGCCAAACAAGGTCGGAAAAATCACGTTGACCCACGTCTCAGCCCAGGTCGCCGTCATCGGTTGCTGTTGCTGGACTTCGAGGGGGCTTGGCGTCTCCGAGACCGTTTCCACCGGAACCGGTTCTGCCATGGTTTAGCCAGAGCGACGGCTTGTTTATGGCTTCGTGTTTCAACCGTTGAGTTGGAGATGCCGATGATGAATTAAACCCCGGCCCAATGCGTTGAACATGGGCAAAGGCCAGATTGTTGCCGGATGCATCGCACCACATCCTCCGCATCTTGTTTATGCGGAGAATCCACCACAAAACGAACCCGTGGCCGAGGGCGGATGGGAGCAGTTGCGCTGGGGGTATGAGCGGCTTCGCGACTCACTTGCCGAGCATGATTACGACGCGATTGTCCTGCTGTCGCCGCACTGGCAAACCTATGTGGGGACTCACTTTCTTGGCCTCCCTCGATTTGAGGGCCTCTCGGTTGACCCCGTGTTTCCGAACCTTTTCCGCTACCACTACGACATGAACGTGGATGTTGACCTGGCCAAGGCCATTCACGATGAAGCCGCCAAAGCTGGCCTACCGGTCAAGATGATGGAAAACCCCGATTTCCGCGTTGATTACGGCACCATCACGACCGGGCACCTGTTCAACCCCGACTGGGACAAACCGCTCGTGGTGATTTCAAGCAATCGCTCAACGGCCTATTATTCGGTTGAGGTCATGCAGGAAATCATGATCGAACTGGGGAAAGTCACGCGAAAAGCGATTGAGGCCAGTGGAAAAAAGGTCGTTGTCTTGGCCAGCAACTCGCTTTCTCATCGCCATTTCACCACCGAATCTGATGTCCCAGAGGACATGAGTAAAGAACACATCACCAGCCATGCCATGCACCTTTGGGACATGCGAATGATCGATTACATGCGCAGCGGTCAAGCGCAGCGCATCCTGGATGAAATGCCCGAATTCACCGAACAAGCCATCGCTGAGAGCGATGGTGGTGGACTCTCTTGGCTCCTCTCAACGCTGAACGTGCCTGAATATCCAGCCATTCTTCACGGCTATGGTACCATCATCGGCACCGGCAATGCGGTTGTGGAATGGCCCTGTTATGCTCACGAGGTGAAGAAGGAATGACCCAGGGAGAGGTCGTGGCCTCGTTTGTGGTGCCTGTCCACCCCCACACGGTGTTGGCTCCCGACCAGAATCCCGGCTGGAGGAAATTACGCGACGCCTTTGACGAAGCAGCGCAGACCATCCGCGACCTCGAGGCCGACCTGCTCATCATCTATTCCACGACATGGCCATCCATCATCGGTCATCAAATCCAAGCGGACCCCAATCCAGAATGGGTCATGGTGGACCATGACTTTCACGACCTCGGTTCCATCCCGTATTCTTTCAACATCGACGCAGATTTCTCCCATGCTTGGAACGAAGCCAACGAAAAGCGAGGCCTTCAGAGCCGCTGTGTCAACTACAAAGGCTTCCCCATCGATGTGGGTTCCGTGGTCGCCCTCACGCTGCTCAACCCCGACAACGCCGTCCCTGCCGTGATCGTCTCATCCAACATGTACGCCAATCGCAGTGAAACCACGGTGTTGGCCAAATCTTGCTTGGACGTGGTTAAGGCTCAGGGTCGCCGAGCAGTGGCCATCACGGCAATGTCGCTCTCCAACCGAATGTTCACCGACTTTATCGAACCCGAGGAGGACAAAATTCACTCGTTGAAAGACGATGAGTGGAATCGGAAAATTCTGGAATTCCTCGAACAAGGTCGCCTCGAGGACGTCGGTCAACTCTCACGGACCATCCACCGGCAAATTCGTGTTCAGAAAGTTGTGGCGTTCAAGCCCATGTGGTGGTTGTCCGCCATGAACGGAAATCGAAACGATCTGACGGGCCGTATTCTGGCCTACGAAGCCATTCACGGTGCAGGTGGAGCGGTGGTTCACATCGACCCAACCTCAAGCGGTGTGGGCGACAAGGAATACGACGAAGACGACGTGGAATACTTCCACGGCGAACGTGGTGTGTTGGAAGGGCTGGATGACCCTGAATCACCGGGTGAGGACCGAACCGAGCCCGCCCAAGCCATCCCGGCGACCGCCAACGGACCCGAATTATGGGACCCCGTTGAAGGCGAGGATGCCGTGAACACCGACACCGCTCCGAAGCCTGTTGGCGCCTACCCACACGCTCGACGTGTGGGGGACATGCTCTACCTGTCCGGAGTTGGACCTCGCCAACCGGGTACCAACGCCATCCCGGGTGGACCCATCCACGATGAAGAAGGCAACCCGATGGACTACGACATCAAGGCACAAACCCAAGCGGTGGTCAACAACGTCGAACGCGTCCTGAAGGAAGCCGGTGGTTCATTGGAAAACGTTGTGGACGTGACCAGTTTCCTGGTCGACATGAAGCGCGACTTTGCTGGATACAACGAGGTCTGGGCTGAAACGCTTGGAAAGGTCGGTCCCACGCGAACCACCCTGGCCATCCGTTCACTCCCAACGCCCATCGCTGTTGAAATGAAGGTCGTCGCACACCTACCCAAATGACCGGAATCCGGCGAAGTCCGACCGCAATCGGACAAGAGTTCAAGGGCGACCTTCTATTACGCTTCATCGTTAGGCAAATGATTGCCGGAATCCGGGGAATTTGAATGGTGGTTGAAAAATCGGTTGAACTGGCCCGCTCCATTGGACTCAAGACCCTGGTCATTCTTTCTCTGTCCTCCATGCTGGGGTCTGGCATCTTCCTCCTCCCGGCCTTTGCTCACGAAGTGGTGGGCCCCGGCATGTGGTTCGCCTTTCTGCTGGCGGGTAGCGTGGTCATTGCCAGTGCCTACTCAAAAGCAGAATTGGCCAGCGCCATGCCCCAATCCGGTGGATTTTATGTCTATGCTGAACGCACCTACGGCCATCTCATCGGAACGATCAGCGGACTGGGGCTTTTTGCCTCCTTCATGCTCAAATCCGCCTTCGCGCTGGTGGGTTTTGCAGCGTACATGAAATTCATCACCGACCACTACGGCATCGAAAACGTCAACGCCAACGCCATCGCCATGGTGCTGCTCGCCTTCATCCTGGTCGTGAACTTGACGGGTGTCAAGGCGATCAAGAAAGTGCAAATCCCCATTGTCACCGGAGCGATGGCCATGGTCGTGCTGTTGTGCATCATGGCTTTGTTTTCTGGCGACATGGATGTTGGTCGGCCGGTTGAAAACTTCCAGCCGGTCAGTCTCAAGATGGGAACAGCGGCAGCCCTTGTGTTCGTCGCCTTCTCCGGGGCCATCAAGGTTGGAGCCATCGGTGGCGAAGTCATGGACCCGGAAACGAACCTACCGCGAGGCATGATTCAGTCCCTTGTAATCGCCACTCTGCTCTACGGCGCGGTCGCCTACATCATGGTGGCCGTGATGGATCCGGCTGCGTTCATGGTTGACGACCATGCGGTTGAAAACCCGATCACGGTCTTCGCCCAGTCGGTCGCTGGAACGACGGTGGTGCTACTGGCCTCTCTCGTGGCCATCATCGCCATGGCTTCCATGGCTTTGGCGGGCGTTCTCTCCTCGTCGCGCTTCCTCTATGCCATGGCCAAGGACGGCGTCCTTCCGGCATCACTCGGTGAGCTCAACGAACGCTACAAGACACCGCACTGGCCTATTTTGGTCACCGGATTCCTGATGGCCGTGTCGATTTACGCCTTCGACGTGCATGTCATTGCCGAACTCGCTTCCGGGTTCATTCTCATGGTGTTCATCGTCCTGAACCTCACGGTGGTGGTCCTTCGAAAAGCAGGACCAAACCACGTGTGGAACCCACCGTATCGCTCACCGTGGTACCCCTTGCCCCAAATTTACGGAACCGTAGCTGGAGTCGCTATGCTGATTTTGATGGGCAAGAAAGCACTTTACGGGGGCAGCGGAGCCATTCTCCTCGGCCTTGTGGCCTGGTATGCTTACGGACGCAGAAATGTGAAGCCGAGGGTAGAACAGACACCGTTCAGCGCTTTCCTCGGCCGGGACGATGGACAACCCATTGAACAAGAATGATGCCCGCAGGACGCACCATGATGATCTTGTAAAGGTCAAGCCAAGATGAGGCGAAGATCTTCGAGACTACGCAATTCTGCGAGGTAAATTTGTTCGATGGCGTCGTACATTTCTTGATCGCCAACTTTCTCAACAAGTTGGATGATGTTGGCGTAGACCTCAGCCGCTTTGGTTTCGGTCTCGAGGGAGCGCTCAAGCATGGTTTTGAAGTCGGTTGTATGAACGATAGGGTGTTGGTTTCGTTCGGTGACGGGGACCCCGCCCAACTTCACGATGGCTCGACGGACAACATCTGCATGCGCAAGCGATTCCGTCGCCTCTCCGTTGAACATCGGGTCGAGTTGCAGTCGATGGATGCCCTGAATGTTTGCCGCGTAGTGTGCGTACATGTTGACAGCGCGAAGTTCCCAGCCCAGGGCTTCGTTGAGATGGTCGATGAGTTGCTCAGTTCCCATGGTATCGGCTTTGCGAGAAGGTCATTGGATATGAAACCCTGCGCAAAGCGCCAACGGCCCTCATTCGTGGCGAATCCATTCGCCATCGGGCGTGACTTCCCAATATTGCAATTCCTCAGAAACATCAACGTACCAACCCGTCTCTCCTTGAACGGTTGAAGGCGTCGCCTGCATGACACCAACTTTTCCAGCCTCCTCTGCGAGGGCTTTCATCGATTCCAACGTCATGCCGTGGCGTTCGTGCAACGGTGTGTCGTCAGCGACGTGCGGCACGTGAACCTCTTCATCCTCATCTTCGTCATCATCACCGTCGTCAAAGACCTCCTCCATCCATTCTTCATCGGAGGCCTCGGCTGCCTTTCGTGTCAGCGTGACGAGTACGGCCAAAAGCAAGAACAAGAGAACGGCCCCCATGGCCAAGGCCGTGTTGGTCGACCCGACCGCACCGCCGAGAAGAACCTCGTCAACATCGTAAAAAGTCTGAGCAAGCAATCCACTCCAGCGGATGGTGCAGGACCGGTCGGTCCCGCCGTTTTGGATGTCAACCTCCCATGTTCCGTTGGTCACAAACGATGCCGAGCCCGAAGTGCACGTGACGCTCGTGTTGGCCTTTGGGATGTTGAGTGTATTTCCGTAGGCATCGGTGGCGAAAGCGTTCATCAACACCACGTCGCCCTCGGCAATGGAGCTGCGGCTCATCGAGGCCTGAATACGAATGGGATCTCCGGCTTCAACGGTCAGTGGGATGGTGTGTGATGCACCCGCATCTTGGAGAATCAATTCGTACGAACCGACTTTCTTTCCCGTAAACTGCCAATACCCGAGGCCGGTTGGTGAAACGTCCAATTCACCCAGTGACGTGTTGAGATCGGTGGTGACCGACGTGGATTCAGCGATGTTGCCGTGAACATCCACAACTTGTATGAATACATCATGCGGTATGCCAGCATTCACGGTCAAGCCCCCGTCAGCATCGGTGATGAGGCCGTATGCATTACCGGCAACGACGGTCAGTCGAACCGTCGCAAACACCCCGTCGGCGTTCACTCGAAGTTCATGGCCACCCACGGTGGTGGCCGTCCATCGACCGCCGTTGAGCAGCATGTCCAGCGTAATGTCCTGCCCGTCGAGGGTCCAATTCAGAGCGATAGCGTCCAGCTCATTCCCGAAGGCGTCGAAGAAGGTTGGGTTGAGGTCCAACTCGCCGTCGGCTGGAACACGACTCCCTTCCCCCTCCAAAGTGATGAAAGCCAAGCGTCCAACACGAACATCAAACGCCGTGTCGCTGACAAACATGGCCCCACTGGTGTTATCAAACCAGCTCCCATCAAACCGCCAAGAGCGGGCGCTTTGGGCTTGAAGTAGCGCGAACCCAGTGTCCGTCGTAAGTTCGGTTTCTTCACCCATGGTCATGTCGATGGTTCCGTTGACCACCCAGCGGTTGCCTTTCACGTCCTCCGCCATGAGTTCAATCACGACCAAATCCCCAGCAGAGGGTGCACGAGGTGTGATTTGGAAACCAAGCTCAATCGCTTGCCCGTGGTCCACCTCAAGTTGGAGTGAACTGCTCACCGTACCGTCAATACCCTCGATGGTAGCAGGCCCGGTGGCAGAAGGATTCCAAAACACGCGCCCGTCATCGTCAACCGAGAGTCCTCCCGAAGAAGCGGTGAGGGCATGGATGGAGGGCGATACAAGCCCAATGTAGCCGTTGGCATCTCGACGTTCAAAGACAAGTTCGTAAGATTCTCCGGCCAAGAACACATCGGGCGAGTCAACCACCATCAGTTCCGATGCCACTGCATCGCCGGGGATGACCTGGAGGATTGTGCTCCCGGTGATGTTGCCTGCTGAAACAGTGATGGTCCATCGACCGGTGTTGGTCGCCAGATATTCTCCTTGCGCATTGAAGGACCCGTTTTCAGCAAACCAGGCCAACGAGCCGACCTTGGAAAGTGGCATTTCATAGCCGTTGATGTCGACGAGGTAGGGCGTGATCTTCTGCAGCGTGCCGGCACGAACCGTCAGCGGGTCATCAAAAACAAACTCGTGGGGCGCACCAGCAGAGACGATGATGGTCTCGCGTGCCTCCAACTGATTGTAGCGGACCCTGGCATGGTATTCACCAATGGATTCTGCTGACCATGTCGGTTGACCGTGTCCGATGTACGCCCCGTCGATGTCCCACACCATGGACGAAGCACCCGCCATACGATTGCCTCGGGCATCGAGCAAATCAGCCGTCATCGTCGTGGGTTCAAACACGCCCACGTTGAGGCGGGTAATTTCAATCGAAGTGGGAACGCCGGCTTCAACCGAAATGTTGTGATGCCCACGCAGACCGTTGTGCTCGGCGATAATTTCAATCAATCCAGCGGACCACGGATAAAACAACCCGTCGTCGGAAATGGTGCCGTTGGATGCAGTCCAGCTCACATCGCCTTGCACCGGGTTGTTCACCGGGTCATAAATGATGGCCTCGAACGCAACGACCTCATCGGCCGACATTGACATCAAAGGATCAACAATCACCACTCGGTCAGCCGTTCCGGAACGGTGGATTGTGGGTTCATCCTGAAGAAGAACGGGAAGGCTTCCCGACCAAGTACCCAAAAGAACGAGCGCAACGAGAGAAACGCACGCTTTGGGAATGTTCACAACACCACGACCTCATTCAGAGTATTCTTGCCACTCTTCCATGCCGGAGTTGCGGTACCACCAGGTGCCGTCCTCGTCTTCCCACCACTCCGTGCCGTCCTCGTCGAAGGTCGTATCGAGTTCTTCCTCGGTTTCCTCTTCTTCGACAGGTGCTTCCTCCGGAGGTGGTCCAGAAGGACCGGGTGCGGGACCCGTCGGACCGGGTGCGGGGCCGGTTGGACCGGGCGCAGGTCCTGTGGGGCCGGAGGGGCGGTCGTCGTCGTCATCGTCGTCGTAATCGTCGTCGTCCCAGTCGCCGCTGCCGCCTTTTCTCATGAACATGACACCGAGGCCCAGAAGCACGACGGCGACGAGCGCAAGTAAACCGGCACCGACGTAATACAACGTCCCACCTGCTTCAAAGAAGCCCTGCAGATTACCGTTGACCGTGATTTCTTCGTTCACACGGACGGCTCCGACGCTGACCGTGATGGTTTGAGGTCCATCGTCAAGCGTGGTGACGGTCCAAAGGTCGGAAGAGGTCATCATCGCCTCGCCGCGACCGGTGGATTCCACCTGAACACTGCCGGGAACAGGGATTTCGTTGTCGAAGGCATCAAAGGCTCGAATGGTGAGGTCAAGACTCTCGAGTTGCTCGAGAACATCGGTGGACAGGTTGACTTCCAATCGCGCCACGGTGTTTTGAGCAGCAACGATGATTTCAGCCGTCGAGACCGCACCGCCAACGCTGTACTGCAGCGTGTGGACGCCGGCAACTTCTGCGTCGTAGGTGTACGTTCCTTCCGAGGAGGTGATGATGCTCAGCGTGGGGATGCTTGCTCCGTCTTCTGTCCACTCAACGTCCTGAGGGAACTGGTTGCCATCGGCATCGGTCCCCGTGACTTGGATGTCCACTCGGTCGCCAGCGGTTGGGCTGGTGGTCGAGAGGTCAGCCGCCACCGTAACCGCCTCACCATGCAACACCGTGATGGATACGCTGTCGGAGATGTTGAAACCTGTACCGCTGATGCTGTACGCTTCAAGGCGCCATTCTCCCACCTCGGTAGCTTCCCAACGCATCTCATCAAGCAGCAATTGCGTCGTGATGTCGCGCACAGCCCCGGTATCGACGTTGACCTCGAGCCACGTCAATTCATCCGAAGAGATGCGGTTGTTGTCGGTGTCAAACAGTTCCGATGTGAAATCTACGGCAAAGTCGGACGTCATTTCGATGACGGCTCCCGTTGAGCGTTGCGGGTCATTGGCCACACCCTCAACGGCGACGGTGTTGAGCATACCGTGGTCGACGGTGATGTTGATCGAGACACTCAGTTGGGTGTTCTGGTCGCCGTAGGACGCCGTAAGCGTGTACGGCAGGTCGGATGCGTAATAGGGCGTGAAGGTGGTTGCATCACCGGTCAGCACTTCGAGGAAGTTGGAAGCGTCGGTGATGGTGGGGTGGTCGAGCGTCCAGTTGGACTCCGGGACGGCCCACTGGTTACCTTTGCCGTCAATGGCGAAAATCTTCGCTTCAAGCGTATCGTCGGCCGTGATGTCAAAGTGTTGCCACGTTGCAATTTCACCCTCAACGGTGATGCGCAACGTTTGGGTTTGGCCCCGGGAAACATCGATCACGATCTGGGTCAACTCGGTTTCATACCGCGCTTCAAGAATCTTCGAACCGGTTTTCACGGGGTCCCAGACCGCTGGGGCACCTGGCGTCAACTGTCCGTCGGAGGTCTTGGTCCAGTTGTCTGCAGGCAAAACCACCGCCAACCGGTTCCCGCGAACGTCCACGCGTGTGGTGTTGATGTAGACGCGGTCGTCGGCCGTGATGGAGGTCGAGGATGCATTCAATTCCAGGTAGGCAATGGCGCCGTGGCCAACGGTGATTTGGAGTTCATCTGCTGCCCCTGACGCCGAAGTGAGGTTCAACCACCACACGCCGACGTGGTCAGGGAAGTACTTCTGGTCGACTTCGGAATAGTTTCCGTTGGTGGTCGTCCATGTGAGATTACCCGCATCGGAAAGGTCCAATGCGTTGCCGAACTGATCGTACAGGTCAATGGTGATATCGCACCACACGCCTGCAGGCACCGTGCCTTCGCAACCGCCAAGCTCAAAGTACGACGGAACACCGGCTTCAACCGTAATGGCCACGTCAACAAATTCGCCCGAAGGGACGTTGTGTGCGACCCTCACGACGTGAGAACCGACCGCATACGGCTGGAAGATATTGGGCACGACCGCGCTCATGCTTCCGTTGGTTGGCGTGTACGTGATGGGTTCACCGGGCACCATGTTGCCGTGCTGGTCAACCATGTGGGCCGTGATGGTCAAAGTTTCATCGGCCGTGATCACGGCATTCAGCGGGGTGACAACGAGTTCAGTTGGTGCGCCCGCTGTCACCGTGATGTTTTGATGGCCGCAGACCAAGCCGAAACACGACGTGATGGTCACGGTGCCGGCGGTACTGGGCGTGAAAAGACCGTTTGAACCGATGCTGCCCGCAGAGGCGGTCCAAGTCATCGGTGGTGCTTGAACCATCGACAGATGGTCGTAAGCGACGGAGTTGAAGTTCACAGCGGTGTCGGCATCGGTGGATACGGTCCCCGTCGGAGTGATGGCCACGCTGGTGATGTTGGTCGTGTTGAACAAAATCTGCGGACGATAGTCCACGTTCACGGCTGAGCCAGAGTAGAACGAAGCGTGAGCGTGCCCGTTGTTGGGCGTAGCGATGATCACCCACGCCTGCTGGCTGGTGATCGTCATGCCCGGTGTGCTGATGTCAAACCACAACCATCCGGTCGTACCCACGTTCACGGTGGTCGTAGAAAGAGCATCGCCGTAATCCACGCCGGCCTGCATTCCGGGTGCGCCCCAAGTGCCGCCGGCCGTGGTGCCGTTCCATGTTGCAGACGCTTGCCCCCAGCTGGGGTTGAGAATAGGGTGCACCTCGAACGATACCGAGGTAGCACCCTGCACCGCCGTCCAGTCTTCCACATACAATCCCAACGAGGCTGAATGAACCTGTTGGTATTGAGCAAACGGAATTTGTGCTGCATTCAATCCGATGTTGATACGACACTCATCGCCCCAAAGCGTACCGCAGTAATCGCCGGCACTGATGGTTGATTCTCCGGCAAAGTTGGTGTTGGGGTACTCACTGTAGATGGCCGTATCTTGGATGTTGGTATGGCCAAAGGCTGCAATTTCGCTGCCCGTCTGGAAGGTGTAGGAATAGGTGTAGTCGTTGTTGTAAACGTGCGTTGGATCGCCCACAGCGAAACTCCATCGAGACGAGGAGGGACCGGGGATGGACTGGTTCACACCTTGTACCCACCACGAGAACAGTTGCCCTTCGGTCAAATTCTCCGTAAATCGGAAGGTGGTGTTCGTGATTTCCGAATCTTCCCATGATTTGAATTTGTAAACGCCGGATTGGTTTGCGATGGTCACGATGTAGCCCGTGGCGCCGGGAACCGGCGTCCACGTCAGAACGGGTAGGGTTGAAGCCATGAGTAAACCGTTGCTTTCTGCATACAGCACTTGCCCGTCTGCGGGCATGTTCAAGGTAGGCTGACCGGGCGGCACGATGCCGTCCACGTTGTCCACATAATCGAGCACCAAGTGCGGGTGGAAGGAAGCGTTGGAGTACTCGGAGGAGTAGAACGTGTGCGACGAACCGGAACCGCCAACCATCTGAAGCATGAAGGTCATGGTGGTGTTGCCGTTGGCGATGTTACTCTGAGCCAGGCTGGTCAGGTCCCAATCCATCCACCCGATGGGTGAGGCCAACGTCAAGGTTGAACGTGTGATTTCCGTCGAGGAGCAGGAGGGAGCCGTGGCCCAAACCACGCTGGATTCCGTAAATCCACTGCAGGGGTAGGCCGCAATGGTGGTCGATGCTGAGCCGCCGACGCTGGTCTGGTACATGCGCAGCATCATTTGCGTGGGAGTCATG
>Ga0160423_10001858_pt1 | contig 17661 bp, 14 predicted proteins | sample CRUFie14St8metaG_FD_108191 | JGI IMG/M metagenome (GOLD analysis project Ga0160423, IMG submission 108191) | Marine microbial communities from the Costa Rica Dome - CRUD Field 142mm St8 metaG | ecosystem: Environmental > Aquatic > Marine > Oceanic > Photic zone | place: Costa Rica: the Eastern... | reverse complement strand
TCGCTCAAATTGACAAACTTCTCGGCCCGTATAAAAAACTTTTCGTCTCTTTTCTTTGTCGGCTTCGTGACGGGCGGCTTGACAACCGAGCTCGAAGACACACCCACGGCCTCCATGCGGTGTTGAATGTACTTCCCGACTTGATCGCGATTCGGGCCTGTCTCGACTGGCGTATCCACTGGTGGATCATCGAGTTCGACCTTGTCTTCTTGGATGGGCTTCAATGCGTCGGCCGCTGCGGCATGCGCGCGCTCAGCCTGTCGCTTCTTTTTGGCGGCCTTCTTGCTAAGTTGTGATTTTTGTGCTTCCTTTGCAGCCTTCTCGGCATCTTCTTCCTCAATCAATTGGTTGGCAAAAGCATCGGCGCGCTCTTGAAACAACTTGTCAAAGTCGCACGACGGCGTTGAAATGGGCCACCCATGTTTGACACACGCATTCAGCCGGCTAAACTCATCGTCGACGTTATCTGGGGTGAGCGTGCCATCCGTGAGCTGGTCGTGCACATGACGCTTGGCGGCCAGTGCCAACTCGGAGCTCAACTTTATGTGATTCTGCCTGCAGACCAGCTCCCAAAAGAAATTGACTTGCTTCAGAAATTCCGCCTTCATCTCGGCAGCGTGGGACTTTTCGCGCGCGAGGATTGCCTGCCTCATGACGGCTTGGAGCGCTGTGGTCTTCTCTGGACTTTTTCCCGAGGAATCACTCGGACCGTCCATCTTGGTGTCCTTGAACGCCCTTCTTGCCTCCTCCACCTTTTCGCTGTAGGTAGCTCCGTCCTTCAAGTCCATGTTCTGAAACTCGACATCTTCCATGACCATGCCTTCGGGAGCGCACGATTGGCCTACGAGTCGAACGGCCTCGGCGGCGGCTTTTTGCTTCTGTTCCGGAGTGAGTCCGGTAAAGTCAAAGCACCGCTGAACACCACTTGGCGTCATGATGCAAAGTTGCGATTCGCGACCGTGCAAGGCGTCGTCTTCATTCTGGCGCTTTTGGAGCATCTCAATCAACTCGTCTGGGATCGATGGCTTGGACGCCGACGACGGTTGAGCCGGAGGTCGAGAAGTGGGCACGGCGTGCTTTTCGACACTGTCCGGCTTGGTCTCTTTGGTCTTTGGGGGGAGAGCAAGCTGGTTTTCAGGCTTCATAGCCCAATCAACCACTGCCTCGGCTCTCGGCGCTTCGCCGGAAGCCGGGTCGGGGACAGTGATTTTGATCTGGTCGCCTTCTTTCAACAACACGCCGTCTGGCATCCTCAAATGAACTTCCTGGCCCCATGGCGCGGTCAAGACGAGGCCCGTCTTAGAGTTGCCGCCTTTTGGCACAGTCACTAAAAACTTTTTGGGGTACTCGTCGTCGCTCACTGGATTTAGATCCACCATGGGGGCATCGAGCACCTTTGCGTATGGTTGATCACAGCTTTTAGATGAGACGGATGCGGCGCCAGAGTTTGCACCATGAAACCGCCCTTGCCGGTGGTGGGGGTGAAGCTCGCGGCTCATGAGGCTGCGTTTTGAGAAGCGCAAGCGTGCTTTCCTCAATGCTGCCTTGTTTCCAGAAATGAATTTGGGGGCAAGATGACGGTATGTTCCTGGCGCCGCAAGCTCAACGCCGACGGCAAGCTGGCGGCTTTGAGTTCCGGCGCCAGATTATTTCGACCGCCCCATTTGCCCAGAAAGTTCTTCCCCAAAAAGACATGCAGCAGAGAAACCAAATCGAGGCGACACGAGGTGAGCTGCCCGTCGCCGTCGGCTGAGTTGCCCCACCAGACGCAACACCTTGCCGAAAAAAAATCTGGCGCCTGAACCCTTCGGACTCCTGGCGCCTGAACTCACACACACATATGCCTATTTGCACTTGTCTTAGGTGACTCCCGAATTTCGTTGAAGCGACAATGTGCCTCTCATTCGACTACACTGCCATGATCCAGTCGGCGGTGGCAGAAGCTACAAAGCAGGCGGAGGGCAACGCCGAGCGCGAGTTTAACAAGGAGCAGGAGCAGCACAGCGATGTCAGCTGTGACGGCACCCAGATCGGTCTACTGGAGATGACAGATGAGACATGGAAACAACTCAACCGCATCCCAATCAGCTCCCCGAGCGCAGTGATGGCGATGCTCTCTGCGCCTCGCAGAATCCTTGGCGAGAAACACCAGAACATCCAGCCCAGTGAGCCGATTCCGTGCTTCCAGGCTGACCTCAAGGCCGCGTGCGACCCGGCTGCGTATGTCATGCCCCCGAAACGGATTGACGCGCCCGTGTACCGAGGCCTTGGAGGCCCACCTGGAAAGGCTGCTCAACAGACCACCTACTATCCTGAAATCAAGCTCGAGGAGGGGATCTGCCTGGAAAACAAGGACGGCAGCATGGTCTTCACACTGCGCTTGGCCGAGGTTGTTCGGTCGGACAAGAAGCTCCAGCAGGAGATTGATGAAGGCAGGTGGAGCAGCAAGGAGCAGTATCTCCTGGCCATGAAAGATGCAGCGTGGAAAGAGATTCTCCGCGCTTTTGCTGCGAACAACGTCGACATGAAGGCCCTCTTCGAGTGCACCGGTGAAAAGGACGCCAACGGACAGGATGTGGTCGCACCCGAGGTGGTTATCACCTTCATGGACATGTTCTATCCGTGCTTGATCCCGGACTGTGACATGGTTGTCCTAATACCGCCGATTGTGGACGGCAAGGCGGTCATGAAGACGGCGTTCAGCCTGATGCTCGGCTTCCCCAAGCGCCCGCCCGAGTTCTGGGCACCCGGCCTGCAGCACAACGACGTTGGGGACACGACGAACGACAAGTACAAGCAAGACGAGAACTACTTCATTTACTCCAACGCGAAGATGTCGTTGAAACTTCCCAACGTTGCGACGGGAATCTACACCGACGTTCGCCTGTGCCAGCAGTCCGAGTTCCTGCCAGTGAACCCGCATCCAAATTGGTCGGAGCTTGCAGAAGAGTCCACACTCACCGACACGGCGCTGATCAACCATATGCGCAACATGCAGGAAGACGATACCGACTACGAGGCGTGGGTAAATGCCTGCAAGCTCTTCCAGAACAGGCGTCACAAAGACATCAACTACCGTCTCGAACAAATGTTTGGCAAGGACAAGATGATCACAAATTCGCTTCTCATCAACAACCTGCTGGGCACCGAAATTCCCAAGTTGTCCACCTATGCCGTCGTGGGTGAATTCACACCCGTCGAAGGCAGCGCACATACGACCAAGCTCCGTGAGCTCATGAAGAAGCGCAAGAACGAAGGCGGGTCGTCCGATGACCCCCCTGCCAAGCGCCCGACCCCTGTATCGGACGCCCCGGATGTCACAGACGCCGCGGATGTCACGGACGTTGTCATGCAAGAGGTTGAGCAGTCTACAACCACCGAAGACCCCATAGACGAGGCCGCCACCCAGATGCTCAAGGCGGCCATCTACCGCATCAATACCGTCACGGACTTGGCGGTGGCATGCACGATGGCGCGCGACATGAACCCGGACTATGCTGCCGTGGGTGCGACCAGCAAGGATGACATCAAGGTCGACATCATGACCACGAAGCACAAGACTCACCTTTGCACCATGATCAATGCGGTGATGTCGTAGGTCTTCATGGTCTTCACTTTGCGCGGTTGGGGGGAGGGTGTGCGGTTTGGTGTAGGCGGGAGTGTGCATGGGTTGTGCGGGTGGTTGAATCGGAGCCCGCTATCCCCAAGTGTCAAATATGAGGGTAAGTTGATTGCAACCCGTGGCCTTTGTCAGGCATTCGTGATGGAGTCTCCCAGTGCACTGTCTCCGAGTGACCCGAGGAGGTGTGTTTCTCCAACTGTCGCATTGCAGAAATCACCAACAAAACAACATGGCGATGCATCCATGGAGGTTGACCAAGACAAAGACCTTCCGGCTCCGTCGAGGCCTGTTGCGGCAGCCCCTGTGCCAGAAGGGCCCGAGCGTCCTGAGAAGAACGGGAAGAAGCCATTGTTGTCGTCCTCTTCGGGCATTGACGCGGACGAGGAATACTCGAGAGACGAGCAGATGCTCAACGAGTTTGTAAAGCTTCATCCGATGCTTTCCCTTCAGGCGACTTCAGCGACTACATTGCAGCTTGTTTCTGGTATGCTAGAAAAAGCACATGTCAAAGTCCCAGAGTTGGAGATTGTCCCCAAGAGCCACGATGACCTCTTTCTAACAGAAGCAAATTCCACCATCGGGGAGCGGCCTTGTGTGTGCGGAACTCGCTGCCTTGCCAACTTTATGGCAAAGATTCGGTACGGAAAGGATACCGACAAGGGCTTTGTGTGCAAGGAGTTTTTGCTACCCTCACAATACAAGGACTTTTTGGAAGGCAAGGGGCTTCCCGAGACTCATCAAAAGTGCTTGATTTGCACGCGTTACTGGCAGGTGTGCCCAACGCCACACCTACTGCCCTATCCCCATGTGCTTGTCCACCAGTTCCAATGCTTACATTGATGTTTTTGATTCTGTGCGCAGAATTACGTCTACATACTGGTAAGTGCCCAATCTAAGCCACACATCACACACACACACTATGCAAATGGATTCTCTGGCTTTGTGTCGTGTGCTTCGCAGGCTCGAACCGACAGTAACTTCAGTGTTCCTTGCATGACGGTGCAAAGCTTTTCAAATGTCGTTTTGGATTCTTTAGAGCATACCGAAATCTCTAGTGTGGCCAAGAACATGCCCAGCCATACGAGCAAGGTGACCTGCAAGGACGGCTACAAATCCGATGCTATGCTCTTTGTCGACGAAAACTTTGCACAAAACGCACCGCAACGAGAGACGTCCCTGTCTGCTCTTTCTTTCAAGCCAGTTGTTCGATTTTGTTCCAGCCACTACCGCTACGTATCAGACACGACCGGCAAAAAGCGCATTGTACAAGTTGGAGTTGGGATCGACGAGCATCTCGACGGTCTGGGTTTTCGGGAGCCGCCCTCGGTTCGGGTCAACCAGGGGGCGGCGAACTTTACTCCACACAATGTGGTTTAAGACCCATGTTTGGCGACTTTGAGGATTCCGGTACGGTCGATGCATTGTTTCGCTTGTGCTCGGACATGGCCTTGGAGTACGACATGCCTGATCTTCCATCTTGGATTTTGGACGTTCGCATGGATTTCATCATTGGCACTGAAGCGGAGAGTGGATCCGAAGGTGGATTAAAGGAAGAAGTACAAAAGGTGATACCGGCGTTGGCCAAGTTAGAAGAGAAAATTATGATCGACGCTGGGCTTTCCGAATCCAAGGCGGGCTCTTCAGACGACGGAGGTGGTGGTAGTGTGCATTGTGTTTGTCTTGCTAGGCTTTTGTTGGGAGCATGCTGTGAGGCGTACGCCATTCTAAAGTGCAACAGGATCTGTCACAGTGGGATCAGGCCTACGGGACTGCACGCAAACATGAAGATGAAGATCATCTACAAGGACTCATGTCACGCTGCTGTGTGGGTTTCCGCACACGCACAGTACTTGCACGATATTCTTCATGTTGGAATGAATGTGTCCAGACCTTCTCTGCACACGATCAAAAGCGAACTGAACGAAAATGATCTTTCCGAACTTTTTTCAAGGAGGCTAGCCGGAAAGAATGGAGTCAACAATGATGCTGCTTGCATGCTGTCCTTGTTGACTCGATGCACAAATCCTGGAAGCAGAGGCTGGGACAGCATCCTGTCGACGTCACTTGAAGAAAGTGACGGCACGAAGAGATTGTGCGCAGAAGCGCTTGCAGTGTCGATTACTGGGATGCACTCTTGTATTCACCCAGCATCGAGGCTGCATTGGAAAAAGAGGTTGGGGTTGATCATTCACTTGTCAGAGAAGAGCTTGTTAAACAGCGTCACTTTCTTGTGCAGAAACCCCATTGCGTTCAAGGAAATGATTAGACGACTCGTATGCAACACCGTGTCTTCTTCGTATGCAAGCAACGACGCCTTGCAGAAACTTGAGCACCCCGTGGCACTTCTTGCTGGGAACATTCAAAGACTGTGTCCCGACGGTGTCGAACTAGCATCCATTGCATTTGCTGCAGCTGGCAAAGAAATTGTACGATCACGTGGTTCCATGTCGATTGAGCAGGCACTCGAGAATACCGTGAAATTTGACCAACAAGACAATGGCGCGGCGCTCAAAGTCGCAGGACAGCGTGCGATTCAATGGTCTCCTGCATACCTGGGCAAAGGAAGTTCTTCGATTCATAGCAAAGTGGCTGCAGCAACCGTCGCGTCCAACATTTTTGCTGTAGCGTTCAGATGCAACTTCATTCCCTTTTGGGCACATTGTGCATCAAACGACCTGCGAGCTTCTCGTTTGAACAAGACGCAACACAATGCTCTTCATGAGATGAACGCAGCCACAAAATTAACAATGCACCTCACCTTGCAGGAGCAGCTTGAGATACAAAGAATTGCTTTGAAACTACCATCTTCTGGTCGGATGACCTTGGAAGATGTTGGTAAGCTCTTTGGGCTTGAAGGGGTTCGAGGATCGTCTTGTAATGGCGGCTCCAAGAGTATTACCGATGCGGTCAACACAATTGGAGCTGCAGGCGCAAAAGGTGCTGCCATTATCCTACATTTTTGCCGCGTGGCGGCTATTTCAGAAGACATTCTTATCTACGACCTAGGAAAGCGAACTTACGACATGCAGCTACGGGCTATAATCAAGCGATCTCTGGTTGGTCAGCTTGAGTCGAATTCCAAAAAGAGCACCGAAGATCTTTTGAAGGTCATACCAGAACACACGAAACACTTGTGTGCCTGTGTCGAGTGCAAACGAGTTTGTAATGCAATCGCGACAGACGGTGGTTCAAAATGGAGCTCATCCTTCAACGAGATTGGAACAAGTGGTAGTATGATTTCAACTGATCCGCAAAGCAGCAATGTACACCTTAGGTGTGCAAAGCGACCGTCAACCTCTATAAAAACAGCTATTGCCTTTGAGGAAGAGATGGACACGCGCATGATCGAAGCAGACGAATGCAAAGACTACGCCGTACGGTCAATGCTTCAAACGTACAACGACAATTCTGGGATAGCTCCTAGAGTACGACGAGACGCTAAGAGTTCATTGGAACAGCGAGAGTGTTCCATTGCTTGTGGACAGGACGCGATGCTCAGTATACCCATAGTTGGCAAAGCCATTCGCTTGTGGGAAAACTGGTATGCTCTTTGTTCTTTCTGTGGATGCTTCATGCGCTTCCATCAAAGTAATAGGTTTGAGGCCGAGTTGTGTTGCATGCGGTGTGACAATAGCATGTTGGGCGACAAGAGCAACGAGGACAACAAGAAACCAAAGGAGTCATCAAATGCACCGGCTTGTCGCTACTGTGGAAAGGTGTGCACATCCTGAAATCTACATGATATTCTTAAATCTAATTTACAAAACCGAGTTTTGTGTTGCTATGCGCAGGTGGATCCACAAAGATCTGGGGCTCGGTGGAAGTTTGTCAAGTCACCTTTGGACACTTCCGGACACAATGCCTCCGTACCACCCCCTCTACGCTACGTCCACTTTTGTCCTGCACACTTTAGAACGTGGATTCCTTCTTGCATGAAGACCATGCAAACTCGAATCATTCTCAGTCACATAGTCTACGGTGCCAAGCCGTGCTACGACCAAAAAATAGATGCAAACGACTACGACGATGAAGACTCATCCAAGAAGTCGAAGAATAAACGCAAGAGAAAGATCACAAAAAGAAACTAAAGCTCACTCATCCTCGGTTTGGAATGATATGAAAGTTTCGGCGTCCATGGCTTCCGTCATCAAGTACTCTGCAGCTCCTAGACCCTGTACCCTGCAACTGGTGCAGCAGGTTGCAGCCGACCACGAGTTCCTTGATCGTTCCAATCGGTGAAAAAAGGTGGACGCCCCAGTCGGTTGACGGTTAACCGATTTCGATCACATCTAGAGACCAACCTTCACACCAACCGGCTCCCGACTCTCAAACCCTCATACTACCAGCTCGGCTCCCAACATGCGAACTAGCTTCGATTGAATCTGAGTAAATGTAGCACGATCAAGACCCAAAGACCACGGGGGCGAAGCATCGTGTACACGAGTGTTTGGTGTGTAAGCGTAAAACAGAGTAACTCCGTTGTCCATGTGTAGCTTTTGGACAATGACTTGTGACGATGAATTGTTCCCCAGCTGGATGTTGCTTCCCGTGCACGCTTCCAACATGCACACCTTGTAAGACGAACACTTGGCCATCGATAAATTGTTTTTTGTCGCCCGTTTGGCAACGAGATGTTCGCACGCATCTTTGCTTCTGGGGGCGACCAATAATGTAAGTGGTTCGTCCATATCACAACCAAGCTCGTCTACATAAAATGCCCTCTTGTCATTATCGTCTCGTGCTTTCACCAGTCTCCGCAAAACCACCGACATTTCATTGTGTTTGACAAAATTAGCCTCGCTAGCAAAAGACAGTGTGTGAATGTGTGGTGATTTTAGCATGGAATGTTTGTGCTGGTTGCGCCGCTTGCGGGATAGCTTTTTGATCAGGAGCCGAGAAGCTTTTTCAGCCTTTTTGTCTTGCTGTTGTATACGCCGAAGCACGTGTACATCTCCTTTCATTATGCCGATAGGGCTTTGCACATTTGGCGTCAACTCTCCCGGCGCGCCAATAGCGCACGAACGTGCGGCAACACACCGAATGTTTGGACGTTCCAATGAGGAGCCTAAATGGGTAGACCAGGCGACTACCGGCTGTAGATCGACAGAATCGCTTAGTAAATCAAAGGGCTTTGCGTATTCCAAGTCGATGGTCACGACTATGATCATGCGAGCTCCTATCAGACAGGAGTTTTTTAGGCGTGTGTCCAATCCTAAGCCAGAGTTGGAAGATGTCATGATAATGGGTATGATTGTGTTCATGCAGATCATCTACAACATACACCAATGTACACTGAAAGAGTGGGACCATTCTAGTCTCCAAAGCCGAGTTGCGCTTGCTATGAGCTGCGGCCTCTCAATCAAGTTCTTGATGGACGAACATCCGTATGCAAGCTCGTTCTTTTTGACCTGGGTTGTGAGGCCGGATGAAGTCATTACCGCAGATCAGAGAGCGTTTGACAATTATATTCGTGATTACGAGCTTGTGGTGATCAAGTCTATCAACCTGTATAGGTGCTCTTTCAATCACAGAAACTGGGCGACTGAATTTCTCTACGAACTCAAAGGTCGTAGAGAACTTTCAGTATTCACGACCAAACGGGTGTACGAGATCATTTACTTTGTATGTTTTAATTGTTGTGAGATGCTACCAGAGTACATAGAGTATGCAGACAGAGTCATGGCAGAGGCAATCGTTTTGCTGTCTATACAATGTACTGAATGCAGTGTTTGGGGTGGTGCGATCACAAAATCTCGCATATTGTCTACCAAACCTGCATACGAACTTGCATCACAAATCGGGCACAAACTTGCCGACAAATCCGTGGTTGAGACTCAACACCTTCTTGGGGAACAGTTTGCCACAAAGTCTGAATGGCAGTATCGAGCCACACAACCATGCAACATTCGACGGGCTGCGTACGACTTGGAAAAAAAGAAACAAATGGCTTCAGCTCCGGATAGGGAGTAGCAAAGCCCTGTCTTCTCTCGACTGTTTTGAAGAACATACTTCGTATCTGTCTCTGTACGTCATGCTTTGGTTGCTCAGACACTTCCGTGCTTGATACTGAACAAAGCAAATGGAAAGTGTTACCACGAATGCTATGAAGGCTATCACGAGCACTGTTTCCATTTGGCAAGCACGCGCGCTAATCTATTGAGGTGGCCCGTGAATTTCACAGGTAGCGGGGATGCTGTGTTTTGACACTCCCATTTTAGACTTTCTGCGTCTTCCGAGCGATGCTGAACCATCGCCAATCACAATACCAGAGCGCTTTGCGACCTTGTTAAATTTTCATCTTGAAAAGGCATCTCAAAAGATACCGTCTACTGTTTTGCGATGCAACGAGCTATGTGTCACCGGAAGAAGACACAGAGAATTGCTCAGTGAGGCTCTACACGTACTCAGGCGCACCTGCAAGCTTGTTTCGGGTAGCAACGACATGACAGACGCTGCCGTCTTTGTGTTCTGCATGCATTGCCTCTTCACGTCTACCGTGGAATGGATGACATTCGACGCATTGATGCATTCTGACAGGTTTTCTCCACACGAGCCTTGTGGAAATCAACCCATGCTCACGTGGCTGATAGTCAAGGCAGCATACAGTATAGACCCCGCACACGCTCAAGATGCTTGTAGTATGGTATTGGAGTCACTCCCCGAACGCTTGGGAGAGCTTGGCTTTCTTTCGGTGGTTATGAATACGACATTTTCATTGTCTTTCTTAAAGATCACTCGCGGAGATAGAGCACCGATCACAGACGCATTCTTGTCGTTTCAATTCTCTTCTTCATTGACAGCTCTCCGGCTAATTGGAATGCTCACATTCGATGTGGCCGAGAGCGGAATTGCTGAAGTGTTTGCAAATACAAAAACTCTGTGTCATGGCTGTAATGCGCTTTGGGCATTGAGTCGTTCAAAAAGCCTGCTAGAATTTAGCAGCTCTTCTGTTGAAAGGTACCGTCTACCAAGCGCAACAGATGACTGGGGCCTTCTTCATGAACACGTACTGAATATTGCACAAATGTCGCAATCCATCGTGGTTCGGAGACGCAACAATCCGTTTATCGTCACGTGGATTCACACATCAGATGGTTTTATGTGCTTTTGTAGACGTCTGTATCACAGGGCAGAAGATTACATGCAGTGGAGCAGCGCGTGCGCGTCTGACATGACTTTGTGTATTCGGACGCATTTTGAATCTTGCGGCATCTTTCTAACTAGGCCGTGCACGAGGCGCGAAACCGATGCTGCAAACAACTTTGGCCAGTCAGAAACAAGGTGGTCTTGCAGGTGCGTCGACGAAGAGAGCATCTCCAACATGTACATAGTCAACGAAGAAAGGCTTAAGAGCATCTCAACTTTTGTAAAAGCACAAAGTAGCTTTAGGGACCTTGTTATTGTTGCATTTGTTAGTTTTTCAACGCATTCTTAGATGTCGAGTGCTTTAAATTAATATCACTGGTTTCGCAGGCCATGCAGGCCGTGCATTTGCCCGACCACACAAACACATTTCAGTCACAATCACACAAAATCTCGATTCCGTCACCACACTCTCTGTCGATACGATGTCGGTGGCATGGTGGGCCTCTCGAGTACGTTGTTTACGAGCGCGGACGCTTTGCGACCCGCTTGCTGTCATCACAATCGTCAACGTCGTCTTGATCAAACTCAGTTCCAACTTGCTGCAATTCGGGGGCCCAATCATCATCATCGTTGGAGTCAGTTCCGAGTTCTGCTGGCCTCTCGAGTATAGACAGCAACTCTGCCGGGGGGTTGGCTTCACCTAGGCATGAAGATGTCTGACCACCCAACTTGTCCGACAAATCTCTATCGTCACCGTCCAAATTCTTCTGTACGGCAAACGAGAGCTGGAGGTCTTCCCAGAGAGTCCCACAGTCCTTCAAAACTTCACAGACGCGGTTTGCAAACGACTTTTGCTGCTGGAAAACCTCCTTGCATTCATCGAGTCCAACTCTAACGGGTCCGTCAGATTCGGGCATTATAGAGCGCACGTCGAAGGCGTGCTGCACGCGGTCCTCCAGTTGGGCAATGAATTGGTTCACGCACCTAACGGTAGTCGACTTGAAGTAGTAGTCTTCATCGGGCTTTCCATGCTTGTTTACATGGCCACGCTCTCCACACAGGAGGACAATGTCCTGAAGGGCGTAAACAAACGAGATGCCAGCAAGAGGATAGAGTATCGTGTTGATCACTGCACCGCCAACTATATCTCTGAACGGCTTCTCGGTATTGTCGCCAGTTGTCTCAACCTGGTCGGGGTTCGTGCGGCTCTTCTCGATGAGATGGGAAGCAAGGTCTTCGCGACGGTGCGCAAAATTCGCATTAGGTAGAGTTTCCAGTGCGATGACATAGATGCGGCGTCCATCTTTGCGACCTTCAGAAACCAAGTATCGCGCTCCCGGCTTGGCCATGTGAAGTCCATTCGCATCTTGGGAAATGTCCTTTTTCAACTCTTCGGAGAGCGCAAGCATGAACAGGCACACGGAGAGCCGCGTGTCCATCATGACACTCTTGTCGTTCTGAGCCCGAACGCGGCCGCGCTCCAAGATCTTGTTGGTGATCAGTGTGGCCTTGCATGTTTTGCCGTTGTTTTCCTTCTCGGGGCGCTTGCGCGACGACTCGTCTGTGAACTTGCAGAGTCGCGGATCGTTGTTGAAAATCTTCTTCACGAGACGTTCCGTCTTGGAAGTAACACAATCGTCAAACTTGAAGGGACCAGAAAGCGTTGGTTCCATCAGAGTCGCAATAGATCCTGAAAACACCATCATGGAGGTCATGAACAGATTGGTCCCACAGAGATTGTTGTCGTGAAGCTGTAGACGGGCGAAACAAAGAAAGTCGGCAGCGAAGAATAGATCGACACTCGTGGTGCTCTCGTCTACACCGTTGAGTTTCTTGAACTCATCCCACATTTTCTTCATTTCGGGGTGCATCGTGTTGACCTTGAAGCCACGGAACTGGAAGGCTGCCTTGAGGGTGTCTGTCTTGACGGGATCTCGAACGGCCTTTTCAAACCACTCAGCGACAAAGTTGTATATAGCTGTGTTCGTCCCCGGGGCGTCTGGCTTCGACGGATTGGCATTCAACGTACGATTAATGATCGGTATCAGCCCCAACGCCAAGAACTCGTTAATTGTCTTGCAATACGGCGAAGAAGGCGCATCCACTTTATTAGTCTTGACTTTGGCTTCTGGCCTTGACAGTCCCGCGGCCATGTTCTCGCAAAGATGGTGATCCAATATGCTACAATAACTCATTGTCATCAGAGCGCAGATTGTCGTGACGGTGCGAGTTATTGAGACAAGCGAGCTACAAGAGTCAAACACTAAACCAAGAACATCAGCGCTGCCAAAGACGGTTGATGGATCCTCATTGAAGTCACCGTAAATCCTCGCCGAAATGATAGAGGCTGCTTTCATGCGCTGGTTGTCGAGTACCGTCGCGAGAAGGAAGGAATGCATAAACGTGCTGAAGCCCTGACTGCCATGTGCGATAATGTCAAGCAAATCACTGTCGTCCTTGTCCTTAAGCTTGTCAAGCATGTCAAGTCCGGAGTTGAAGTTGTCTCGCATCTGCTCTCCTGTGGCGTATGCCTGGAGCTCATAGGGGCGCTTCTCCTTCATGATAGTGCAACTATCACGGTTTGCTTGACCGGCTCTTGATCGACATTTGCGGGAGTACTCGCGAGAGTCTCCAGGGATTCCGCTCATGTTGAACGCCGACTTGAGTAGGTCGACCATCGAAATCGTGAGTCGGTTATCTTCGGTGCCGTCTACGCCCTCTTTCACCGCGTTGCGTAGAACGTCCTCTAGCATCTGCCGAGAGGCGGATATCATGTCGCGTAGCACGTTTGCGTCGTGACTGTGAATTTTCTTGGTCAGAATACGAGCTAACATGCCATTGAAGGCACAACAGACTCCCTTGCCAACGTCATCGACTCCTTCGACATCTTCAATATTTGCAATAGATGACGAAACCATCATGAGCTTCAACAGCAGGTCTGCACACTGCTTCGATCTGTCATCGACATGAAGATCAGGTGGTACAAGAGCACGTGAACTAACAAGATCGCAGACATCTTGTACTTCTTCATCAGATTCACGAACCACCATTGCATTAGTGTCTGTAGCCGATGAAATCCCCATCGCTTGCCTCGTAGGCGAGTTTGGAGGCGCGACAGCAAAAGGCAATGCTGACATTCTGCAAGGTCTCCGGCGCCAGAGGTTCCGGCGCCAGGAAGAATTCAAGAAGGAGTTGCAAGGCTAACGGCTGGGAAGGCACGACGGCTCCCCGCCGTTTTCGGTTTTGGGATAATGTATCTTAACGCGACAGTCTTGGGGCAAAGGTGGCACAACAACTCTGGCGCCGGAAAGTTGCAGTGGCCACGGGACAACGCCTTTGCCCAAACGCGCACTCACAAAAACGGCTAGTCACACAGAACAGCAACGGCCGAGGTGAGTGCCTCACACCTGCTCTTGAAACTGCTTCCGGCGCCAGTAAGCGCCCAAACATTCGCAGTGGCACTTCAAATGAAATCACGGCAGGTGTGCTCCGACGTAGCAAGGCTTATTATCCTGCATCGTGTCAAGGCGAGTTCGTCTTTGTTGGAATGTATTAAAGCATTAAAGGGGTTGAGAGAAGTCAACAGCACGTTCAAGACTGCATTCGATGAAGGCCAATACGGCATTCGTCTCCTGTTCCACTTGGTCGTACGACTTCAAAGATTCGATTTGAATCGTATTGAAAGGCTTGAAAATATGAAGCACAAGTGGAAGGACGTGTCTTGTATCAAAGCAATCTCGGCGTTGACACAAGATGTTGCCAACCGAAAGAAACTCTCTGCCGCATTGGCGTTTGCGCTGCATGGAGAAGTCAACAGCGTGGATATTTGCCACCGAGTCTGCTTGCCACAAAACCACCGAGAACACCTTAAAAGTGGGCTTCCGTGGATCCCGTCCGGTACGTTCGTGGTTTCGCCCAGTGGGATGTGTGGTGAGAAGGGCGGGCTGGATGTTTGGGTGCGCAAAATGATGAAGATTAGCAGCCACACTGACGCCTAGCGTGTGCGCAAATAGGGAATTCAGGTCTGACGGATGCAAGCTTGGTGCACGTCTAGTTGAGGCGCCAGACACAGTTGTCCCCCAAAACCACGTGTGAAACGATTTTGAAATGAACTCCCCCAACACACAAGAACTATGTCATTGGTTTCTAGCCTCGCTGGAGGTGTGGCAGTCTGCGGATTCCCGCCAATTTCCCCTCTCACTGTGAGTCACCCGGCGCCGCAAAAAGGCGACATTGGCTACACCATCTTCACGGTCAACCCACTTCTTCAACGAAGCGAGCGAACTCGCACTCTCACAGAGAAAGCAAAGCTCTCGGGAATCAAGAAGAAGGGCAAAGTGGACTGTGCGCGTCCGAAAAGTGTGTTGAATCGTCTTCAGTGCATACCGCACATGGAAGCTGTTGGCTTACTCATGTGCAACGTCCAAGAAGAAGCCGCTTTATTCAACACTACGCTAGAAAACTACCTCAATGTGGACCTCTCCGACTTGCCTGATGACATCGAGACACTCGACGGCGTGCTTTCAAATCTCAACGATGACGATATTAAGGATCTACAGACCTCGTGTGAATCCATAAAACTCTAATTCACACTCCCAGTTCTGGATAGAACTCATTCAATGTGTTGACGAGGTTGTCACACCTCGAATTACCGGATGGATGAGGGGTGATCGGGTTTGTGGAAGGATGCGTCCACCCGAAAGGTTCCCTCGAACACCACACTTGGCAAAATAGCTGAATGAAATCTGCTCTGTTCACTAACCCAGAAGATAACACTCCCACTGCTGCTATTGTGTCAGCTATGGCTTCAGTGTAAGTATCGGGGTGGTAGTGGTGGAGAAAGTCTCTGAATCTGGTATAGTCCCAACCTACGGACATTGAAATGTGAGAAAGTTCGTGAGCTACAACATGAAGTCCCCTCGACACAATGGTCGCGTCGTCGTACTGAGGGTCGAGCATCGGCCGATGAGCCAAGCCCAACAAGTATTTTGAGCAGTCCAAGTCCGTGAGAATGTATGCGTTCCACTTAGTTTGCGAGCTAAACGGCGCGTGATCACACGCGGAGACACCACCGACTATGCCTACCTGTACAACTTGATCGAAAAACGAGGCTCTAGCCTGCTTGAGTATCATGATGAACATGCCATCGGAACTTGCTAGCTCCGCTCGCGGAATGGACCGCTCGAGACCTGCCCATGAACCTCTAGGCGCACCCACAATTTTCACCCCGGCATTGGAAACACGGTGCACAAACTCAGTCACATTGTTGAGGATGCCTTTGATTGGCTCTGTGTTTGCTGCAATTCCAACGCCAACTCTAATCGACGAGACCAGCGACTGTAGCCTGTCGTAAAAAAACCTCGGAATTGTGGCATCGAAGCGTGCAGCTTCAACTTCATCTGTGAACACAGAACGCATAACACCCAAACAATCTGCAACGGCGTCACCCGTGCCGCCTCCACCAAGCACGTTTGAGAGAGTCATTCCAGTTGCATTCACCGCGTCGTTGAAAATGTCCGCTTGTTCATCGATTTCATCTAGGCGTCCCAACATGGAAGATTTGGGAGACATTGACTTGATTCGAGTCAACTCGAGTTCAAGGTTGTTTCTGTAAGGATCGCTGGACTCAAAAAATATGGAGAATGCGTTGTAGCTACAAAATGCCGCAACACCCTTGAGGTATGCAACGGCTTTTGACGGGTTGGACTCGTAGTAGTCTAACGCCGCTCTCAGAAGAGGGGTATTGTCCAAGGGTAAGTCGATCGACAGGTTGTTCATTCCAGTTGCGCCCTCAAGGACGTCGTACAAGTCTTGAAGCGTTTGATTTGCAAGCGCGTTGTAATGATATGCGTCTGTAATTGCACGGTTTGCATCGTCTGCGTCTTGTTGAAGCTGGACCGATTCACCAAACACATGAAGCGCGCTTGAAAGCGTACTCGAAGAGAACCAGTACCCAGATCTCAGGTAGAGTTTGTATTCGCCAGACTCTTCTAAGTAGCTCGCCGCGTACGTGGTTGAAGCACATTTGTGCGACATTTCAAATCCGATGGACCTCAAAAACCCTCTCCTGTCAACTGCATTGGTCTCAATGTAATTGTTGAGGTAATTGTATGACATTGTGGCAGCTGTTTGCAAAGCCGCGGGGCCAGCAAGAGACGTTCGTTCGCATTCTGCTCTAAACTTGGCCATTCCTGTCGTTGCGGTTCGGGATCCTTTAGTCGCGTAATTTTCGGCATTTAGAAGCTCTTGTACCCACTGTCCGTTGTCGTAGCGTCCCCGACTGGTGACGCGGTTGATAAAAATTGGTGACCCACCAGCTTCAATCCACTTACCACACGCCTGTTCAGCTGGGCTTGTCTTGGTAGAATCCACGATCTCTTCATTGATGCCACTTGGAAAAGGAAAATATGGAACACACTCGATGACTCCAGTTTGTGGGTTTTGCTGTGTCCTGTCGCCGGGCGAGCACAATCCACGGAGCAAAGTCGATAGATAATCTGCAGTGATGGTTGCGTTTGTGACAATTCCGTCGTCGTAGTCGTTTATACCCCCGACAATGTTGGAGAAAGCACAAAAGGACCCCGACGAACTGGAGCACTGTCCTGTTCTCTCACAATTTGCAGACGTTGTGCACGTTGCAACACCACACACAAAGGCCATCACAAGGCCACTACAAAGAAGCAAAACCACAGTGTTCGTCGCACTCACAGTGTACTTGTACCTTTCCCATTGGTCCATAGCACATCCGCCCTTACACCAACTATGTTGTCACCAGAACATATGCCACACAGCGCGCGTCGTGGCTTCACTTGGCCGTCGCTGCGCTCACCCCACCCCGGCGCGCGTCGTGGCTACACTTGGCCGTCGCTGCGCTCGCTCAACCCTTCCCAGAAGCTGGCTTACTCATAGCTGCTCAGCAGATCGTCCATTTCGGCATCGTCCGCCCCGGCATC
>Ga0160423_10001857_pt1 | contig 17662 bp, 15 predicted proteins | sample CRUFie14St8metaG_FD_108191 | JGI IMG/M metagenome (GOLD analysis project Ga0160423, IMG submission 108191) | Marine microbial communities from the Costa Rica Dome - CRUD Field 142mm St8 metaG | ecosystem: Environmental > Aquatic > Marine > Oceanic > Photic zone | place: Costa Rica: the Eastern... | reverse complement strand
GCCCTAGTCCGCCTTGGGAACAACAAACCACACTCTAGCAGTCCAAATTGTAAACTCGTGTCCCGGAGCCGGGATCCGTCACTTGTTTGCCCAGACAGCTGCTCACAACCCTCACCTCATGGCCTGCGCCGCAGACTGTGCCTTCTGGATCGATCCAATCGAGCTGACGTTCTCCCCCTTGATCTCCTTCCCTCCCTTACTCCTTTTGCGTGCGCCCAAGGCCAACGTGGACTCGAGGCAGTACTTTTTGGACAGCGCGTCGAACGTGTCTTTCTTCTTTGAGGAGGGAGCGTTCGATGACGATGGCAACCTGCAGCGCCAGAAGGAGGTGTCGATCAACAAGATCGGCCACGCCCTGCACGACCTCGACCCTGCCTTCAGGAAATTTTCCAGGTCGGACAAGATGAAGGCTCTGCTGGACTCGCTCGGGTACCGGGAGCCCACCCCTGTGCAGTCCATGTACATCTTCAAGCAACCCAAGATTGGGGGCGAGGTGGTTCCGCACCAGGACTCTACTTTCTTGTACACGGACCCTCCCTCGGTGATTGGAATCTGGCTCGCGTTGGAGGACGCCACGGTGGAGAACGGGTGCTTGTGGGGCTGGAGGGGCAGCCACAAGACCAAAGGGGTTGAGCGCAGGATGCTCCTGGACGAGGACGAGGAGATCGTCTTTGACAAGGACCCGGTGCCGCACGACTTGGGCGAGTACGAGCCCATCGAGGTCAAGGCGGGAACCTTGGTGATCTTCCACGGCCAGTTCTACCACATGAGCTACGAGAATAAGTCCAGCAAGTCAAGGCACGCATACACTTTCCACGTCGTGGAGGGCGCCGACGGGTTTGACTGGTCCCCGGACAACTGGCTGCGGAGGCGGGAGGGCTTTCCCTTCGAGGCCATGACCTGAGAGCGCCGCTCACGCGCGTACAGCGCACGATTCTTTCTATCTTTCACCTCTTTGTAAGAAAAACTATAACTTTGTCTCACTTATTTTGCGCGCGCACAGGGTGTTCCCCCTCTCGACCTTCTTAATGTACAGCCTCCCCACGCCGCGCACCCTAGTCCCCTCTTGCTGCCCCTGCTCACATCATGTCCGCGATCGACAGTTGGATGTACACGGCCTCCGAGACGAACGGGAGCTCCACGTAGTAGCCCTCCAGGGTCTTCCAGATGCACCAGATGACGGTCAGCAGCGCGCACAGGAACGCGTATTGGGACAACACGGTGTCCACCCAAGAGCCAGCGATGTAGTAAGGCAGGGACTGCCTGGTGAGCCCGAAAAGCATGACCACGATGTCCGTCATCATGGCCTGCATTGTGTGGAACCGCAAGAAGTGCGGGAGCCTCTTGTTGCGGATGACGAGCGAGAAGAGCATGAAGAACCAGATGAGCGGGGCCATGGGCGTGATGCAGTACAGCCGCGCGGGCCACGCGGGGACCATGTATAGTGGCAGGAGCACGCTCCACTGGTCGTAGAAGTAGTTGCTCAGCTGCTGCGCGTCCATCCAGGGGATGAAGTACATGCAAGCCGAGACCACTCGCCAAAGGATGTTTGGCTTGTTCAGAGCCTCCTCCGTGTCTTCCCCTCCTCCACCCCCACCTCCCTTCTTCTTCTGCCATGGGAGGGAGAAGCCCGCGTCCTCCGCGCCCCCGCCACCCCCGCCGCTCCCGGCGGCCCCCTCGCCCTCGGATCTGCACGAAACCTTGCGCCTCGCGGGCTCAGCAGCGGTGACCCCGACCTCGCCGCGGTGGCCGTCGCTGCGTGGCGCCGACCTCCACCCAGCGTCCCGCCGTGTCGTCCGGAGGGCGAGCCGGCCGAGCGCGAGCCTACCCTTGCCTGCCACCGTCCTCCTCACCCGGAGGCCTCCTCTCGGCTTCGAAGGATCCATCGTGTGCTGCCCCTCCGCCCGCTGTGGTTTCAAGCGCGCCGCGCCGCCCTCTTTCCAGCCTGAAGGCCCTTCCCCCCTTTCCGCTCGCTTTTCGGGCCACCTCCCCTTATCCTTATTCTTCCAACATTTCCAAACCTTTCCACCGGAAATATTGGGAAATCTTTGTCGTCCAGCTCCCGACTGTTGGAAGACCGCGTCCCATCGTTTGAACAAAAAACGCTAACTCAACGGTTTGTCCAACCTTAAAGGTTTCAAATTCTTTGTGTACGAATCCCTTGTTAACTGGTTCTTCTTCTTCTCTCCCCCATAAAAATCGAAACGGTGTACGATTTTGAGTTCCCAAGTTGTTTTCTTGGAGACAGACATTTCCATCCGTCCCATCGATTTGTTGGAATGCGAATACAAGGGATTTGTACTAACACGGAGATCTTCGTCTACCTTGCCGCGAACGGGCTGTTGTGAAGTTTTCCAACTCACACCGACGAGGAAAAAAAAATACTTTTCCGTTGAACGAAAAACTGTGTTTGGCCACCCAAGCTTCAGCTGCTGGTGAAGGAGTGAGTAGGCCACCAGAACCAGAAGGAGAAGGGCGCGCCGTGGTGACCAAAACCACGTCCAGTGGGAGAGCGAGCGGGCACACCGCCATCGCAGCAGATCGAGGGAGGTCCGTCGACGGACGAGGGACTCTAGGACGCGCGCGCGCGGAGCAACCCGCTAGCGGGCCGCGGTCATCGTAGAAGGGAAAGGGACCCCGGGGAAACGCTCGGTTGGTTTGGCAAGAGACAGCTCGGAGTGGACCTCGGCCGCTGGAGCTCAAGTTTTTGGCAGACGGAGCACAAGCTTTGCAGGAGTTCCCGCATAGATATGGCAAAGAGCGTTATCGGGCCGATAGACAACCTATTCACTCGCCAGTGAACCAACCCGTCTTTGAAGGGACGGCAGAACCGCAAAGGAGGCCTTTTGCTCGGGAGAAGAAGGTTCGACGCACGCGAACGACGACCGGGAGCGCTAGACACACGACGCACGGAACACAACGATGGGATCCAAAGATATGGAGAAGCTCGCGGAGCTCGTGGACGCGAGTCTCAAGTTCACCCGCGTCCTCAAGAAGAAGGGAGTCTCCCAGGCGACCCTACAAGTTGCCGTGAGGTGCCGCCCGTTGACGCCGACCGAGCGCAGCCTCGGCTCCAGGCCGATCACAAGGCTCGTGGACAACAAGATCGTGGTCGTGATGGACCCACAGCCCAACCACGCCAACCACAACGTGTACGGCAAAGGCAAGTCCTCCGCTGCTCAGAAGAGGGAGAAGAAGTACGTCTTCGACGCAGCCTTCGACGGGAGCTGCGACAACAGGGAAATTTACGGAAAGACGGTAGGAAACTTGGTTCCCGGGGTGCTTAAAGGGCTGAACGCCACAGTCTTCGCCTACGGGGCCACTGGTAGCGGCAAGACCTACACTATGGTGGGTTCCAACATGGACCCTGGCCTGATGGTTCTGTCCCTGAGGGACATCTTCGAGCACATCGACAGGGACACGGAGAAGCAGATCGACGTCACGTGCTCGTACCTCGAGGTGTACAACGAGATCATCTACGACCTGCTGCAGCCCACAGCGGCGCAGAGGGGTCTGGACCTGAGGGAGGACCCGGAGAACGGTCCCCAGGTGGCCGGTCTGAGGAGGCTCAAGGTGCAGAGCGCAGAGAAGATCTTCCAGCTGCTCAGGGAGGGCAACCTCCGCAGGAGGACCGAGTCCACGGACGCCAACGCCGAGTCGTCAAGGAGCCACGCTGTGCTGGAGATCGTGGTCAGGAGGTCTGACAAGAACCACTACGCGAAAAACGTGTACACGGGGAAGCTCGCGCTGGTTGACTTGGCAGGAGCCGAGAGGGCCCACGAGACCAACAACCATGGCCAGCAGCTCAGGGACGGCGCGAATATCAACAGGAGTCTGCTAGCGCTTGCGAACTGCATCAACGCTCTTGGAAAGAGGAAGAAGAAGGGCTTTGTCTTTGTGCCCTTCAGGAACTCCAAGCTCACCAGGCTGCTGAAGGACGGCCTGTGCGGCAACAGTAGGACGATTATGATCGCCACCTGCGCTTCGGCGGACACTCAGTACAACCACACGGTGAACACACTCAAGTACGCCGACCGTGCCAAGGAGATCAAGACCCATGTCAGGATGGATAAGAAGACCGTGGACACTCACATTGCGGAGTACCAGAGGATGATCGACGCGCTGCAGGACGAGAACCGCGACCTGAAGATGGCCGTGCACGCCATGACTGGAACCAAGTGGCAGGGGCTTCAGAACATTCCAAAGTTCGACAAGCTGTCCAAGCCTGCGATCGAGGCCACGTCCCCGCAGGCCAAGACCCCTCAGCCCAAGAAGGCGGCCAAGGTGGAGAAGGACCAGAGGTCGGAGCAGAAGGCCGCCTGGATGAGGAGGACCAGCGAAAGTATGAAGACCTTGAGCACCAATAGGGCCAAGTGCCAGCAGGAGCTCCTGGAGGCGCACCAGCGGAAAATCAGGCACCAGATCGATGCGGAGATGATCTCCGAGCAGATTCAGGCCAAGCTGAAGTCGGACGAGACGCACGACATTCAGATGCTGCATCAGAGGAAGAGCGACGCCGCTATCTCCCTGTCAGACAGCAACTCCTCGGTCGCGCACCTGGAGAACACAATGTCGAGCTACGACGCCCAGCTCGCCATCCTGGAGGCAGAGATCGAGAGCAGTAGCGCCTCTAGCGAGAGGGACGCCCTGAGGCTTCAGGCCGTGGCCGGCCGGAGGGAGACGGAGAACGTCTTTAGCAAGATTGACGCCAGGGCCAGGAATGCTATCATCATGGAGCAGAACAGTGTGATCAACTGCCTTTGGCAGATCCTGGAGAGGCACGGGGTAAACAAGGACATGGCCACGGAGACGGCTTGGAACGCCAAGATCTTCCCTCACAGCGGGTCCTCTCAGGACTCAAAGACCTTCTTCCAGCAGTACAAGTCCGTGAACAACAGCGAGCAGAAGGAGGTTCTGAAAAAGGCGCTGACGGGGTACAAGAACGACCTGGAGACCAAGCAGTGGGCGGACCTGTCGAGCATCACCGCCTCGACCACAGAGAAAGCCTCCAAGGCCACCGCAAGGATGGCAGAGGCGGCGGTTCTGGTACAGGCCACCAAGAACGACCCCAATCCCAACCCGGCGTCCAGGGCCGCGCGGACAAACACGCTGAGGTCGAGCGAGACCGCTTCGAACACGAAGAAGCTGAGTGAGAAGCTGAGCGAGAAATCGGAGACCCCGCCCCCCAAGGTCATCCAGGCCTTTGGATCTCCCTCTTCCAAAGAGAACAGCAATCCGGCCAAGGTCAAGGGGAAGAAGAAGTTAGAGGGCAAGAAGGGAAAGGACGTCTCGCAGATTGGCAACCTCAAGCTCGCCATGAGGAAGAGGCGGCAGAGCATCAGCGATCGCTAAAAGGCGCCAGTTGGTCGTGGTGTATACTAGAGATTCACGGGGGAGGGGAGAACACAGGTAGTGAGTGGGGGAGCCCGGGGAGGAAGGCTGGTATATAAAACCTCTTCGTTCGGTCGCTCCGACCACGAGCTTTGTACATAAAACGGAATTATTATTCTTTTCGACTGTTCAACAGCGCGCCCCTCACCAACACCTGCATCTTCCTGCACCCCTCAACGCAGGTGTCCACGCACTCGGTCATGGACCGCCCGCTCCAGTCCCCCGACGCGTCCAGGAAGCTGACTTGGTCCCTGGAGCCGAGGTAAGCCACCGAGACCTCCGCGTCGCAGGCCTCGAGCTCGCCCCCGGTTGGGTCCAGGAGCACCCGCCCGTCGTGGAGCCCCACAGTGCAATAGGTGACCAGGCCGTAAAGCGGTATGCCGGACGTCGCAAGGGCGAAGGAGGCGCACATGACCGCCGGCCCGACGTCGCTTCCGTCACTCTCCAAGATCGTGCACTGCACCTCAACGCAGGTCTTCGCCAGCTTGTCCTGGTCTATGCTCGGCAGAAGACTCTGCCTCAGCTTTGCCGCGAGTAAAACCTCTTTCTCCGCCCGGTCCGGCCCCGCCGAGGTCGTTGAGGTGGGCTCCTCCTCGGCCTCGAAAGGCAGGTGAACATGGCAGTCCAGGTCCATACCGTGCGGGTCATCCGAGTTAGAGCCGCCGGCACCCCTGTCCCTCGGCCGAGGCCCGAAGACGCTCACCACCACCCGCGTCCTTGCGAACTCGCCGTACGCCGATCCCGTCGCCCCGCTCGTCACGGCGGACGTCCGGAGGAAGGTCGGCCTGCACTCGGCGGCCATCCGACCGTCTGGCCGTGGCCCATCTGCGTCCACGGTCATGCCCACCGATGCAGGATCGGTCACCATCGCGATCGATCTCACGACTAATTCTGCCTTTCAGGGAGGGAGGGATTGCCGAGCCGAGGAGCCGAGGAGGCCTGGACGCCGAGGCTGAGGGTGGCATCCACAAAAACAACAAAAGATGATTGATCATAACTTACTAACACACGCACCTTCCCAAACAAAAGGACTAGCTCGCTGCTCCAGTGGTCGCCGTGGCCGCCGCGGCAACGACCTCCAGGGTTCTCTTGCTAGACAAGATGGTCCTGTGCCCCAAACCACCCAGCTCCACGACCTCGTCAGCGAATGGCGCGCACTGCCGCAGCGACGAGAGGTTCACGATCCCATCCCCGTCGTCCTCCGCCTCGATCGTGTACGAGGCCCCTCGCGGGTTGGCCGCTAGGTCCTCCACGGGGGAGTCTAGGACAAGGCTGGAAAGCGTCTTCACCCCACTGCTGATGACGCAAAGTGTACGGACGCCGAGACCCCCCTTCTCTAGACCGAGCCACGTGTCCAGCTGGCCGATCTCCCGCTCGAGGACCTCCCTCTGGTCCTCGAGGCCGGTGTCGGACAGCAGCTCCCCAACCATGGACGCCGTGTAGTTCTTTCCTCCCGCGCGGAAGAGAACACGCTCCTCGCCAAAGGCCCTTGGCCTGGGAAGGAGCCACAGGCCCGAGGTGCAAGTTCGCTGAAGGGCGCCGAAGTAGTCCATCGGCAGAAACGGGACGTTGCCGTTGTCTTCTCGGCAGGAAGGCGACGTCAGAGATTAAAGTCGAGGCGTTGGCTTTGGATCGGAACTTACCTCCGATCAGAATGGATTTGATTGACCTCGCGGCGCCTCCGAATGGCACGGACATGGGCACGAAGGCCTCGACGTGCTTTTCCTTCCAAGCACGTTGCTTCCTCGAGAGAAAGTTCGTGAGCATCAGCCCGCCAAGGGAGTGGCCCAGGAGGACAGCCCTGAGGCCCGTCTTCTGCACCGCCTCCTCCACCAGTGCCGTCAGGTCCCTGTCGAAGTTTTGAAATGCAGTGGCACCGGACCTGGACGGCGCGTAACGCCAGTCGAAGGGCGCCCCGTAGAGGTTCTCCCCCTCCACCCACCCGAGCCGCTGCAGGCCTCTCACGAAGTTGGTCATCTTGTCCACCGCGAAGGTGGTGCCGAAAGCGTGCAGCATAGACGTGACGCCCCCGAGGCCCCCAAAGTCCCGCGGCCGCACCTCGACCCCAATCCGATCGACAGGAACGACCTCCTCCCGCCGCTCGGGGCCGAACACCAATCGCAGCGCCCGCCTCAGCGGGCCGTCGTGGACCTCCCTCCTGCCGTACACCAGCCGCAGCTTGTCGCCAAAGCACTTGATTTTCAGCACACTGTTCAGGTTCATCCAGTTCAGCTCCCACCTACCAGGCTCCCCTGACCCCTCGCACCCCTCTGGAAACTCGTAGCGCTCGTCCACCTTGACCTCAAGCTTGGACGCGGCCAGGCCTGGCACGAGAATAATAGGTCTCCTTCTCGGAGTCGCCTGGTCGTCCTGGTGTACCGCGCCCGCGACTCCGCCCTTCCCGGGGCCTACGGTCCAGCCCCAAACGAGGAGGTTCGAGGACACGAGTGCGAGAAGGCCGAGCAGAAGGGGCCCGACGCCGAGGATCGTCGCCCGCCGGCCCCTCCGGCGGAGCCTGTCTTCCCGCCGGGGTGCCATGCTTGGTGCTTTTCCCAGCCGCTCGCTACGCCCGCTTGATCCTTTCCGAAAGATCAAAGACATTCCCGGCGGAAAATTGCGTGGGCGAACAAGGTGGCAAGGGCGACCCCTCAACTCGAGTTCCTGCCGCCGGCGGCCGCGGGAGGGCTCGGGTTCCGCCGGTTCCTGCGCGCCCTCCGGGGCGCGCGTCGGGGCGGGCGAAGGGCGAACGTCGAGGTGCGTTGGGTGGGTGAGTGGAAGGGCTTGGCGGGGTCGCCGGCCTTCCGTTTTTTTTGTGCGCGCGCGGGGACTCGAACCCGGTACCTTTGGGTGGTGATGATTCTAAGGCAACCAATTCTGACACCTCTTGTGCGAGAGTGGGAAACCGCTCGCTGAACGGAATAATGCTGAAGAATAGCTGAACCCTGGGAACTTCCTTCGACCGAGTGCGCGCGCGCAAGAGAAAGAGAGAGATAGGCGATAGTGAGAAAACGACCCTAGCTCAACAGGACTAACTCCGGCGGCCCTCTTCTCCTTTCTCTGCTTTTAGGGCTCACCGAGGCAGCCCACGCCACCGCTCTGGTCGGGAGGGGTCACTCCGCCTCGAAACGGGAACCCTTAATCGCCCCTTGTATTCTATCCACTTGTACACCAAACGGCCAAAATAGCCCCCCCTCCCTTTCTCCTCGGCACAAGACCTGAACCACCGAACAGAAAAGCTGTTGGAATCCGAAGAAAGAAAAAAACTACGTTCTAATAGGTCGCCTTAAAACACAGGGCTTCGCCCTGCCTCAGCTGCTGTTGTTGTTGTTGTTATCCTTGCCCCCGCTTATATTAGTGTTCGCGTCGCTGTTGGTCTTCACAAACTGCCCTTTGATCCTCGGTCTAGCCTCAGCGAGCTGCTTCCTGGAAGCGTACCTGATCTTCTTCGAGAAGCACAGGGTCTTCCTTTTCTGCCTGTATTTGTCAAGGGCGGCAGCTCTCCTCTCGGCACTTGTCTGCTCCGAGGCGTTTCCGTTCGCCCCCGTCTGTGTAGAGTTGGTCCTGCCTGAGGTGTTGTGCTGCCCTCCCTCGGCGGTCTCCATGTCCTCTTCCCTCTCTGCCTTCCTCTTCTTCGTGGGCTCCTGCTGCTGCTGCGCAGCGGCCGTCGCGGCGAAGATGAAGTTCATCTCCTGCTGCGCTGCCATCCCCCACAGCACGCTCTGAGCCAGGTGGCTCGGCATGGGGCCAAACGGTGTGAGCGTCATGTTGCTGTCCTGCTGGAAGAACTGGTGGGGCGCTGGATGCTGCTGCTGCTGCTGCTGCGGCTGCGCGGGCTGCACCTTGGGGATGATCCTTCTCGACGAGGCCCCGTTCGTGCCGTTCCCCCCACTGCCGTTCCCGCCGCTACCTCCGCTGCCGTTCCCGCCGCTGCCGTTCCCGCCACTGCCGTTCCCGTGCTGAGGTCCCACGACATTGCTTGCGGCGTTCTTTCCGTTGCTGTAACCATTCCCCTCCTTGCTATCGTCGTTTTGGCGGGAACCCTTCCTGTTCCACGGCGAGGAGAAGGCCTGGAAGGCGCTTGGCTTGCCCAGCCCGTTCAGAACTGTGGGACCAACCCTGTCCTGCTCGGCCTGCTCGTCTGACACCCTGCCCTGAGGACCGCCGTTGTCGTTCCTCTTCTTGCCGTCCGACTCGTCGTTGGGGTTGCTCCCCTCGTGAGAGTCGCCGTCCATGTCCGCGTCGCTCTGGGTGCTCATGCCGCTGCCGTCGTCCTTGCCCTCCTGGGGCGGGGAAGCGTTGGCCTCGCGGCCAACGGCGTCGCCGACGCCCTGGCCGGCGGGGAGCTGCTGCTTCGCCCCGACGAAGGCGGAGCCCTTGAGCGCCACGAGCCTGTTCCACACCCTGATCCACAGCGTCCTGGCCTCGTTGTGCCTCAGGGGCTTGAGCATGTAGTCTGCCGCGCCGTGCTGAAGGCAGTTCTGGATCACGGAGCTCTCGTACCTGTTGGAGGTAATGACCACAGGAATGTTGCGGTAGGTCTTGTGCTTCCAGATCTTGCGGAGCATCCTGCACGCGTCGCTCTTGGGCGGGTCGTGCTCCTTGAGGATCATGTCGAACCTCCCCTCGTCCTTCTCGAGCTGCTCCAGAGCCTGCTTGCTGGTCTTCACGGAGACCACGTTGTACGAGCAGTCCTGCAGGATGTTACACGTCTCGTTGGAGCTGTCGTTGTCACTGTCGCACACGAGGACCCTAAGGTTCTTGGGCTCGAGCGACGGACCAGCGAGCATGGACGACAGCAGGCGGGTGCCCTCGACGGTCGCGGGCGGGGAGTGGGAGCGGCCGTTCCCGTTCCCGTTCGCGTCCGCGGGCTTCTCGGCCTCGTCCTTCACAGGGACGGCCGCGGCGTTCGCCGTGACGTTGAAGGTGGCTTTCTCCATCGTCCAGGCGCTCAAGTACTCTCACAGTAGGAGAGCAGAGCAGTCTAAAAACCAAAACCCTCAACCTCACTCACGTTCAGACTCGGTCGGTTGACCAGCGGCCCGAGCGGACGTTTCCAAAGCCGGGAGGGGGGGCTGGCGCGCGCCGAGGCTAAGCCTTCCGGGCCGCGTTGGTGCGCTTGCTCTTCGCTTGCACGCCGGCGTCGGGAGCGCGGCGCCGGTCTGAGATGCTGGTGACCTCGGTCACTTCAAAGTTTTGCTTCTTCGGGGCCGCAGGAACGGGGCGGCACCGTATCAGATTACGGTGAACTTTAAAGCGCTTTTTGTAAAAAGTGAAAAAGGTGGTGTAGAAAACGCCGTGCTGCAGCCGCGGGTATCCGACCTGGACGAACGAAGATATTTTCGACCAAAAAACGATCCTCAACTTTTCAGTTCAACTTCTCAGGACGATGAAAAAAAAAAACGGATTCCCGAGTCGGGGAGACCATCCCCTCCATCCATGCGCCATGATGGTGCGCGCGGGGCGCTTGAGCGTGAGCGCCCCCGGACCCGGACCCGCCGCGTCGCCGTCTCGCTCGTACCATTCCCGAGCGTTGCCGCGCCGATCCTCATCCACTTCGGACGAAAACGACCAATTGGTCGAGGCCGAGGCCACCATCTTTTCCAGCGTGTCGTCCCAGGTCTACTCCCTCTCGACGACCTGCGAGACGCGCTCTAGGTCGACCATGAACCTCGTCACGTACTGCACGTCGGTCGGGCTGAGGCCCAGGACGATCGCGTTGTCTCTCTTTGTGGGCACGCTGAGCTGGGAAAACTTCAAGCGCAACGGCGGAGAGGGCGTGCTCCAGGTGCTGAACACCGGCCAGGTCGGGTGCTTCGACCTTCTGGGCAGGAAGAGTGGCAGGGACGTGGACAAAATTCGCGAGCTGGAAGCTCTGGGCATCGAGGTTCGGGAGTGGCGCGGGTTTCCCATCATGGCGGGCTGCTCCGCGGCCCTGCTGGTGAGGGCGACGAACCTGCCCGACCTCCCCAAGTGCGGGGACCACGAGCTAGCCCTTTGCGAGGTGGAGGACGCCTACTTGGGGGGAGACCGATCGTCGCCCCTGCTCACCACCGCCTTCCTGCGCGAGCACGGAATCCTATAGAACAGCGTGTAGAATCAGAACACACATGTAATAATACACAACACAATAATTGCGTTTAGCACACCGCTTCCGCCGCCTCGGTGGCAACGGCAGCGGCGGCGGGGGGCTTGCCCAGCAGCGCGTCCTTTCTCGCGATGAGCCTCTCCATCTCCTCGCGGTAGAGCTCCGCGCCGACCGGGACGGTCACAGTGACCACCTCGTCCCCCTCGAGGTCTTTCCTAACGACCCTCTTGGTTTCCCACCTCTCGTGCTTCTCGATCAGCGCCTCGCAAGACTTGATCTTGGAGTCAAGCTCGCCGACGGCCTCCAGCACCCTCGCATTCGTCAGGCCGCTCGCCGTGTTCTCCACGCTGCTGCACTGCTCGCCGAACCTCAGGGACTGGAAGGTCTCCACAGCGTTGGAGGGGTCCTTGCTCGCCGTCACGATCATCACCGTCCTGGCGCTCCCGCCCAAGGACGACGACAAGATCATCGTCAGCTTGGAGTCCTGGTACGGGACGTATACGTGCCTCTTCTTGAACGAGGGGTCCTCCGCGGCCTGCCTGTCCTGCTTCTGCTTCTCGTGCAGGGCCTCGATGCAGGCCTTGAGGGCGTACAGCCCGGTGTTGATGTACAGCGCCTCCGTCAGGTGCTTCCTCTGCTCGTAGTACTGGTCCCACGACACCGTGCCGGCGCTCCTGACGGACTCGTGGACCTTGGACTTGGTCAGCTTCTCGCTGCCGCCGAGGTCCACGAGCATGAGCTTGCTTGAGATCTTCTTGTTCGTCCCAGGCGCAGTCTGCGTGAGGCTCAGGATGAAGACCGTGTGGGCCCTCGAACTGCGTTCGTTCATCGCGGTGCACGCCTTCCTCTTCTGGGCGTCGCCCTCCCTGAGGTGCGAGTGGATCTCCTCCCAGGTCTTGACGGGCCACTCGGTCTGGCCGTCCAAAACATAGCGCTGGCCCGCGACCCTCGACTGGCCCACGATCTTGCCCTCCTTGAGCAAGTCGTACACCTCCTGCCCGTAGACCTCGACGTAGGTCACTCCCATCCTCCACTTGATGCCGCAATCCTCCTCCCTGGACCTCAGGGCGTCGAGGACTTCCCTGGCCGTGCGCTGCGCGATACCGTCCTCGGGGTGGGCGCTCCCAAAGTCCCTTTTCATCCTCTCCACGTCCTCCCCGGCCTCCGCCTCGCCACCGTCCCACTGCCTGCCGAACATGGTGTGGGTCTTGCCGCTCCCCGTCTGACCGTACACCATGACTGTGCCGCTGAAGCCGTTGACAAAGTCCATGACCACCCGGCGGGAGGAGTTCAAGTGCACGTGCTCCTGCGAGCAACCCGAGTCAAAAACTCGGTCGAACTTGAACTCCCTGAGGCCAGATCCGGGGACGATACCGAGCACGCTTGCGTCCTCCGGCTTCACCGCGACAATGCCGGCGGTGGACCCCTGGTCGGAGGCCGAGGGGGAGGGCGCTTTGTCCTCGGAGGGTGTCCTGCCCGGCCTATTTTCCTTCTGGGCCACGTCCTCCTCCTTGATGAAGGCTCCGCTCCAAGGGTCGACGGCCTCCTTGCCGTGCTCGAGCATCATGATCTTCTTCATCGCCTCGCTGTTCGACAGGTTCATCCCGTACTTAGCCCTTATCAGCGGCAATCTCTGGTGCAAGGGAATGACAACTCTTGCTCCCCCCTCGGTCTTGCCCGAGCCGTGCCTGGTTGGAGGCTTGAAACGAACGCACACGCCGATGGAGAAGGTCTTAGTCTTGCCCTCGGTGACCTCGTCCTGAGCGGGGGAGCCCTCCGTGAGCGGGGGAAGGTTGGTTCGACGAGGGCCGAGGCTCGTTTCGGCCCCCTGTGCCTCGTCTTCCACAAACTGGTTCCGCTGCCCCCAAAGCTCGTCGTACAGGGCCTTCCAGCTCTCCACGGTCGCCAGGGTGGATTCGAAGTGCTTCAGGTCCAGGTAGAGCTTCCTTTCCTCCGCGAGCTTCAGGCAAAGGACCTTCCAAAAACCACAGCTCTCGGTGAGTTCCTCGTGGTACGCCTTGCTGACGCTCGCGAGATTGACGCACGTCCTCAGGTCCCCGTGCTTCAGGACGGAGTGTATCCACTCGGGCGGCGACTCCATCACCTCTCACCCTCTCTCTCTCTCTCTCTCTCTCTCTCTCTCTTCCCCCGTACTTCCCGGCGCTCTTGCCCTCCACCGTCTAACGGTCCAGACGTCCGCGTTTTGAAAATTCCAAGATCCAGAACTTGGTAAAAACCAAAGCGCCCCCGATCTCTTTTTTTTTTTTGGGGGGGGGATTGATCATGTTTTTTTTTGGGTTGATCATTGGGGTGGTGCGACGCTGATCCTGGGCCTGCCTGAGAAGGGCCTAGGGGGATGCGACGCCGCTGCCTTTTCGATTGCCTTTCCTTTGCTATGGTACTGCACCACTTTTCCGAACTCTAGTGCGGGAAAAGAAACAAATAAGAGACAAGCAGGTCTTCAAAGCTGGAAATAATACAGTTTGTCTATTATTCAGATAGAGAGAGAACTTATAACTTAGTCCTCCTCCTCCTCCTCCTCTCCGCCAGCGTTGTTCTGGTTCCTCCTCTTCAGTCTGCCTGGCCTTCCGCCGCCGAATGGGGACTTCAAGCTGAAGTCAATGTGCTTCTGCGAGTCAACCCTGACAAGGAAGCTAGGGACGTTGACGATCTGCTTTCCGACCCTGATGTGCCTCTGCTTGATGAGGACCCTGGCGTGGTGGATGCTCTTGGCCAAGCCCAGCTTGAAGACCAAGGTCTGCAGGCGCCTCTCCAGGACGTCCTGGGCCGTAAGGGCAAGGACGTAATCAAGCTTGGTCTGGGTCTCGTCCAGGAATCCGTACTTGTACATACGCCTCATCAGGGCGTTGGAGTCGAAGATCCTCTTTGGGTCGTCGTCGGGCAGGGTCAACAGCTCTCTGGCCGTCTTCCTCAGCTTGGACAGAACCATCTGAATCCTCCAGAGCTCACGCTTGTTACGGAGTCCGTACTCTCCGACGATCTTCAACTCGGCGTCGAGGCGCTCCTTCTCGAAGGGACGCCTTGGCTTCTTGAAGGTCTTGCCATCTGTGATTTCGCGATCGGGCAGAAAAAAAAAATAAAGATAGAGGGGGAAGGTTGTCAGAAACCCAGCGGTACCAGTTGTTTTTTCTCTCTCTTCGACCCCGAAGCCCGCGCGTGCCGGCGCCGCTCCCCTCGTTCCTGCACTCCTCCGGAATCGAGACGCCCCGCCCCTCTTGAAAGACCCTCACGCGCGCGCGCGCTCGAGCTTTCGAGGAAACAGGGCCTTCTCTTGGCCGGCCGTGGTTGTGGGAATGAACCCCAGGCAAAACAAGAGAGGAGCGCGGCGCTCGAAGCGCGCCGAAAGCGCGGCGCGGCGCGGTACGATCCCTCCGCCTCTCTGTCCTAAACTTACAGTTCCTGTAGTACGCGATCTTAGGCATGGTGCACGGTCTGCTTCAGTACTTGCCCGACCTGTTTCGCTGCGCTATGCGGCCCTGCTCTTTTTCTCGCTCGCCTCCCGGGGCGGGGCGTTCTCGATCGATCACCTGTGGGCGAGGGAGAGTAGAAATCCCAGTGTGCGCGGGGACCAAGCCTGAATGCCCAAGCGAGCCGCCGGAGGTAGATTTCGCGTCTTGAGGCCGCCGCCGCCAGCCCAATACCCAAAAACGCAGACGAGAAATGTTGGACGATATTTCCAGAAAATATTTCCCAGAACATTTCCGAGCGCCGATGCATTTTTCTGCATTCAGCTGAATGGCACCAAGTCAAACCCACCCGGTTTACGAAACGAGACGAGCAGCGCGCGTGTTGCCCAATTCCCTGGGCTCCTCCAGGATCACGCAGGCACGATGACGTTCGAGGACGAGTTCGGAGACGGAGAGGACGAGGTGCACTACGAGAACACCTTCATCACGAGTCCTGAAGGGTGAGTCTTCAGCGCCGGGCGACACCTCAAAGATGCCCTCTTTGAGGAGTTTTCCTCCAGGACCGTGGCTGACCTTTGTCCTCCTCCCTCCCCTCCGGGAAACTTGCAGGTACGGTGAGAACCAGAGGTTCAGGTGCGCGGACGTCAAGACCGTCATCGAGGAGGTGCTCCACGACAGGCTGGACAACCACGAGTATGACCCGAGGAAGGCTTCGACGGTAGGTCCCCCAATTCTCGTATCGAAAGAGAGCTCGCCTGAGCCCCGCGCGGGTCGGCAGCAACGAAAATGCGACGACGTCCCCCCCCCTCTCTCTCTCTCTCTCCTCTCCCTTGCGCGCGCCCGGGGTCCTCGAGACGCTGACTTGCCCCTTCCCGACCTGTCTTCCAATCAAAATCCTTGCAGACGAGCAAGGAGATTTGCTCCTTCGTTTTGGAGAGGGTGAAGGGTCTCGGCTACAAGCGATACAAGCTCATCGTCGAGGTAGGTGCCGCAGGATCCGAGAGGCTATCCCCCATCGCCCCCACGCCACTTCCGTTCTCCATAGTATTCTACCCCTCTCATCGTGCTGACCGCGCGAGCTTTGCCCCCCAAATGGAACTTCTCTTCACAGGTGACTCTCAGCGAGAAGAAGGGCCAGGCGGTCCGGGTGGGAAGCCACTGCCTGTGGAACCCCTCGACAGACAATTACTCTTCGGCCTTCCTGGAGACGGCCGACATGTTCTGCTGCTGCTCCGTATTCGGACTCTACTACGAGTAGGTGGCGCGGGCGAAGGTAGAAGGGGTGCGGCGGGCCTGCCGTGAGCACTAACTTCGTGTGTAGAATACAAAAAATTGAGGGACGGGTCCTCTTTGGCGTTCACTCGCCGAACCAATCCAGCCTGCGAGCGTGGGCCGTTCTCCACTGCGGCCGCCTGTCTCTTGCGATCATCGCCCAGACCTCTGTCCCAAGCATGACCTGTCCTCCTTCTGCGGAGCGGATAACCATGCTGTGCAGTCCCTCACGCTCACTCTCTTCTCGTTTTCGGTTGCTCTCAGCACCGGCCGGCCTCCCGCTGTTGTCCTCGATCGGGCGTCAGTAACTCCCGCCATTTTCTTTCTTTCCTTGTTGAGAGCACTGGAAAGGCGCTTCGCGAAGCGCGCAGGGAGGATGCCGGCACCGGCGGAGATCGAGGCCAAGGAAGCGGGGGTCGGGGGGACGATGGGGGAGCCGAAGGCCCACGCATGCCACACATGGGACCATAGCATCACTCTCGAAAAGCTGCGGAACGATATCTGTCAGTTCGTCGACGATAGGGGCTGGCACAAGTTCCACACGTCACGCAACTTGCTGCTCGCGTTGGTCGGGGAGGTCGGCGAGGTGACCGAGATCTTCCAGTGGAAGGGGGAGGTGGACAACGACCTGACAGGGTTCTCTCTTGAGGAGAGGACTCACCTTGGCGAGGAGCTGAGCGACGTGTTGTTCTATTTGCTCAGGCTCGCGGACGTGTGTAAGATAGATCTGGGGGTCGCCGCGGGAAGGAAGCTGCTGCGCAACCAGGAGAAGTACCCCGTCTCGAAGAGCTCCGACGATCTTGGCGAGGAGGCGGCGGCGACGACGACGGGCCAGGTGGCTGAACCTGCCATGGCCCAACCTGGCGGGTGGGACAGGGAGATCACGCTAGAGAGTCTGAAGGGCGGCATACGTGGGTTCGCCGAAGAGCGGGGCTGGCACAAGTTCCAGACGCCAAGAAACTTGCTGCTCGCGTTGGTCGGGGAGGTCGGCGAGGTGAGCGAGATCTTCCAGTGGAAGGGGGAGGTCAACAACGACCTCACGGGGTTCTCTCAGGAGGAGAGGACTCACCTTGGCGAGGAGCTGAGCGACGTGTTGTTTTATTTGCTCAGGCTCGCGGACGTGTGCAAGATAGATCTGGGGGTCGCCGCGGGAAGGAAGCTGCTGCGCAACCAGGAGAAGTACCCCGTGGCCAAGTGCTACGGCAGGTCGACAAAGTACAATAAGCTGTAACGGGTAGACAACAAATAACAAATGAATACGGAATTCCCCAGACACACCACTACAGGAGCGCGTCGTGCGGCAGCTCGTCCTGCAGCGCCCTGTAGGACTTGTTCGGGCTGTAGTACGCGAGGTTGCCCACGTGGCTCGTGTATAGGCACGCGAACCTGCCGATCTGGTTGGCAAACCTCGAGTTCTGGTATCCTGTCTTCATGAACTGTCCCCAGATGGTGTGAAACTTCCCCTGGAACTCGGCGAGGTGCCTGC
>Ga0160423_10001856_pt1 | contig 17664 bp, 16 predicted proteins | sample CRUFie14St8metaG_FD_108191 | JGI IMG/M metagenome (GOLD analysis project Ga0160423, IMG submission 108191) | Marine microbial communities from the Costa Rica Dome - CRUD Field 142mm St8 metaG | ecosystem: Environmental > Aquatic > Marine > Oceanic > Photic zone | place: Costa Rica: the Eastern... | reverse complement strand
CCGCTGATTGCTCAACGATTGTTCCTGGCCTTTGCCTGGCGGCGCTGCAGGTCGCGGCCTTGAAAGCTCGGTTGTCTCAAGCGAGACGCTTGCTGGGTCCAATCAGCAGTCTTGTGGCGGATTGCTGAGACAATAAAAAAGGCCCTGGTCAGGGCCGAGGTGAAAACTGACGATCGAGTTGCTCAGGTGCTGGTTTGCATTCCTTTGATCAGGTAATCAAAGTATGGACCTGCGATCTTCTGCTGATCTTCGGACAGAAGCACCAGGGAAGCTTCGCGCATGCACCGCATGGCATCGACCATTCCAGGCATGGGAACGCCGAGGCTGTTGTACATCTCCCGCGCTCCGATCAGGCCGATCTGTTCAATCATCTCGGTGCTACCTGCGAGAACCCCATAGGTCACGAGTCGCAGATACCAGCTGTAATCACGCAGGCACTGGGCACGCTGCTTCTGGCCGTAGGCGTTGCCGCCAGGGGCGACGTATTCGGGACGGAGTCCGAACAACTGCCTGGCCGACTCGTCAACGATCTTCTTTTCGCTGTCCGTGAGGATCCGAACCACAGACAGGCGCATGGCTCCTTGGCTGAGGTACTCAACCATCGAGCGCAGCTCGCCACTGCTGGGATAACGCAGGTCGTCATCCGCCTGGAGGATCAGATCCCTTACAACGCTCATGACGGCTGGCATGCTGGAAACAGTTTAAGGCGCTTGAACCCGAGCCATGGGTTGGAGCTGAGGGGTGTTACGCCATTGCAATGACAGCGATGAATGAAACACCCCATCCTGGACTCACCATTGATGTCATTGGAGAGGATCTTGACCAGCAGGGGCGAGGTCTGGCCCGTTGGAATGGCTGGGTGATCGCGGTGCCTGAGCTTCTGCCAGGGGAGGAAGCCAAGGTGAAGGTCCAGCAGCGTCAGCGACGCATGTGGCTTGCGCGAAGGGTGGAGATCATCTCCTCCTCTCCCCACGCCCGCCGGCCACCGTGCATTCTTGCCCGCGACTGTGGCGGTTGCTCGCTGCAGCACCTTTCGGTGCAGGCCCAGAACGACTGGAAACAGGAGAGATTGACCAACACCCTCAGTCGTATCGGCCAGCTTGATCCTGATGTGAATGCGCTTGTGAGTCCTGACCAGGAATCACTGGGATACAGAAATCGCGCATTGATCCCGATCCGCCGCGATGGACTCAAGGTTCGACTCGGCTACTACAAGCGCGGCAGTCATCGCATCGTCAATCTCAACCATTGCCCTGTTCTTGATCCTCGACTGGATGCCTTGATTGCACCGATCAAACGGGATCTCGAATTGACCGGTTGGTCCATGGATTCAGACCTGCAGGGTCAGCCGGGTCTTCGCCACCTCGGCCTGAGGATCGGTGTGCGGACCGGAGAGGTCCTGATCACTCTGATCTCCGCCACCAGCAATCTGGAGGGAATCGACAATCTCAGTGCGGAATGGATGCGACGCTGGCCACAACTGAAGGGTGTGACACTCAACCTGCAGCCGAAGCGCAGCAACACCGTGTTCGGTGAGCAGACACTGTGTCTTCAGGGTCAGGACGCGATCGAGGAGCGGTTCTGCAATCTCTCCCTTGAACTCGGCACCACCACGTTCTTCCAGGTCAACACGCCCCGGGCAGAACGGGTGGTGGAGCAGATCCGTGACTGGCTCTCGCGATCGCAGGCCAATCAACGGGTGATTGATGCCTACTGCGGCATCGGCACAATTGCCCTGCCGCTCGCTGCTGCAGGGCACAGGGTCACCGGTCTGGAAATCAGCCGGGCCTCCGTCCGTCATGCCGAGCGCAACGCATCGCGCAACAGGCTGACGACAACACGATTCCTGGATGGAGATGTGGCCAGGCATCTGCGGGAACTGCTGCCGATGCACGACGCCCTTGTGGTGGATCCCCCCCGCAAGGGCCTTGATGCAGCAGTGCTGGCGATGATCCTCAACCAGCCTCCACAGCGGCTGGTCTACCTGAGTTGTGATCCTGCAACCCTGGCCAGGGACCTGAAGCAACTGGCAGGAGATTCAGGCCCTTATCGGATTGACAGGGTCCAGCCGATGGACTTCTTCCCACAGACCTCGCATCTGGAATGTCTTGTGTTGATGTCCAGGATCAGCTGCGCAACTCCACCTGGAACTGTTTGACCAGTGCCTGGCGCACCTTGTCGTGAACAGGTTGAATCATCTCGTCGGTGAGTGTGCTGTCTTTGCCGCGGTAGCGAAGTCGGAAGGCCTGACTGCACTGGTCAGAGCCCAGTTGGCCGCCTTCAAAGCGATCAATCAGTTCCACGGATTCCAGCAGTGGCTTGCCGGCCTTGCGAATGGCCTGCAGAAGATCACCGGCTGCCAGGCTTCGTGGAACCACCATGGCAAGGTCGCGCTCTGATGACGGCAGCGTGGAATAAGGCTTGAACTGCGGACTCCAGCGGTTGCTGCGGGTGGCAGCTTCGAGAAGACGGGCCAGTTCGAAGTCGAAAAGGTAGGTGTCAGCTGGCAGCTCATGACTTTCGCAGAGCGCAGGATGCAGCTGACCGAAGCAACCGAGTGGCCGACCTTCAACCACGACACTGGCCGCGCGGCCTGGATGCAGGCGTGGGTCATCGCTGAGTTGACGGTCCTGGGCTGAGATGCCGAACGCATTCAGCACAGTGGCGAGCACACCTCTGGCTGTGTAGTAATCAACAGGTTGTGGCTTGCCGCTGGTCTGCCATCTCGAAAGGCGTCGTTCCCCGCAGATCACGCCCGAAAGCCTTGCCTCTTGATTGATCGCGTGCCCATCGGGGCGGAAGACGTGACCAATTTCAAACAGCCAGCAACCAGGCTGCGACGCCTGAAGGTTGCGCTGACAGACCTCGAGGTGCTCCCTCCAGAGATCGGTCCTCAGATGACTGGTCTCGGACAGCAGTGGATTGCTGATGGCAATCCGATCGGGCTCGGTGTCATCCGCTCCGGTCAGTGACAGCGTGGTGATCTCCTGAAGTCCCGCGGCACTCAGGCGCTGGCGCAGGCGACGCTCGGCCTGTTGGACCAGCGTCAGTTGTCCCGGCTGGAGCGGATCGGGCAGGTGCGACTGGAACCGGTCAAATCCCACCAGCCGAGCCACCTCTTCGATCAGGTCAACCTCACGCAAGAGATCCATCCGCCTCGAGGCTGGAACGATGACTTTCCATCCATGCTCGTGAGCGGAGAGTTCACAGCCCAGTGCCGTCAGGCAGGCTTCGATCTGATCATCCGGAAGGGGTTCAGGCGTTGTCGAGTTTTCGTTGGCTGCAAGAGGGCCAAGCAGTCGATGCAGTGCATTGCGACGGAGAACCACCACCGGCTCCTCTCCCTGATCAGCGGCACACAGCCAGGTTTTGCCGATCTGAGCAGCGAGCATCTCGCTGAGCAGAGACAGAGCCCGTCCTGCTGCGGGCAGGGTGATTTCCCTTGGTAACCCCTTTTCGTAGCGGCTGCTGGCATCGGTGCGCTGTCCGGTCGCCCGGCTGCCATTGCGAACCGAGGCCGGAGTGAACAATGCCGATTCCAACCAGATCCGTCTTGTGCTGTCAGTGACACCACTGTCGGCACTGCCCATCACGCCAGCCACGGCCACAACGCGATCCCGGCAGGTGACGACCTGGACACGCGGGTCGAGTTCGATCTCGCGTCCGTCGAGACCTCGGAACGCCTCTTGCTCCTGTGCCTGCCGCAGCCCGAAATCCGCGGCACTGATCGCAGGGCCGCAGAGTGATTCCAGCGCATCTGCGTCGAAGGCATGCAGGGGTTGCCCCTGTTCCAGCATCACCATGTTGGTGATGTCGACGACAGCGTTCACAGGATTCACACCGGCACGGGTCAGCCGTTGCTGCAGCCATTGCGGGGAGCGTGACGCACCCTTGATTCCCGTCACCTCGGTGAGGGCGTAGAGCCCCCCCGCCTTCATGGCGGCAGAGGAGGTCTGATCGGTTGCCAGTGGGGTGATGTCTGATGGCGCCGTTGCCTGAGGTAAGGACAGTGATGCGCCGGTCAGGGCTGCCACTTCCCTGGCAATGCCTGTCATGGAAAGGCCATCAGGTCGGTTGGCTGTGATCGCGAGTTCGATCACGGTGTCGTTGAGACCCAGTGATGCAGCCACTGGCTTCCCAGGTGACGGTGGCTCTCCAAGCAGGTCTTCCAGGATTGCGATTCCGTCCACATCACTGGACTGGCCCAGTTCTGACAGCGAGCAGATCATTCCCTGACTGGCCACCCCACGAAGTTCCCCCGCTTTGATGGTGAGATTCACTGCGGGAAGAACGGCGCCGACCGTGGCGACAGGAACGTGGATGCCCGCTCGGACATTCTTCGCCCCGCAGACGATCTGCAGGAGCTCACCAGTGCCCACATTCACCTTGCAAACACTGAGTTTGTCGGCATTGGGATGGCGGTCGCACTCCACCACTTCCCCCACAACGACACCCTGGGCGAGGAGCGAGAGATCCTCCATCTCCTCCACCTCGAAACCGGCCATGGAAAGCCGTTCACCCAGCTGATCAGCGGGTTCATTCACCTGCACCAGATCCTGCAGCCAGGAGAGAGAAACCCGCATCGGGAGCTTGAAGTCAGCGCGTGATCCTACGAACTCACAACCACTGGCGGAAGCTGGGAGTGGGGTGAGGTGAACCTGTAAAGTGGATGTTTGTCATTTCGCTTCGCAACTGCGGCGCTACGTCCTTTATGGCCAAGAACAAGGGCGTCCGGATCGTTGTCACGATTGAGTGCACCGAATGCCGGTCCGTTCCCGCTTCCGAAAAGCGTTGTCCCGGTGTGTCTCGCTACACCACCGAGAAAAATCGCCGGAACACCACAGAAAGGCTGGAACTGATGAAGTTCTGCCCGCAACTCAACAAGATGACTCTTCACAAAGAGATCAAGTGAGTCTGCCGTTCATCCAGTTTTCCAATCGTTTCTGATTCATGTCCAGCTCCTTTTTCAAGAAGCGCCTTTCTCCGATCAAACCTGGCGATCCCATCGACTACAAGGATGTGGATCTGCTGAAGAAATTCATCACTGAGCGAGGCAAAATTCTGCCCCGTCGTCTTACAGGCCTCACCGCCAAACAGCAGCGTGATCTGACCAACGCTGTCAAGCGAGCTCGCATTGTGGCCCTTCTGCCTTTTGTGAACCCCGAGGGTTGATTTCTGGCGGTCGTTGATTGCAAACCGGGAGATCTGGTCGGCATCAGCGACCCAAGATCGTCTCAACTCGCTGTTGTGCTTGCTGTTCAAGGGAGCAAACGGCGCTTGAGTGTCGGGTTCCGAGCCAAGGAACAGGTTGTTCCAGCTCGATTGATCGACTGCATTCACCCCCTACCTGGCGACGTTGAACCGTCTGCTCGGTTGGGGGTTTTTCCTTGGAGATTCGACAACAGCGATCTCGAGCAAGCCAGTCCCAATAGTCGCGACTGGGGCGAAACATGGGTCTTGCTCCTGGAATCAGGCGAGACCATTGATCTTGCGTCATTTGCCGAGCTTGCCTGCGGTACCGACGAAGCGATCAACAAGGCAGCGTGCTGGCTGGCCTTGCACGCGGATGATCAGGACTTTTTCCGTTGGAAACAGGGCCTGGTCCAGGCCAGACCCGCCGCAGAAATTCGCAGCCGCCGCGCCGAAAGGCGGGCGCATCTGCGATCAGAGCAACGCAGCAAGCACTGGATTCATGTCCTCAAGGCACGCCAGCCGGTGCACTTCCAGACGCTGGACCCTCTTCATCAACGCTGGATCACCTCGCTTCAGCAGCTTGTGGCTGATGGAGAGGGTGCTCTACAGCTCGATCCACAGCTGTTGCAGTCGCTCAAGTCCCTCCGTGTGGACGTCAACACCAAGGAACTGCGCAACCTGCTGATCCAACTCGGCCAGTGGGACGAGCATCAGCCCGCAGCGATGTCAGGTACGACCTGGAGCAGCGGATTCAGTGGAGAGCTGTTGCTTGAAGCCAGGCAGCTGATCGACAACCATCAAAGTCTCTTTCCGGGAGACGAGGGGCGAGTTGACCTCACGGCTCAGGCCTGCGTCACCATCGACGACGCGGAGACAAGCGACATTGACGATGCCATTGCTCTGGAACGTCGACCCGATGGATCCGCACGTCTCTGGATTCATATCGCTGATCCCGGACGCTTGATCCTCGAGGGATCACCCCTTGATCTTGAGGCCAGGCGACGTGGCAGCAGTCTCTATTTATCAAGAGGAAATCTTCCGATGTTCCCCACGGATCTTTCATCGGGTCCCTTCAGCCTCAGAACCGGGTGTCGCAACGCCTCCTGGAGTACCTGGGTCGATCTCAACGAGCATGGGGAAATTGCCGACTTCGGAATCCTGCGCAGCTGGGTCACGCCCCGATATCGGCTGACGTATGACGATGCTGATGAGTTGATTGATTTCGCTCCTCCTGAAGAGGCGGATCTTGCTCAGCTTCATCAGCTGCTGCAGTGTCGCCGCCGTTGGCGGGTCGATCGTGGTGCCCTGCTGATGGATCTACCTGAGGGGCGCATTCGCTGCCGTGAAGGTGAACTGTCCGTGCAGATCACGGAGCCCAGTGCCTCTCGGATGATGGTGGCCGAGGCCATGATTCTTGCTGGCGCCGTTGCCGCACAATTCGGGGCCAACCATGGCCTGGCACTCCCCTATCGCAGTCAGCTTCCCGCCGATCTTCCCCCAGCTGCTGAGCTTGAGAAGTTGCCGGATGGAGCGGTGCGTTTTGCTGCGATCAAACGTTGCCTGAGTCGAGGTTTGATGGGAACTCAACCCTCTGGCCATTTCAGTCTGGGCCTGAACGCCTATGCCCAGGCCACATCACCAATCCGACGCTACGGGGATCTTGTTGTTCAGCGACAGATCGCTGCTGTGATCGACGGTGCGTCCCCCCTCAGCGAGGAGTCGATGCAGGAACTGCTCGACAGTTTTGATGGCTCAGTGCGGGAAGGACTGGCCATCGCCAGGGAGGATCAGCGCCATTGGCAACAGGTCTGGTTTGAACAGCATCAGCACGAGCATTGGCCGGTGGATTTTCTGCGTTGGCTCAGACCACAGGATCGTCTCGGACTGGTGCGCGTTGATGATCTGGCGATGGATTTCGCCGCTGAATGCCCCGATGGTTCGCTGCCGGGAGAGGCGCTGATGCTGCGGGTTGTTCAGGTTGATTCCAGGAGTGACCAACTCAGACTGCAAGCCTTCCGCGATTGATCAACGCAGTGAGGAAGCCCGGAACCATCCTCCCCAGGGATTGTGGGATCCCTGCAGTTTCACTTCAGTCGGTGTTTCAATGCCCTGAAGTCTGTCGTTGACGGCTGGCTCAAGAGTGATCAGCTGGCAAGGAGGGCCTCCCTTGGGATGGACTGTGTAACAACCCTGATTGTCTGGTTGGACGACAGCGTGCAGCGTTTTTCCTGAGTCCGGCATTTGCGGACGGGCAGCGTCCAGATGCTTCCGGTCAAGAACTGCTTTCTGCCGCTCCAGCCAGTCAGCGTGGTGCCAGGGTGTATCCCACAAAGGGGCAACTGCCGAGGGAGCCATGGGATCACTGATCAGTCGATCCTGAACGCTTCGGATCGTCAGCTCTGTGGGCTGCAGGTTTGATTCCACTGCGAGAGCCGACGCTGCTCCTGCTGCCTGACCGATATTCATGATCAGAGGTTGCAGCCGCGTGGCCCCATTGGCCATGTGACTTGTGCTGAAAGCCTTGTCGGCTGACAGAAGATTATCGATCGAGTCACTCAGCAACGCTCCAAAGGGAATGCAGAACGGTGTTCCCGTCCAGCGACCACCCCAACGGCAACTTTTGGGAGCCAATGGCCAGTCATCACCGGGGTAATGATGGTCATTGGCGTAATTACCCACTGCAATTGACTGCAGAACACCGGCGTCATTGACCGGCGGATCCGTCGAGGAAGCATCCTCAACTCTGGGAAGCAGATCCTGTTCGATCACCGTTGTGCGTCCAACCATGCGCCGGCCCTCCCTCCAGTACGGCATGGCTGCCAGCCAGGGTGCGGGGCTGGCGGCGCTGGAAGGGAAGCCATGCCCCAGTTCCAGCCACCCATCCGAGGCCTTGCTCAGCTCTTCGGTGAAGCTGAGACTGTGACTCTGCATCTCAGTGAACAACGCAGCTTCCTCGGACGTGTCGCCAAGGAATGCCCGTTCCAACCCGTGATGCCAGTCATTGCCATGCAGGGGCCAGTTGATCATCACAAGACCTGAAGGCAACCGGCCGTAGGTGATGGTTTTTTCCAGACCGAACGTCTCACAGGCCCCACGGAAGGGATCCGGCAGTGGCGATCCACCTGGATGAGCCCTTCGATCGGGGGCATCGGGGAGCCGATCACTGCGCAGTTGCCCCATCACCACCCATGTGGGCGACTGAACAGGCTGAGTCCTGAAGAATGGATCGGTGCTCAGACGTTGCCGATCCGGCGCACTCGGTTCGTTCCACTGTTCCTTGGGCTCCCAGCCAAGACAAAACGGCGCATCAGCCAACGGCAGAAGATCGCCTCGGTCACTGCCATCAATCGCGACCCGACACTTCACCGTTCGCTTCTCCCCATCCACTGTCAGCCGCAGGGCTGTGATCAGCGAGTCAGTCCGTTCAACCTCCAGCAGGCGGCAGCCAGGCCACCAGAGCAAGCGGTTTTCCTGATCCACCCAGCGCTGCAGGATCGCCTCCGCTGTGGCTGGTCGGTAGCCGAAACAGCTGACCCAGTTGTGATCAAGACCTTCAGGTTCGCGTTGCTCCAGTTCGCGCAGGAAAGCTCCCCACAGGCCTGTCTGCCAGGGGCTGAGTTCGTTGCCGTCAGGGCAGCAGACACCAGCAGCACTCACCATTCCGCCCAGCCATGAGCCCGGGGTGAGCAGCAGGGTGGAGGCGCCGCCACGGGATGCCTGGAGCGCAGCGGCAACCGCACCTGTGCCACCCCCCCAGACGAGGACATCCACTGAATCAACGCTGACGGTCATGGTCTTGTCCGTGGCGGCTCGAGGAAGAGAGCCAGAATGTCCTCAGCAACTGCTCTGTTGCCGATCAGGCTGTCCCTGGCAGTGACGTTGACATGACTGGGACCAGACAGGACTGACGAGGCCAAACGCCGTTGCACGCTGATGACAGTGAGAGCGGGAGATCTGGGACCCGGAAAGGGGGTCGTTAAGATCCAGCCCCAGAGCCAGGGGCCAAAGGAGAGCGCCGAAGCGATGACCTACAGCCTCACAACCCCGCTCTACTACGTCAATGCCAAGCCCCATCTCGGCAGCACCTACACGACGATTGCCTGCGATGCTCTGGCCCGTTTTCAGCGGCTTGAGGGACAACCTGTCCTGTTCATCACCGGTGTGGATGAACATGGTCAGAAGATTCAGCGCACGGCTGAGGCCCGGAAGATCAGCCCTCAGGAACACTGTGACCTGATCAGCCGTGAATACAAAGATCTCTGGTCCCGCTGGGATATCAGTAACGATCGTTTTGTCCGAACCACAGGCGAGCGCCACCTGCCCTTGGTTCAGGAGTTTTTCAACCGCTGTGAAGCCGCAGGCCACATTCGCACCGGTCGCCAGGAGGGTTGGTATTGCGTGGACTGCGAGGAATTCAAAGACGAGCCGGCGGATGCCAAGTCCCCCTGTTGTTCCACCCACCTGAAACCCCTGGAGTGGCGCGATGAAGAGAACCTGTTCTTCTGTCTCTCACAGTTTCAGTCTCAGATCGAATCACTGATCGCAGAGCCGGATTTCATTGCTCCGGCCAGTCGGCGCAGAGAGGTTGAGAATTTTGTGGCTGGAGGCCTACGTGATTTTTCGATCTCCCGCGTCAATGTGTCCCACGGTCTTCCTGTGCCTGGTCATCCCGGCCATACCTTTTATGTCTGGTTTGATGCCCTGCTCGGCTACCTGACAGCCCTTCTCGATGACGGTGGAGATGTTGATCTAGATCGTCTGAGCACTGCCGGCTGGCCCGTGAGCGTGCATGTCATCGGCAAGGACATCCTGCGATTTCATGCCGTTTACTGGCCGGCAATGCTGATGTCCGCTGGATTGCCGCTTCCCAGGAGGGTCTTCGGCCATGGCTTTCTGACCCGTGAAGGTCAGAAGATGGGCAAATCCCTTGGCAATGTGCTCGACCCGGAGCTGTTGCTTGAGCGCTGCGGAACGGATGCAGTGCGCTGGTATCTGCTTCGCGACATCCAGTTCGGTGATGATGGCGATTTTCAGCAGCAGCGATTTGTGGATCTGGTGAACAACGATCTCGCTAACACGATCGGAAATCTCCTCAACCGCACCTCTTCAATGTCCAGAAAGTGGTTCGAGAATGGTTTGCCTCCAGTTGATGAAAAGGTTCGCGCTGATCATGCACTGCGCAGCAAAGCGGAACTGACGATTCAGCAGGTGCGTGAGTCGATGCCGCAGCTCAAGTTTCAAAAGGCAGCTGAAGCGGTTCTTCAGTTGGCGATTGACACCAACGGCTACCTGAACGAACAGGCTCCCTGGAGCCAGATGAAACAACCTGGCCAGGAAGTGCAGGTCGGCGAAGACCTCTATGCCGTGCTGGAGTGTTCCAGGATCGTCGGCCTTCTGCTCCAGCCGATCGTGCCCGAACTCAGTGGACGCATCCTCAGCCAGTTGGGTCTCGGCACGATTCCCGCGTCCTGGAACGACGATCTGACCTGGGGAAGGCTTGTGCCTGGTACGCCCCTCCCAAAACCGGAACCTGTGATGCAGCGTCTGGAGCTTGAGACACCACTCTGATGAACCTGATTCGTTCCAGCGTTCGTGTGCGGGTTGCACTGCTGATCAGCTCGCTGATGCTCACGGGCTGCGTCAGTGAGAAACCCGCTTCAACCGTTCAGGCACCACCTTTCGTCTTCCGCTCGCTGAAGCTCGAACAAAAAAACAAGCAAGGACTCATGGACTGGAGTTTGAACAGTCCCGAAGCCCGCTATGAACTGACCCGGCGTCTGGTGCGTGCGCGCGAGCCCGTCGGTGTTCTGTTCAGGAACGGCAAACCCTCTTTCAGGGTGCGCTCGGATCTGGCCCTCGTGGTCAATGACGGTGAGCAGATCCTGCTCGAAGGTGATGTCAGGTTGCAGCAACTCAACGGCTCCAAACTGCTGATTCAGGGAGACCGCCTGCGTTGGCGACCGGAACAGGGGCTGTTACTGATCGAGCAGCGTCCCAGAGCCACGGACGAAGACTCTCGAATCAGTGCCAGCGAAGCCCAGCTTCTCCAGCAAACCAATGACCTGACCTTGAAAGGTGTTGTTCTTCTGGAGCGCTGGTCGGGGGACGCCGGTCCATCCAGGCCCGACACAACGCTCAGGACAGGCCTGGCTCAGTGGAATCTTGATTCCGGCCTGCTCAATGCTGATGGACCTGTTCTCGCTCAGCGACGCGACAGCGAGGGAACAGTGCTCGAACAGCTTCGGGGACGAGGTCTCCAAGGCAACACGCAGGTGGGTGATCTGATGGTCAAAGCCCCCGTCGTGGTGCGGATGCCACGTCAAGAGGGTGTTCTCAAGGCTCTGGACACCACCTGGAATTTCCGAACGCAAACCGTGCGTTCCGCGCAACCTTTCGAAGCGGAGCTCGGCAAGACCCGGATTGACGGCAGGGGCTTTCAGGCTGAACTCGAGAAGAGCACGGTTGTTGTCAACGGTGATTGCCGGATTCAACAACCTGGAGAATCACTGAGCGCACAGACCTGTCAGTGGAACTGGGGTACTGAGGCAGTGCTCGCTGAGGGAAATGTCCAGTTAAGGCGCGATGCCAATGAGCAGATGACCCGTGCCAGCAGGCTGGAAGGCCAGGTTGGGGAGCAAGGCAGGATCACGTTCCTCGCTCCGGGTGGAAAGGTTGAATCCCAGCTCAGAGTTCCTTCGCATCGGTCTACTGAATCGAGTCCCCGACCGCGGAAGTCTGCTCCAGTTGCGTTCTGAGCCTTTCGGCCCATCCGGTCAGCCAGCGTTCATCGGAACGGGTGAAGCAGCGCTCTGACCAACCCCCCAGCACGATCCATCCACGCTGGCCAAGAGGTTGCACCATCACTGCCGGCAGTCCTGGAAGAACAGCATCGAATTCCTCTCGGGCTGGATAAAGCGCGGTTTTAACCAGGGAAACCAGAGCCTGACGCTTTGCACTGCGTAGACAGATCTCCCCAGGGTGGAAGGGATCCTTGCTGATCAGACCTCGCCTCAGCAGAACCACGCCGTCCCAATGCACGAGGATCGTTGCTGCCGATGTCGCCGTCAGAAATTGGTGGCTCCCCCAGGCGAGCTCCGTGCGCAGAGCTTCACTGAGGCCATCACCGATCAGGAGGCCTTGCTCGCCCTGGAGGTCGACAGCCTTCGGATTGCGAGGAACAGCTCGGGTCCAGAGCACAGCCACCAGCATCAGCCCGACTGCCGCCATTCCAGACAACACCTCAGCTCTCTGCAGAGCGGGTGTGAAGGTGTCTGCGGTCACTGCATTGAACACAGCCAGCCCCAGCACCAGCAGTCCGGAGATCAGACAGAGACGTGCGGAGCCTGGCATGTGATCGGTGTCACGCGGTCAGAAGGGCTCACTCTTGCTCAAATGGGGCAGCGCTGACCAGTGGTCATGACTGACGCCGAAGCATTTGCCTCCATCGCACTGGCTGCGGTGGCCTGTGACGGCACCCTCGGTCGTGAGGAAGCGCATGCCCTGCGCCGATCGCTTGAGTACCGCACCCCATACAAGGACCGCACCGAACAGCAGATGGGAGCACTGTTCGATCGGCTGCTTGTCACCCTGCGTGAACAGGGCGTGGATCAGCTGGTCACTGAAGCGCTGCCTGTCCTGACAGCCGTCCAACAGGAGACAGCCCTGGCTGTGGCCGTTCAACTGACCCACGCTGACAGAGAGGTTTCAACAGCTGAGAAGGAATTCCTGAACAAGCTCTGCGCACGTCTGGACCTTCCGGAAGGGCGTGCTGTGGCGGTGAAGGAGGCCATCATGGCGCTTCATCGCGACAGCCTTTCCGCCTGAAGGCAGACTGGCACGACCATGTGCGTGACCATGAAGCGTTTAAACCAGCTCATTGGTGGACTTCTGTCCGCTGTTGTCTGCCTGTTGCTGGCTGTCCCGGCTGCCCAGGCGGTTTCAGCGCAGGATTTCCCCCCTTCACTCCCTGATGACGTCGTTCTTGATTCAGCTGATGTGCTCAGCAGGGCCAGCAGGAACGAGATCAGCACGCGATTGCAGGAACTCAATCAGTTCCACGTTGATGCCCGTTTGGTGACATTGCGACGTTTGGACTATGGCCTCAGCCTGACTGCTTTCGGCGATGAACTTCTTGAGCGCTGGGGGCAGGACTCCAACCTGACTGATCGCCCCTTGCTGATTTTCCTTGAAGAAACTCAGAGCAAGCAGGCGACGGTTGTTGCAGCAGATCAGCTGCTTGAACAATTGCCTGAATCCCTGTTGCGCAGCACAGGACGGACGACCATGAGTCAACCGTTGCGTGACGGCGATCGCTTTCGTCAGGCCACCCTTGATGGTGTGACCCGAATCGAAGCCGTTCTGAATGGCGGAGAAGATCCCGGACCTCCTGTTCAGATCGAACGAACCGCAAACCCGACCAACATCCCGACAGCGGAAGAAACTGAGAACAGCAACGCCTTCACATGGGTTGTCGTTCTGCTGGTGGTCGGCACCATAGTGCCTATGGCGACCTGGTGGATCTTCTCCAGCTGACGACACGATGGCAGGACGTAACTGGCTCGAGACCTTCGGCAGAACGAAGTCATCCAATGTGAATGCTGAACTCGATCGTGGTTATGAAGCTGCGCTTCTGATTCAGAGTCTCGAGCTGGAATATTACGGTGATCGCCCCATTCGTCCAGATCTTGAACTTTCCGTTCCTGCCACGGTTCAGGCAACGATCCTTCGGAAATTCAGAGCTGCGATCAACGTCTGCCGATCCTCGCTGGACAAGCTTGAATACCAGCGCGCACAGTTCGACACGCAGGAACTCAGACAACTCCAGCTCATCGAAAGCGTTGTCAGTCGCTACACCCCCAGACGTGCCGCCTCAGCGCCCACAATCAGCCGTGCGCCTGATCCACTTCCGCGCTCACTGCTGGGGATTTTTGACACGCTTCGCCGTCAGTTGAATCCTGCCGCTGAAGCAACGCTTGTGGCTGGTTTTCGACGCCGCAGGGATTCAACACTGATCTCTCTCAAGGTTTTGCTGCTGTTGATTCTTGTACCGCTTTTGGTTCAACAGGTGAGCAGGACTTACATCATCAGCCCCGCTGTTGATCACTTTGCACCTGAGCTGCCGTTCCTGAGCTATCCCAAGCCTCAACTAGAGGAACGCGCCGTTGAAAAACTGAGGGTTTACAAGGCCGAGATCGAATTCGATGCTCTTCTGCGCGGTGATTCAATTCCGACCCAGGAACAACTTCAGCAGAAACTATCTGCCAAAGCAGAGGAATTGAAGGAAGAAGCAGACGCGGAAAGTACTCACGCCGTGAAAAACGTATTGGCAGATCTTGCTGCAACTCTCGCTTTTGTTGTTGTTTGTCTGTTCAGCCGTGAAGAGCTAAGAGTGCTTCGAGGCTTCTTCGATGAAGCTGTTTACGGTTTGAGCGATTCAGCCAAGGCGTTTGCGATCATTCTTTTCACCGACATTTTCGTTGGCTTTCACAGTCCTGAGGGATGGACTGTTCTGCTTGACGGAATTGCCAATCACTTTGGGTTTCCTGCCAGAGAGAACTTCATCCTTCTCTTCATCGCAACATTCCCGGTCATCCTTGCAACCATCTTCAAGTACTGGATTTTCCGTTATCTCAATCGCGTCAGTCCGTCCTCTGTGGCCACATTGCGCGGCATGAATGGCGGTGGCTGAGCCTCTGCATGGACTGGTTCTTGTCACCGGTCCCAGTCGTGGTGGCAAAAGTCGCTGGGCGGAACATCTGGTTGGCTATTGCACACCCGTGACCTACCTGGCGACATCCGATTCACGTCCTGACGACAGTGCTTGGCAGGAGAGGCTGCAACTTCATCGTGAGAGGCGTCCCGCGCACTGGGATGTTGTTGAAAGCGGTCCGGACCTGGCCAAGGCTCTGGACGCCATACCCATCGGTCACACGGTTCTGATCGATGCCCTTGGCGCGTTCACTGCCTGGCATCTGGATGCCTCGCCAGAGCAATGGAGTCTGCTGGAAGCGGAGTTGATCAAAAGTCTGCAAGCAAGACGCGAACCGGTGGTGATGGTGATCGAAGAGACCGGCTGGGGCGTGGTCCCTTCAACTGCGATTGGCGGTCGGTTTCGTGATCGTCAGGGCCACCTGGCACAGAAACTGGAAACGGTTGCGTGCAGGAGCTGGCTGGTTGTCCAGGGACGCGCTCTGGATCTTCATGCTTTCGGAATCGCCGTACCCGATCGATGACACTCGCTTTCAAACCTCTCAGGGTTGCATTGTTCGAGCCGAGGATTCCACCCAACACTGGCAACATCGCACGGACATGCGCTGCATTTGGCTTACCACTGGCGTTGATCGAGCCTCTCGGTTTTTCGATTGATGATCGTCATCTCAAGCGCGCCGGTCTCGATTGCTGGCCCCATGTGGATCTGTCCGTTCATCGGGATTTTGACCACTTTGCGAAGGACCTTCCTATTCCTGCAAGGTTGATCGGCTGCAGTCGCCGCGGCGGTGAGCCGCTTAAGACAATCCGTTTTCAGGAGGGTGATGTGCTGTTGTTCGGCAGGGAGGACAACGGTTTACCCGATGCGATCAGGAATCGATGCGACCAGATCCTCACCATTCCCATGCCATGCAGCGCTGCTGAGGACGGTCAGGGTGGAGTTCGCAGCCTGAACCTGTCTGTCGCCTGTGCAATCGTCAGTCACCACGCTGGATTGCAGCTTCAGTTGTGGTAATTGGAGATCTGCCACGACAGCCCTTGCGGCGAGGTGTTCCGCTCGCTACCTTCAGCCGAATCCCGGGCTGTGGCGGCTCCTTTGGGAAAGAACTTCAAGCATGCCTGAATGAAGCCCCTCTTCTTAGCTGTAACCGCCATTACGTCCAGCAGTGCGCTGTTTGCGGTTTCTCAGCTTTCCGGGTATGCCGACTCTGACCATTACACCCCTCAGCAGCTTCTAGCCGCACTGCCCAGTCCTTCAGCCCTGATCTGGGTCCAGCTCGCGGCAGACAGTGATCTCAGCGTGATCGCAAGAGAACTTGATCTCTCGCTGAGTGAGCTTTCCAAGCTGAATGAGAAGTCAGCTTCGACCATGCTCAAAGCTGGAACCTTGCTCGTTCTTCCCTCGTCCAGTCGTGATGATGTTGAAGACTCATCGCGTTTTGTGAGTGAATCGCTGCGTACCACCGCGCCGTTGAGTTCCCCACCCATCCCAAAGGATGTTGTTGAGATCAAATCTGACCAACCGCTGTCTGCTTTTCTCAGAGAGCACGGTCTGACCCTTGAGCAGCTGAAGGAGTTCAACCCAGGGGTTCAACTGTCCAGAATGTTGGTCATGGGCAGCAAAGTTCGTGTTGCCAATGCCCGTCCTGCCTATGCGATGCGACCCCTGACATCGGGTGGAGCAAGCTGGCCCGATTTACCCGAGTTTTCTGGACCCGGTGGTTTGCGATCCTCCGACTCCTTCATCTGGCCCACTAAAGGGGTGTTCACATCCGGTTATGGCTGGCGCTGGGGGCGCATGCACAAAGGAATTGATATCGCCAACAATGTAGGAACCCCGATTTTTGCTGCGAAGGACGGACTGGTGACCTTCGCAGGCTGGAGCAGTGGGTACGGCTATCTCGTGGAAATGAGTCATCGTGACGGCTCCTCAACGCGCTACGCCCATAACAGCCGTCTGCTGGTCAAGAAAGGTCAGCTCGTTCCCCAAGCCTCTCGAATCTCTCTCATGGGAAGCACTGGTCGCAGCACAGGCCCGCATCTGCACTTCGAGATTCGCATGCCAGACGGAGGGGCATTAGATCCCATGGCCATGCTCCCTCCCCGTAAAAGCTGAAGTTCAATCACCTAAAAGTTTCAACTGCGTCATTTCTCATACAACCAGATACTTTTCTAGTCGAGAGAACATCAATCTGTTCTGGTGATTGAGCTTGAATATTGAATGTCAGAGGAGAGACTTGAACTCTCGACCTCAGGGTTATGAATCCTGTGCTCTAACCAGCTGAGCTACTCTGACGAAAGGCTTTCAGGCCAGTTGCCATCATACATCTTGGGATGTCCTGATTGGCTTAGCGCATGTCGATGGCGTTCAGCCGTTCTCGGAAGGATTTTGGTGAGGCCTGGGTTGATACCGCTTCATCAGCAAAGGAGACATGACCCTCCGGAATTGCATTGGGTCGCCGTTGTTGCCTGACTGGCTGACCGCGGTGTGGTCGGGCTTTGAGCATCAGAGCTCTCGTTTTCGGATCACGCTCCAGCGGTTGGCTGCTGAGCTCGCTGCGCACCTGATTCAACAGGCGGAAGTGGCCGGTGCTGCTGAATTTTCTGAGAAGCGCTGGATCCCAGCTCATTGATGAGTGAATCATCCTTCGATGATAAGTGTGCGGCATACCGGGCAGCATCCCTGTCCTGCCGCAGTCTTTAGCCCATCCATGATAACTTGATTCGAGCAATTGGAAGTCGGAACAACTACGACCTAGGCCT
>Ga0160423_10001855_pt1 | contig 17676 bp, 8 predicted proteins | sample CRUFie14St8metaG_FD_108191 | JGI IMG/M metagenome (GOLD analysis project Ga0160423, IMG submission 108191) | Marine microbial communities from the Costa Rica Dome - CRUD Field 142mm St8 metaG | ecosystem: Environmental > Aquatic > Marine > Oceanic > Photic zone | place: Costa Rica: the Eastern... | reverse complement strand
TTCTATTTTTTTCGATAGGCTATTTTCGGACAGCACCCCCCCTCCCCGACCCCCCCCACGGTCCAACCGCCCGCGCCCGCCACCCCCCGCTCGTCAGACCTCGCCAGGCTCAACATTTCCCAGCAGATGGCCAACTGAGAGAGAGTGAAACGAAAATGGTTTTGCCCCAAAACACCCCCGCCGGCGTTACTCTTCGCGATCGAGGTGAGCCTGGGGGTTAGAGCGGCGGTCAACTGCCGAGTGGCGGAGTCTCGATGGTGGCGGCTCTCGCCCTCGTAGTCCTGTGGGCCTTGGCGCTCGCCGCTTTCTGGCCCGTCCTGCTGCGCTCCGCGCTCACGCTGGTCCTCGCCGTGGTTTCAAGCTCCAAGTCCGTCCGCGTGGAGGTCGAGAAGAGCTCGTTGCTATGGCCGAGGTCCATCAGAGTCCTAAACGTGCGCGTCAGGGCCGCGGTTCTCTCTAGAGTCGACGCCTTCGTGGACGTCAAGTCCTGCTGCATTGAGCGCGTCGAGGTCGCCCTTCCCTCCCTAACGTCCTTGGTGGGTGGGATCCGAGTGCATGGCGCTTTCCTGGAGGTCGAGCAGAGGCGACACCCGAAACCGAAGCCGAGGGGGAGGCCCCCCGCGGGCGTCGACTTGCCGTTCGAGTCCCCACTCCCGAGGTCCCTGCCGAGGTCTAAGGTGGTCGACATCATTGAGGGCATCTTGTGGGGAGACGCGGGCGAGGAGGCCGCCCAGCCCGAGGGGAAGGACGCGAAGAGGTCGATTGGCGCCCCCTCCTCCGCCGTGGCGTGGGCCGGGCGGGTCCTGGAGAGGATCTTCGTCAAAATTTCGCACACGAGGGTCTTCTACACCCAGCCGGGCCAGCCCAATGGCGTCATGGTCTCCGTCGGCGACGTCTACCTGGAGGGCTCCGGGATCCTCTCGCCCGGCAGGGTCCGGCTTCTCCGCAAGGACCACGGCTGGACGCCCACCTGCGTGGCGGGGCTCTCCTCGCTCAAGATTGGGGTCGTAGATAGGACCAAGATCGCCGATGAGGATATGGGCAACCAAGACGTGGACTACCTGGTCCAGCAGTGGTCTGTGGGCGCGGCAGTGCGCCTGGAGTCCCGCTCCGGCCCCACAACGGCAAGAGTGGCCGTGGACGTCAATTCCCTGGCGATCTCCCTGGGCGAGGAGTGCCTGAACAGGGCGCTACCCCTGCTGTCGAACCTGCAGTACTACTTTGCCCACGAGCAGGTGTGGAAGCACAGGCCTCAGGAGCCCGTCTTCAACAATGCTGCCGAGTGGTGGCACTACGCGGCGGACGCGGTGAGGGCGGAGTGCTCGAGGTACGGGTGCCGTCGCGTGAGCCTCCGGGCCCTGGGGGAGAGGAAGGAGAGGAGGGAGAGGTATCTGTCGATCTACAAGGGCAGACACGTCAAGTGGTGGCAGGGCGTTTACAACAGCCGGAAGAAGGTCGACTCTCTGCTGAGGGAGGCAGAGAAGGACCTAACTCTGGAGGAGGTTGCCCACTTTCGATCGCGGTTTGCTTACTCCAGGGCGAGGGCGAAGGACAGGCAAAAGTGCCTCGAGAGGGTGGGAATCGTGGATGGAATCGTCAATAACGTCATGCTCGCGGAGCTCTACAAGAGCAAGGAGAAGTCGTCCTTCGAGCTGATCTTGGACGTCAAGTGCCCAAAGGTATCCATCAGCGTGTCGCAGTCCTCTTACTGGGACAGCTACCAGAGCACGACCACCCTGGAGCTCAGCGGCCTTGAGCTGGGGGTGTACGGGGAGGAGGAGGTCACGTTGAGTTGTTCAGGGCTCGGAGTGTTCAACAGCAAGATCCCGGGGTGTCTGATGAAAGGGCCGGAGAATCGAAATCTTCTGAGCGTCACGAGCGAGAGTGACATCAACTCGTCTCCCTACATGCTCGTTCAGATTTCAAGCGTGGACGTGAACATATGCCCAGACTGGGCGGAGCAGCTGATGGACATGTCGAGCATGGCAGCAGCCAGCGCAAAGTTCTTTGTGAAGGCCAACGCAAACATCAAGTCCCTGGTCAAAGACACGTACTGCGTTCACCCCGCTAAGCCGCCTCCCTTTTCGGTGGGAACCCCAATGGTCTTGCGTGTTGATCGAGTGGCCACCACACTTGTGGGCGTGGACTCACTAAGCAAGCCAGAAAATCGACTCACGGTCTCCGTGGAGAACATTGTTCTTGAGTCCAGGGGCACCATCACGAACACGGCTACCCTGAGATCGCGATCCCTGCACAGGAAGAAAAGGAAAAATTTTGAGACTGTTCTTCCGTGCCTGGAGACAAGGTTGAAGTTTGCTGCAGACCTTTGCATTTTCACTGAGAAAGTCTCTGGCAACAATAGCAGCAATGAGATAGACAAACTCGTTGACCTCCAGTCTGTCATGGTGAACATGGAATCTGAGGAGTGCGCGATCCCAAAATCTTTTGGAGCTGGTGTGGCCAGGTGCGGAATCACAGTACCTCTGCTCAACGTCTTTTTGTCCGAGTCAAGGCTGAGCGATGTCTCGCAGACTCTGGACCAAGTGCTTCTGAGGCTAGCCGTCAAGAAGGAGTGCAAGATTGATTTGCCAGCTCAGGATGACACTGTCCTTAAAGAAAGCTTGGTATCTGCTGAGGGCCACGCAGATGCTTTTGCTGATTACTACGTGAACATCGATACAATTATTCTGAACTTGCTCACAGATCAGTGTGAGGGGGACTCACAGCCTGTCATCTCCGTGGGCATTTGCAACGTCATGGCGAGGTACTACAAGGATTCTACAAAGGACTTGCAGGTTTTGAAGTTTGGCATCGGCACCATTTCAACAGAAACCTACCAGGGCAACACAAATTTCTGCATTTTGGGACCCGGTCACAAGTCTTCCACAATTAACCTTTCCCGCAGATCACGCACACGGAGAGGATGGTCAAGGGTGAGGCAGAAGCTTCAGTCTGAGATGATTTTGGACTACTTCCCAAAGTGGTTGATCTCTCAGATGCAGGGCACGGTTTACATATCCGAAAAGAACACGACAGCAATCATGGTCCATTTCTCAAACATGGATGTCCTAGTTGACACTTCTCTGTACGAGCCCATCATCAAGTACGTCTTTGGTCTCCAGGAGTCCTTCCAGCTGACGTCCACCGGTGAGGCTAATGGTAAAGAGAAGGGTGTTGCTGCTCATGATGATGACCTTGACAAGGGAGAGGACAAGCAGATGACTCTGATGGAAGTGAATGTGACGAGTCTATCCGTGACGCTCTCACATTCTTTGCAAGATATTGCTCGTCTGCAATGCCTCAACACTACCGCGAGCCTGTACAAGTTGTCAGAACGGCATCAAGAAGACCAAACCAACACGAAATTGAACATAGAAAGGATATGCGTGAGTGATTCGATTTGCAAGAGCAAAGTGGAGAACGAAATCATTGGCATACACCCTCTTGTTGCAGATGATGCCGACAGCCACGGTGTTTTGGTCACGATTGACACGGAAGGAAAGGATACTGTGACCACGGTGGATATCTCCAGGGTGCAGATATGCTTCATCCAACGCTTTATCAAGGATGTCCTCTTCTTCGTGTCTTGCATAACTGGAGCGCTGCCATCAAAGCAAAAAGCGGAAGAGGAGCATACCAGCAGCGAAAGCTCACGAGGGGAGGGTGTTGGGGAGGAACAGGGCCCCGAGGCCAGCAGCAGACTCTTCCTGTCTATCAGCGACGTTGAGATCAACCTGCCAATCCATAGAGAGAATGATGAAAACTTCTTCCAGTTGGTGCTTGGCCTCAAAATCCAGGTTGGCAGCGGCATCCAATGCGTTACTGACGGCCTGAAGGGTCAGCCTCACCTGGAGATCTGCTTGAACAAGCTGTCGCTTGGATTCCTGCACACATATCTGGGGTTCCAGAGCTTTATCCCCGAAACATCACTGCTGTGCTACATCGAGTCTATTGAGGGGACACAGACCAGGGTCGTGCTCTTTTGGAACGAGCTCACGGTCAACCTGAGCCAGCTCGTGTACGGGCACTTGATGGAGTTTTTGTCCGGAAACATGGCAGATGCATCTGTCTTTGCTTCTGTTGAAGAGGAAGATGTGGTCCTTCGGAACAAAGAATACTTCTGCAATAGCGCTTATGGGTACCAAGAGTTTCTCACATTGCCGAAGGAGGAGAGTCCATCCCTGGAAGTGTGCATCAGAAGCAAGACTTGGACTGTCAATTTCAAGGACTCGGACTCCCCCGTCCAGTATGCTGTTTTCACGCTCGATCAGCTGTCTTTTGCTTACCGAATCATGTCCTCGGGCAACAACCACATGTGCATAACCAGCTCAAGCTTCAGCCTCAGGGACGCACACACAAGGCACACCATCAAAGAGATCATCAAGGGAACTGTGCAAGTGAGCGCCCCCAGCGAGGCCAATGAGGAAAGTTCTGTGCCATCCTTCAAGTTCATCTTGCTTATGCAGAAAGATGGACCCATGACGATTGAGCTGAGGCTGAACAGCACACTGATATCTTGGCCGTACCAGAAAGAAATGTCTTTCATTTCGAATATCTTGTCCTGCCTGAAAACAAATGAAGTCCCTCCAGACAAGCCCACCATGCTGGTCAGTCCGTCACTGTCAAAGTGGTTCTACTTCAATCTGGTTGCCAAGGATACCAGAATCTTCCTGCCTCTGCCCATTGTACCCCATGCTATCAAGGAACAAGCCAATGGCCTTGAAGCGAAAACAAAGATGTTGCAGTTTCGGTACGGAATGGGAGGCGATGGGGATACAGCAATGCGGGTTCGCGCGTACAATCTTGAGGTTGCCTTCAAGCTCAAGCATTCTCCCCGTAATGATTCTTTCCTTTTGCCATTCAATCTCGATCTCGAGATGAACACCGCAGTTCCAGTGTATGAGGAGCAGATTGCGAGAACCAAGAAGATGTTGATTGCCAGAAAGGTTCAGAGGTGGTGGAGAGAGAAGCACGGGAAGGACTTTACCTCATCTTTGAAAGACATTTCAGGGGCTGACTACCTGGGACGGGTAAAATCGTTTACGCAGCTCACAAAACGGAAAGCATTCATGCTTGAACATGGAATCACCCCAAATGAGAGGGAAACAGCTTTGTCTAAGATTCGCATCTCGGTGGACAACCTCCTCTTGAAGGCATGCTTTTCGGAGGTGTCGCACTGGAACCGCATCATGAAGGCCGTTTCCAGTGGAGAAGAGAAGACCGAGGTTGACGAGAGTGGAAGCGAGGGCGTTCCGGAGCCCATACAAGAGGTCGTCTTCAGACCATCCACCATGGAGGTGGACCTGAAGGTGAACAAGATCTCCCTGGTAATTTGTGACGATCGGCCAAGGACGTATGGTAATCCGGATGTTGTGAGGCTCTACGCGAAGACTTGTGATTTGCAGTACAAAGTCATCCTTCAAGAGGAGGACACTGGCGCAAAGACAAGTGCGGACTTGAAGGTGACCTTGAGTGCAGAGTACCTGGATAGCTCCGTGAGCCGTTACGCGAGCATCATTCTTGATTGGCCTCTGCAATTTCAGTTTCACCAGCAAGAAGATGCCTACAGCGGCAAAAGCAATTCTCTCTGGCTGAATTCGGAGGAGAGGCTGAACATCCACGTGAGCCCTCACATACTCCTCGCGCTTGGAGATGCGATGACATTCAGCAAGATGCTTACCGCTGAAAGTGCCAGAGACCATGTCCACAATATGAGAAAGGCTACAATGAGCAGTGAGAATGTCGAACAGGACCTCGAAAGTGGGACTGCTCCACAGAAGTACTGTCTGAACAATTACTCCGGCACAAACCTTTGGTATTGGTCATCGGCACAGACAGCTCACAGAGTCGTGGATGGCAAAAGGGTCATTGTCAAAGAGAAGCCCTACATCGCAGAAAAGCAGCATTCAAAGGGCAAGAGGTTTCAAAGCTCGAATGTCATCCAATGCGAATGCTTGAATCTCCAGTTTGAGGGAAATTGGGCGCCATTGCTCCAGGTGAATGTGTCGCTGGTTGGGAAGTACCAATACATGCTCGAGGCCCCCCTCCAAAATATTGAAGTCCCAGTCATTGTTGACATCATCCTTGTCGGGAGGACAAAGGTGATCTCCGTTCACAGTCCTTACTGGGTGTTCAACAGATCAGACAGGGAGCTCGTCTTCAGACTTCAGCAGAGTCTTGGGTATCTGAACGCGCCCTGCAGTCAGGGACCAGAGGACTCTGCCGCAGATATTGATTTGGACACGAGTGATGTGTCTAGTGATGTCACCATTGGACCAATTCAACCCGAGAGTGGGTTCTACCTGCCAATCACCTCGTCCATCATGCAGAAGTCCGTGCTCTTTGTCAAATCAGCGGATGGGCAGATGGAAGCCACAGCACACAACATCCACATAGACAACGTGGACAACATGGACAGTCAGCAACAAATGATTGAGTGCAAAGCTGATTCAGGAGCAATGGTGTGCACTCCTACGCCACAGATTGCTGCTCCTGGGCAACCGGATGATGCTGGCCCCAGCAGCTCTGAGGGCCTCACAGCCCCAGTCTCCAATGTGAGCATACCAGAGGCCGACGAAGAAGACGGGGTGCAAATGGAGGACGTCAGCCTGAAAGAAGATACAAAAAGACCAGCATCTTCTTCGGCCACACTCTCTCCAACAAGCAATATCTCCGGAAACGACTTGCTTGACGAGGTTTCTAGTTTCTACTGCAACCTGCAGATCATGAAGGTCCCACCTCAGCAAGTTCATCTCCCAAGCTACAACATTGATTCGCATGGCCTATGCTCGTCCCCGCTGCCAGTGGAGTGTGAGTTATCATTTCAGCCACCGATTGTCATTACAAATGCTCTGCCCTATGATATAGAAATCGATTTGGTGGATCCGAAAGGCAAGGTCCCCGCCACAAATACGGAAATAGACACATTGCCTGTGCTTGATAGAACGGACTCCGTGGACAGCACTGGGTCTCGAACGAGAAGCATTACTTTCAGTGCCTCGAGGAGGAGGCTGACTCCGAGCAATTCAAGTTCGGGCATTTCTCTGACGCCAGGAGGCAAAGCAGACATATACTGTGACCTCAGCCAAAAGCAGATCCTGTCCATCAGGGTGAAGACGGCTGCACAGGGCATGTTGAAGACCCAGTCGCCCATTGTCATCCATGACGGTTACTTGGTGAACGACAAAGCAAGGCACGAGCAGTTGCCCAAGCAAGCGGTGCTTCACCCATACATGACATCCACTATTGGACCCAATGAAAGCGATGTGGCAGAGATAGAGCTAACCTCAGCAGTCTTGTTTGACTCAGAGAATCCCATGGCTGAAACACCTCTTCCGGAGAGCACGTCTGATACCCGTCATTCAAACAAGCAGAAGATTAAGGTTGGCATTGATAATGAGCCCACTGGGATGATCGGAAGGAATGTGACCATTTACTGTCCGTACTGGATAGACAATCAAACCAGCTGCGATCTGTTCTTCAGTGACAACAATTCTCTTCCCCTCTTCGGAAGATCCAGAGGCAAGGACGAGCTGTTTGTTCCCGGCAATGCAGACGAAATGGGCGGATTTCGGATTGGTGGACAAAATCTGCCGCTCCCAGTGCTGTGGAACACCGACAGGCAACGAGTCTATTTCAGACTCGCTGGCGAGAAACCCTCTCCGTATGGTCCTTCAGTGCATATCCAGCGGCCTGGGCCATCAGGACACAATCCCATACCAATTGCAGCGTCAGCATTTGGTGGGCACAACCAAACCGACGAGAGTTGTCCTTTGTTGCACTTTGCCATCGATGTTCTGCCGTGCCCTGCCGACTCAATTTACAACAAGACCAAGGTGATCTGTATCAAGACGGCAATAATTGTGGAGAACATGTCTAGCTTCAGTATCGTTTATAAACAGTCGGGTATGACCGAGTCCGAACAGTACTCGATGGTGGAAAGTGGCAGGTCGATTGATCATCGGTGGGAGTCTATCTACAAGCCCCTCGAGATCACAATCAGGCCGAGCAGCAGCGTGTGGAACTGGAGCTCATCTTTTCCACTCCTGGCCACCGGGGACACGTACTTTGGCTTGAGGTTGTCCCACCAAGAGGAGGACGGTGTCTTCCTGATCATTCCGGTCTCGATCACTGTCAGCCCAACTCACATTCTTGTGTCCTTCAAGGACCCCTCTGCTGAGCCGCCGTACAGAATACAGAACGACTGCAAAGAGATCTGGATCAAGTTCAAACAGGTTGAGGATAAGAAAGTGTCAGAGGGAAACGCCGATGACAGCATCAAGCTTGGAACCAGTCTCCAGTCTCAAGCAGACAGTAATCCTGAAACAACGGTCATGCCCGGCACATCAATGAATTACGCATGGGACGTCCCCATGTGGCCGCATCGGCTGATGGTGGGTCTCACAAGAGATCACGAGCTTGAAATTGCAAAGACCACGGAGTACAGCATTGATGAGCTGGGTGACAGGAAGCCAATAATTATCTCTGAACCGAAGAAAAACACGGCCAGGACATTCATTCCGACACCGAGCTTTAGCAGGAAGCAGAGGGAGAAGAATGCGGCGAGTCACCTGGAGAAAAAATTGAAGGCTGTTCTTGCCAAAGAGCTTGCTTCAAAAGTTTTTGTCAGCGTATATGCCGATGGACCGACAAGAGTGCTGAAGTTTTCTGACAAGAAGGACACGGCCTCGATTCAGTCGGAGCTTTCGATGCTGGAAATGCACGCAAGGCTTAGGAAGCTGGAAGATGAGCTTGCGAACAACGTGAATAGAAAGTTTGCAAATCTTATGGGCAACATGAAGAGCAGACCCCTGAAAATCGATTTGTATGGCAGGAACCAGAAGTATCTCGATTCTTATCTGAGGATGAGCAGCGGTGTGATTGATACTTGGAAATCCCATAAAACGCCTGGGCGCCGCAAGCTCGAAGCAAAGCACAATGCGCGAGTTAAGACAGCAGCCACCCGCAAAAAGATTGCTCGTGACATCCTGCTCACCGAAATGAATGACAGCCTCGAAGGTGACAGCTCCACGGCAATTTTGTCCCTCGGTGGTGAGCTTACGGTGACTGTGCACTCTGCAAAGGATCTCGTTGGTAACCCACAGTCCACTCACACCTACGCTGAAGTGGAACTGAATGGACAGTCCTATCAGACAAACATTGCTTTCCAAACCTGCGACCCGGTGTGGGACGATGCCTTCACATTCCCCAACTGCCGAGCTACAAATTTTCTGGATCTGAATATCTTCAAGGTGAAGGCCCAAACTTGTGGTATGGTAAGGAAGAGCGGGGCAGCGAAAACGTTTTTGGGAAGCGTAAGAATTTCCTTGCTGGAGAGCTTCTCCATGGAGAGCAACGATTCCATCCATTACACGCTTGGCAGACAGCAGGGAACGGACAAGGTGAGCGGGGAGGTGGTCATCTCATTGTCCTGGAGGACAAATGCAAACAGCCTCATGCAGCTCAAGGTCCAAACGTTGGAGGATATTTTAGCCCAACGGATGGAAATATTGGCTCAGCTCAAGCCCTTGTCTGCGGAGGAATGGGAAAAGCGCGTCTCAAACGTGAAGAAGAGAGAGAACCTGGTTCATCACCTGGGGTACCAGATGGGCGAGCTGCAGGTCACGGTGATGGCGGCAAGATACCTGCAGAAGAGGACCTCCTTCCAGCCCCTAGCTACCCTCGATTTCAGCATCGAGGGACCCCTCTGCAACCCGTTTGTGCTCGTTAAGTGCTCCAAATCCAAGCAGAAAGCTGCATGCAGCACGAACGTCGTCCATCAGAGCCTGGAGCCCCTTTTTGACAAGTCAAAAAAGTTCAGCTTCGAGGAGGTGCCCCTCTCAGCGTCCGTGACTTTTGAGCTTTACGACAAGAACCCGCTAGGAAGGTCCGACCTTCTGGCTTCAAGGACTGTTTATTGCTCTGAAATCAGCACGAGTGTCTCGACGCCGTTCAACCCTGTGTACGCCTGGATTACGCTCAAAACTCAAAGAATTGGTCATAACAAGGAGAGAAGCCCTGAGATCAACGTGAGAATGCAGTGGAATCCTCCGCACACAGCAGTCAGAAACGTGACCTCCATAAATGTCACCCTTTCGAGCATTGGGCTCGCCATGATCAGTGGCGTCCTCGGAGGAGAGCTGATCAACACCACACTTGACAACATCAAAGTCAGCAGAGTCAAGGATGACAAGGAGACCAAGCTGGTGGGCTCCATCCAGAAGATTCAGGTGGATAACCAGCTGCAGCACAGCACGCAGCCTGTGATTCTCAGAGGATTGAGCCACATGGGCAACCAGGCAGACTTCTTGAACATGAGCTACTGTGAAATATTCACAAGCAAGGGAGGGGAAGCAAACATCAGGTCCATCAAAGACCTGCGGCTCGATTTTGGCGACTTGAAGCTCGAGGTGGACGACCTCTTCATGGATTCCGTCTTGAAGTTCTCTCAGGCCTTCCCGATCAGTGACTTTTACCAGGATGAGTCTTGGAACAATCGCCAGGACTGCATGCTGAACTTTACCCTGCCCTTTGGCCCTCCGGAGATCCAGGACCTGAGCGGCGCAAAGGTTGACGACACTTCTTTTCTCGAGGGCTTCAAGCACCCCACGCAGTGGTACAGGAACAAAGCTCAGGGCGAGCTGACCGCCATGAGAGCCCTGTCCAGCAGCTCATCCTGGTACTTCATCGAGAGTGCGGAGATCGGCTCCCTGCGTGTTACTTTGTCCCTGTCCATCGCCAGCCAGGTTCTCGCTGGCCCGCAGGAGGGCAAGAAGTCCTTGCTGAACCGATCCCTGAACACCTCGGGGCTCCAGCTCCTGGACGTGGACGACGCCCCGCTCCAGATCAGCGGCCTCAGCTTCTCGGAGGAGGTGATTGGGGTAAACGCCCTGAGGCAGAGGATCAGGCAGCACCTGCAATGGCAAATCATTGGCGAGGCCCACAAGATCCTCGGCGGGACGGGGCCTGCGATCATTGCGGCGCCCCTCAGCGTGGTCTACGCCTGCAGCTCCGCGTTCACCATCGGGCAGGAAATCTCCGCAGGCAGGGTGGGGCCCGTCATGGCCGCGCAGCAGCTTGGGTTCGTCGTCTTTTCCGCGGCCTCCCAGGCCATCGGGGCCCTGTCCAAGACCGCCATCCTCCTGCTCGCTGTCGTTCCCACAGACAAGGATCATGGCGACTGGGCCGACGCAGAGACCTTGAAGCGGTACTCGGGCAAGGCCATCAACGCCCCGAGGTCCCTCTACGTAGGCTTCAAGGAGCTCTTCAACGGCACGGTCCGCGGGCTGTCCGGAATTCTCACGGACCCGGTTTGGGCGTACCAAAGGGGCGGGGTGCTCCTGCTTCCGCTCGGGGTCTTCAAAGGCCTCGCTGGCATCCTTGTCAGGCCGACCGCCGGGTTCCTGGAATGTTCCTCCAGGCTCAGCCAGGGCCTGGGCCTCCTGTGCCTTGGCAAGGAGGGGATTGAGGGGAACATCCCTCACAGGGTGAGGGCTCCCGAGGTGCTGCAAGAGGCGCAGCTCAAGAGTATCGCCGCGGACGCCGAGAACAGGCAGAACCTTGACAAGTGGAAGGAGACTCTGGTGAAGCTGGCCCCTTCCTTTGAGAAGGAGACCCTCACCCACTACCTGGAGCTCGACCAGGCGTCCTCGAAGAGGAGGAACACGCTCCTGTTCACAAAGGACCACCGGATCGTGCTGCTGGGTTCCAAAGAGCTGAAGCAGAGGATGAAGTTTTTCATCTGCTGGACGCTGGTTGGGACTTCGGTGAAGCAGGTCGTGGGGAGGGAGGAGAAGTTCAAGATCAAGATGAGGCACATCACCAAGTTTCCCACCGCGTGCTGCGGGGAGTGGGAGTTCCCCAACACCAAGGTCATCCAGTGCGCCACCAAGGACATCTTCTCCAAGGCCATATCCCTCATCAACGTCGAGAGGGGGAGCGAGCCCGTGAAGCCCGTGCCGGAGGAGCTGAGAATCGAGTTGGAGGAGGCCAACTTGGAGCTCGTGCCGAGGAGCTACTACATCTGAGCGCACGAGGGAAAAGAGTGCAGGGCTGAGACTAAAGCAAACTTAACTTGAGAAAACGAGACGGCCCCGGATTTAGTCCATCTCCATTCTCGTCACGCCTCCCAGCGCCCCTAGGGCACGACGTCGCCCACGTACTTGTACTTCATCTTGAACTTCTGCTCCCAGTCAAAGAGGATGTCCTTCTCCGACTGGCTCAGGTCGTCGGTTCCCCCCGCCAAGTCCTCTGGCTTGAAAGACATCTTCGCCAGGGCCCTGCTGGCGTCGATCCCAGTGAAGAGGTTGTAGGGTCCTTCTGGTCCGTAAAAGTCGGATCCCTTTTTTTGAGAGGGGGGTTTGGGGTGGGGGGTTGGGGCAATCGTAGCGAAGAGGCGGAGTAGGGGGGGGACGTCAGCAACCGCGGTGGCAGAGGAGCGCGCGCGCGCGCGAGAGAGAGAGTTTGGCTCACCGAGGTCACGTCATAGATCTTCCCGTTGATCGCGACAAGGAGCGGCTTGCTGCTGTCCTTCCCCGTGTACTCCTTGAGCTCCTCTTTGGTCAGGTTTCCGTGATGGGACGGCTTGGCCTCTGGCTTGGCCTCCTCGTCCTCCTTCTTCCCCTCACGTTTTTTGTGCCTCCGCATGGAGAGCCACGTCAGCGCGACGGGGACCGCCGCGATCGCCAGCATCGAGGTCGTCATCACAACGATCGGGTCGGCCCTACCGATCACCAACTCCTGCCACGCCTCCCACACCTGCCCGGCCTTGTCCATGCTCCCCCTGCTCTCTGCTCCCCGTGCTCGCTGGGACCTGAGATCCTGAAAAAGAATTTTCCTGAAATGTTGCTCGTCTTCCGGAAGACGTCTTCCCAATTTTTGAACGAGAGGGGGACCGCGCCGGTGTCGCCTGGTTGCACGACACGGAGAGCACCGCGGGGAGCACCGCAACGTTTGGCGCGGGCGGGCGACGCAGTCCACAAGCAAGATGCAGGCCACAGCGCTGATCTCGTTCGACGAGGTGAGCTCTTTTTTTGTTTTTTTTTCCTCGCACCGACCGCCCCAAAGGCGGGACCTTTCGACCCTCTCCCAGTCCGAGACTCCCAGTCCGGACTAGTGCCACGACTCCACCACGACTACCCGCCGCGCTTGGACTTTCCCGGACCGTCTCTTCTGACTCTCCTTCGGTCTAAACTCTCGCTGCCTCAGACCTACCGCGTCAGGGTGCTCGACCCGGACGTGTACGATGACACGGTCAGGCTCAAGGAGGAGTCCTCGACGTACTGCGAGCGGATCTCGCAGATGATCGGCGCAGGGGACGAGGCGGTCTCCAAGATAGAGAAGCAGGCCAAGAACATCGAGGAGATCAAGCTTGCAGCAATCGGTCAGCGGAACAAGCTCTCCGCGACGAGGGAGTCCCAGGCCAAGGAGGAGAAGGAGCTCAAGCAGAAGGTGCTGGAGAGGCAAGAGGAGCTGGAAAGGCTGAAGGCGGAGTACGATTCGCTCTGCAAGGTGAGGGACGAGCAGGAGAGCATGATCGAGAAGCTCGCGGAGCACGCCATGTAAATCATAAGAAGTCGCGAAGTGTACAAAAGGCAGCATACGAATAGAAAGCGATTCCGGTCCTGTTGGCAGGTCAGAACCGCGGCGCCCCTCCCACGGTCGCCTCCGGCAGGCGCTCCACGGAGTACCTGTGGTTGTGGACGAACATGATCGGCACTCCCGGTATCTTCCTTATCCTCCGCTTCAGGTCCCTGTCGCACGTCGCCACGATGTAGCACCGGTGCTGCTTGGCTATCTCGACTATGACGTCGTCGGCATAGGTGCTGTCCTGGCAACCGGGGGGGTTCGGAATCCTCTCGAACCGCTTGTCCTGCCGGTTTGCGAGTGGCGTGATGAGGGAAAGAGGGGACGGAAGCGGGCGCGGCAGAGAGTTCGGGCACGCGTCAGCAGTCGCTCTGGTGGTGTGTGTGCGAGCGCTTGCGGCATTTCCACCCTCCTCTCTCACCTTTGCGATGCGCAGAGCCACCCTGTACTTGTCCCCGAGCTTCTCGAGCTCGGCAAGGACCGCGTCGCAGATGCAAGGGATGCACTTGGCGTAAAGGCAGTCCACCATTCCTTGCATCAGGTCAATCTGAGCGAGCGGGAGGGAGTGTCAGTCCGCCGGTCCGTCCGAGCCTCGTCCTAAACGGGAGGAAGACTCACCTTGCTCTTGATGGAAAAGTTAATAAAGTTGGTGTCGATGATGACCCGGTACGGCGGGCCCAGGGCCGAGTTGTACTTGAAGAACAGCGCCGACGGGGTCTTGTTCCTGTCGGGAGCGGAAAAGCGAGCGAGCGGGCGGAAGTCGGTCAGTCGCGCGGGTTCCTCGCTCTCGCGCTCGTTCTCGCCCGAAAAAAACTCACACTTGTCGGACCTCCTCGCCCTTCTTCTTCTTTCCCTTGCCACCGTCTTGGCTGCGGTGTCGATGGGCCAACACAAACGACGTGGAAGGAGGTGGTTGTTGTTGTGGGCGCGGTCAGGAGCCAGAAAACAGGAGGGGGGGTTGGGTGAGTGGTGGGATTGGGGCGCCGCGCGGCACGAACCTCTTAAGCTCCTTCGGGTTCAGGACCCGCTTCACCTCGGCGAACTTCCTGACTTTCTTGGCGCGTCCCATGACGATCGCAGCAGCCTGCTATGTTCGGCCTGCAGCTGTGCCGGCCTGCTGGCAACCGCCCGCTCTGCAGTCGCCCAGGCCTCCTCTTTTTTTTTTTTTCAGAAATGTCCGCCGATTTTTTTGGAAATGTTGGAATGCATTTTTTTTTTTCGGGCACATCGATCGCGTCGCCTCGGTCTTAACGGCTCGGAGTCTACGAGGCGCCTCGTGTTCGGCGCGCAAAGAGCTTGCGGAAGCAATTCGGAAAGCGAAAGCGAGGAAGCAGGAAAGTGAGCTCGATCGTGTCGCGCACAAGCCCAGCGGACCTTCGCGCCCGAGAGCCCAGCGCTCCAGCAGAGAGAGAGAGAGAGAGAGAAGACAACGATGAGGACCGGAGTGAAAGCAGTCATCGCTGCTGCTGCGGTGGGCATGGTCGCCTTCGGCGGCGCCGCCCAGGCCGTTACCACGGAGGAGGAGCACTTCGACGCCCTCGCGGACCAGCTCGCCAACGCTAGCAACATCCAGATCGACTTGGAGCCCCTGCTCGCGGTCCTGAAGGATGAGATCCACGGCTTCGTGCAGAACCGCGCGGACGAGGGCTCCACCCACAACCTCGTCAACGGCCTGCTGGAGGAGATCATCAACGCGGACGAGGCCGAGGCCGAGAACATTGAGAACTTCCAGAGCTACGAGGCCTTTTCCGGCCTGCTCGACGTCGTGGGCGTCCCGCACGGAGAGATTGCCGAGAACGTGGAGGCCGCCGAGGGTGACGAGGGCGACAAGAGGAAGATGGGTGTTCTGGGAAGGCTCGCCGGAGGCTTCGGCGGCGGAAACGTCATGATCCCCCCTGGAACCTTCATCGGTGGCTCCCCCTTCATCGGCCTGAACGATAACCCTTCCCTCACGCCATTCACCTACACCGGCACTGACGCCAGAGCCAGGGCCCTGGCGCCAGAGCTCCAGGCCAGGTTCGACGCCTTCTACCAGCAGTACTGCCTGCAGGCTGCAATCAACGCCGACGCCGGGCAGTACAACTTCCCAGGTTTCGACCTCGGATCCATCGAGATCGAGGTGTCCAACGGGGGCTGCGTCGTGGACCAGGGTAGCAAGCAGCTCGTGTGCAGCCCAGGATCCATCTCCTACTCGAAGAAGCCAGCTAGCTTGAACGGGTTCTCCAAGACCGGAATGAACTACCAGGGAAGCTACTGCCCGGCCATGACCTTCCCGAAGGAGAAGGAGACCTCATACTCTGCCTCCGTCGGAGGAACGGCGCATACCGTGTTCAACAAGCAGGATCATTACGCAGGCAAGGGCAAGTAAAGCAGACCCGCGAGTTTTTTTTCCTTTCCAAAACTTATTTATTTATACCACAAAAATATTCGTTTTCGCCGCTGTAAAGCCCCGCATACACGCCTCCTGGAACAGAGGGGGACCGCCATGGCTAGGCGAGGCACCTTCGCCTCAGCCCTTCACCCCTTCGGCCGCGGCTGCGGCCCGCTCCTCCGCGCGCCGTCTCTCCTCCTCCTCCTGCCTCCAGATCTCCCTCGCCACCTCGATCTGCCTGTCGATGGACTTGAACTTGTCGCCGTCGCCGTCGATGGTCGGTAGGGAGGGCTGCATCACGGACTTGATCTCCTTGTACATCGGCGGCAGCTTGGACTTGCGGAACCCGGGTGGCTTGGATGCGGTGACAGCCAGGGCCTCGTCCACGGGGGCGTCCACCTTGATCATGGGAACGTGCTTGTGCCTCCTGGTGGGTCTGTACTTGGTCACGGACGCCACGTCCGGCCTCTTGATCCTGTCGTGTTCCTCCACTTGCGGTCGGACCCGCGGTTGTAGTAGCCCACGCGCAAAATTTTGTGCTTCCCGCTCGAGAAGGAGCCCTCCGTGGGGTCCGTGAGGTCCTCGCCGAGGTCCACGAAGTCGCAGTTCAGCCTGTTGAGCGCGAGGGTTTGCCGAGACCCGTCCTCCTCTCCGTCCTCCTCGTCGGCCCGCCGGGCCTTCTCCTTCAGGAGCGCCACCTCCTGCTCCTCCTCCTCCCTGCGCTTCAGCCTGACGTCGACAATCGAGGCCGCCACGCTCTCGCACCACTGGTCCTCCGCCCGGTTCACGGTCTGAGGGATGCCGTACCCCTTCAGGGACTTGAGGCTGGCGCTCGTCTTGGGAATGTCCATCACTTCACACCAGGAGACCTCTTCCGTCTTCCTTTGCCTCTATCTCTGCCTCTGTCTCCAGGAAGAAGAAAAAATTCAGCGCATGCTTCGCGACCGCGGAGCTGTTCCTGTCGCTAACGTGCGCACTCGTGCGCGTCGAGGTGTACCTTGCGTCGAGGTACTCGGGTTCCCTGACGCGAACCACCGAACGCGACCGGAGCGATAGCAGGTCTTTGACCACTTGCTGGTTTTTGGCTGGGAGGGCTGGAGGAGGAAACGTCTCTCACAGAAAACGAATTTGGCCTCAAGCTGCGTTACGATGTCGTTTTCGAGGAGGGGGAAGACGAGGAGGTTGAGGGGACTGAGAGCGCGACTGAGACGAGACGACGGAGAGCGAGGGGGACCGCGCGCCATGGTCGAACAGAAGAAGAGGGGGAGGGAGGGCACCGACACCGACCAGGGAGAGGTCAAGGCACTTCGCCAGGAGAACGAGGAGCTGCGCGAGGAGAACGAGGGGCTGCAGCTGACGATCGCGAAGGTCGAGGCCGAGAGCCAGACTCCGCAAGAGGAAGAGAAAGAGGTCAGGCTTCCGACGGAGGTGTGGGCGATCATCGCGGGGAAGATCGATGAGAACGACGTGTGCTCCTTTGCTTTGGTGTCCAAGCAACTGCGAGAGGCCCAGGTGCGGGCGGGCAGGAAGCTCGTGACGAGACCTTTGTCACACAAGAATCGGTCTGTTTGCACTGTGACCTACTTTACGGAAGACTGGTGCGCGTACTGGAGCAGGAAGTTCAGTGTGCACCACACTGATCATAAAACCGTCAAGCGAGTTCTCTACGTCGCGGCTCGCCACGGCTACCTCGAAGTGTTTGAGAAGTACTGGAGCCAGGG
>Ga0160423_10001853_pt1 | contig 17680 bp, 34 predicted proteins | sample CRUFie14St8metaG_FD_108191 | JGI IMG/M metagenome (GOLD analysis project Ga0160423, IMG submission 108191) | Marine microbial communities from the Costa Rica Dome - CRUD Field 142mm St8 metaG | ecosystem: Environmental > Aquatic > Marine > Oceanic > Photic zone | place: Costa Rica: the Eastern... | reverse complement strand
TTTTTTAATTACACCTCTTGCAATTAAAATATCTTTTTTAGTTACTTTACCATCACCTGACATATCAGGAAATGATTTTTTCTTTTTAGGTTTTGAACCTTTTTTATACATAGGTCTTTTCATTATTGTTCCAGGCATTATTTTTTTCCTCCCTTAAATATTTGTGTACCCTTTATACCATAAATACTCGCCACGACAAGAATCCAAAGATTTGTGAACCATGACGGCAGCTGCGAGAACATGTCGAAGAACAATTTTACTTTGTCCATCGCAGATGGGTCATCTGATACGACTGCCCAAGCAAGCACCAACACGGGCATGCTGAGAATTACGAGAACGGCCTCGTCTTTCCAGTCCGATTGTCTAGCCTCTAGCAATTTACCCTGGTAAGCTTCCTCACCACGAGCTTGACGCTCTGCATGTAGCAATTGTGCGTCTGACATTGCCATCTTTGCCTTCTGCTTGTTAGCGTAAATTTTACTTCCAGCAGATACGGCTAATTTAATTGCCGAAAACCACATATTAGATCCATTTAGCTGTTCTAGATTTTTCTCTAAGCATTCTTTTAGTGCCTCTTACTTCAGTTTCTTCGCCTTTTGCGATGTAATTAAAAGCACCATCAGCTGTTGTCTTAGATCTAGGGTCAATTTCAAGATTCATTTTTTCATCTGACTTGATTTCAACAATTTTATCTAATTTTTCCATAATTTTTCTCCTTAATTAATTTATAGTAACCTTTTTTTAGTATTTTGTCATTATTATTCGTTTCCACTACGAATAATTTCAACATTTGGCATCATATCTTTTGCATTAGGTATAGTTTTACTTAAAATAGTTTTTTGAATTGATGTATCAGCTCTTAAATTTGCTAAATCTTCGTTTTGTTCAAGTTTTTCTTCTTGATTTGATTGATTCATCATTGCTTTCATCTTATCGAGGTTAATTTTTTCTTGATCTTGATCTTTTTTACGTTGATTTTCCATTGCTCTAAGGTCTAATTCTCTTGATCTTAGTTTTGCAATAGGATCATTATCAAATTGTGAAGTAATTTCCTTCTCTTCCTTCATAAATTCTTCCATCATCTCTGCAATTAACACTGCTTTTCTTCCTTCAATCTTTTGAGTAAGCATTTGAACCTGTTGTTGTAGCGCAGGATTCTGTTGTGCCATCTGTTGCATTTGTTGTAACTGAATTAATTCATCTCTAAACTCTAATTCAATCTGTTCTTGAGCCATTAGACTAATATGTTCAAAAATATTTTTCTCTAATGATGCCATAATCATTGGATTGTTTCTAGCAATGTTAGTTGCCATGAAATTTAAGTGAGCTGTAATGTGAGCTCTGTGATCTTGACCAGGAAAAGCTTGAAACTGTCTGCCAGCTAATGCATCAATATGTTCTAACGCCGGATCTTTAGGCATAGGTTGCATTGGTTTAACTAATACTTGATCAATATCTTTTACACCTAATGCTTCATACATATTTCTATATGCATTATATAAATTATGCATTTGCGGATTAGATTGTGCCAGTTGCAACTCAGTTTGCGCGAGGGAAATACGCTGAGTCTGTGAAAAAATGTTGGGATCAGCAACTGGCAATATATCTACTCTATCATCAAAGTCAGTTTGTTTAATCATTCTTTGACCCCCAACTACATCATACGGATATTCCGGTGGTAGATATAACTTGAATACTCTTGCTAGTAATTTAAATTCTTGTTTAAGAGCAGAGTAAATTCTTTTGTGAATAGCAGACATAGTTCTACTTCCTCTTTCAAGAAGAGCTACTGTAGTTCCAACGGCTGCTTGTTGGTTGCCATCACCAACTTGTAAATCTGCGATCGATGCAAACCTTTGACCAGCGTTTACTACAATACCCATTAAGTTTAATAATGTAGCTGATGGTTCTTTAAATGGTAACATCATAAATGAATCTCTTAAATTTCCACCTGGTGCATCAACATCTCTAAATTCACCTGGTTGAATTGATTGTGCATCATCTCTAATTCTAATACCACGCATTTTAAATCCTGCAGGTAAGTTAGATAAAGTACCTGCATCAAGTAATTGTCTTAGTGCAGATGTTGCTGTTCTTGATAAACCACCAATCATGTGAATTAAACCAAAACCATAAAAACCTAATCCTGGTAAAAATTTAAAGTGTACAAAATAATTAATTTTATTTTTCTTTGCATCACCTACTTCATAGTTTCTTCTAATAGATAAAACTTCTCTTGAATTTTCTTCTAGTGTTACAATGTATGGAACTTTTATTCCTGATGGTTCACCAGTTTCTGGATTCTCATCTTCAAAACCTTCTAAGTCTAAATCAATATGACATTCTAATAATGTAAAAACATCTTCGTTTACAGTTCTTGTTATTCCTTCAAGTTCTCTTTCTTTCTTTTCAATCTCAGTTTCTTTGTCTCCAGGTTTTCCAATTTCTATATCTCTATAAAAACCTGCAACCTGTTGTTTTCTTAAATCGTTTTCTGAAACTTTTACACGATGAATAATTGCTTCCGCATCATCTAATGAGGTAGCTGTGTACGGAACAATTAAATCATCTGCAGGAACAAATTTACTTACGGCTCTTTGTTCCATATCGTCATAGTAGACTTTTTTAAAAGCAGAACCTGCTAATGGTAAGTTAAATAATAACTGATCAAAATCTGGTTCGTACTCTTTCATTTTTTCCATTAACTCGTAGTTCATGAAATCTTTTACTCTAGTTGCTTGTTGAGTTTTTTCTGGAGTTGATATACCTACAGTTTGTGTTCTAACTGGTCCATTTGCTGGCAATAATTCTTTATAAGCTAACGCTTGAAATTGTGTAACAGCTTCTGCTAATACTGGATGTGTTGCACCTGAAGCTCCTGAAAAAGGTTCTGTTCTATTATTATATTTAAAACCTAAAAGGTCTAAACCTTGTGTATAAGTTTGTGCCCAATCTTTTCTTGAAGAAGTATAGTCTTGATACTTACTAGATAAATCTGATGCTAATCTTCCAAGCACATCATCAGGTAAAAAATCTGCTAAGTTTGCATAATGTTCATCACCGCCTTCAGGTGATGCTGCAGCAGGATCAAGATTTATATCTACTGATCCATCTTCATTTTCTGAAACTTCAACGTCGTCAGGTGATTCTTGACCCGCTTCAAGTTCTTCTACAATCTCTTGTTGGATCTCTTCTTCACCAGGAACACTAACTGTTTTTCTGACTTCGTTTGGAAGTGCTTTGTCTATATCTGCCATTATATTTTTTCTCCGTAAGTTTTATCTGTTTAACACCATTATAGTTAATATTCAACCCCTGAGGCATGGGCCCTGATTCCGGAGGAATTGTTCTGGTAAGCCTTTTAGTCATTACCAAATCTTTTAAATAATTCTTGTCCTGGTCCTAAGGCAAATTCTTTATATGACATTCTATCATCATAACCACCTTTACCACTGAAGAAATAATCTCTCATCCATTTTTCAGATTTAGGCATTGTGCCATCGCCTTGATCTTTCCTTGTTTCTTCCATAGCTTTTTTAACTGCTTCACCAAATTCATAACCATCATCCATAAGTTCTTTTACCCTTTCACTTAGTTCTGCATCAGGATCCAGGGAGCCTATACCAAATTTTGCTCGGCCTCCATCAGCAAACTTAGGAAAATATTCTTTTGCAAAAGAATCTATATCCATACCAGTTCCTTCTTCACCACCTAGTTCAATATATTTAGCTGTGACCATCGCATTATATTTTGTGTCTCCACCTTCTAAGAAATTAACTCTGCCACCAGTTGCATATTTGTTAATTTCATCTTCATACTCTTTTATTTTTTCTGTTACCATTTCTCCTGTCTCACCAAATAATGGTTTAACAATTTCTAAATATTCATCCACATCGATCTCTCCATTCTCATATGCTTTTCTAGAAAACATACCAACCATTTCAGTATAAAATTTTGGAGCCAAAGTATTAACAGCTGCTTCCGTGTTAAGCATGTCTAACATAGGCATAAATTTTTTAGGTTTTTTCTTTGGAATGTCGGCCACTACAGGACTCCTGCGATACCGCCCATAGCTAATTTTTTCTTTTCTTTTTTTCTTTTCTCAATTAATTTTTTAATTTTTTCAATATCTAAATCTAGTTTTTTACCTTCTTTTTTAATTGGAAGATCTTGATCATCATAATACATGTTAAAAATATTTGCACCTTCTCCAGTAGTAGTATCCATCTGCATAGATTTTGAAGGCTCTTTAATATCTTCTGATCCACCGGCATAACCCATTCTCATCATACCACCGCCCATGGCCATAGCTCTATTCTCCATCATTTTTTTTCTAGATAAATACATATTGATATATTCTTCTACAGAAATATCTCTAACAGCTGGATCGCCTTTTTGTTTTAAATCATTGTATTCGTTAATGACACCCATTAACTCCATGTCAAATTCTTCTTCACCAGTCTCTGATGCCATTTTAATTGATGGAGCTTTTCTTAAAGATCTAATTCCACCTTCATCATCGTACTCTTCAGGATCGTTAAGGTCTTCTAAAGTTTCACCCATCTCGATCATTCTAAGTTGATCTTTTAATCTTTGGTCTAGTTCTTTATCGTCAATTGCCATAATACTTAATAATACACTTTTGGAGCCTGTTGTAAAGGTTCATCTTCATAATCTTCAGGGTGTTGAATTAATCCACCTTGTCTAAATCTCATGACAGCTTGAGTCATAGAATCTACTAAGTCATCATGATCTCCATATGGAAATGCAGCACACTCTTCAATTACTTCTTGTGCAAATTCCATTTCAGCAGGTGCATATATTTTACCAGACTCAAACAATGGAGATACAGAATTAACTCTTGTGTGTTTATCATTACCACGTGATGGTGTAAAATTAATTACAGGTATACCTGCTTTTCTTAATTCATAAGTTAGAGGGAGCCCGGATGCTTTGCCCTCTATAATCACTGTCTCCGGTTGCCAGTATCCGTATTGATCTAATGCAATACGTCTTAGTTCTGGAAACTCGTATCTACCTTTAACAGAATCAACTAACATTAAACAAGGACCACTATCTTCATTAGGATGAAATACACCCCAGGTGGTAATAGCAGAATAGTCGGCTGTTTCTTTTTTCATAAAAGCTGTGTCATAAGATTGTATGACATGTTCTAATGGAGGAATATCATCTTCCCAATTTTGCCACCATTCTCTTTTGATCAATGCACCTTCTTCTCCAGTTGGATTCTGCATGTACTGTGCATTCCATTTTGATAATGGAATAGAAGCTTTAACTCCTTCTAAATCTTTTATGTTCCAATATTCCGGCCACAGGGGTTTACCGCTTGGCATGATTGCAGGAAATTCTATAACTTCCCATTGGTCTGCTTTAGGTTCTTTTTGTGCTTTAATTAATCTACCTGCTAAATCTTTTTCATTCCATCTAGTCATTACAATAATAATTGTTCCTCCAGGTTGGAGACGTTGACGTGGACCAGAAGTATACCACTCATAAGTTCTTTCAAGAGCTTGTGCATTCATTGCATCTTGTTCAGTATGTGGGTCATCAATAATTAGAAGATCAGCACCACGACCTGTAATTGCAGATCCAACACCAGCAGCATAATATTCACCACCTTGTTGAGTTTCCCATTTACCTGCAGCCTGACTATCTTCTTTTAATCTTGTTTGAAAAACTTCTTTATATTCTGGTGTGTCCATCAAAGCTTTTGCCTTACGACCAAACCTTACAGATAATTCAGTTGTATTAGTTGATTGAATAATTTTTAATTTAGGATTACGACCTACCATCCATGCTGGCAATAGGTAAGATGCAAATTCAGATTTAGTATGTCTAGGTGCCATATTAATAATAACACGTTTTGTTTTACCATTAGCAATGTCATTAAATTTTTGAGCAACATCTTTGTGATGTCTACCTTCTATGAAATCTGGCCATACATGTTTTACAAAAGCCATAAAATCGTTTTTGATATCAGTTTGTTTTTTCTTTTCTTTCCATTTATTCATGTAAAGAGCAAATTGCCTTTTGATATCAGGTGGCAGCTTATCTAAATTTTTTAATTTTTCTTTATTCATAAATGCATTTGAAAAAAATTTTCACAAAATTTTTTCAGATATGTTTTCAAATAACCAAAAGTATTTTAGGGTTACTTATATATAAAACCTTATATATTACTAAGTATATAGTGACTCTTATAATTATCAAGGAAATAGAATTAACAAAAAAGTTCAAACTTTAAGAATGGGTTGGTACCTCTATCGCTCGAGCGAGCGAAGCGAGCGAGTCCCCCGCGAGCGAAGCGAGCGGTACAGTTCCGGCGCCGCAGGCGCCTGCGACATTTTGTCGCATGTGACATTTTGTTGCACCACGCGACATTTTGTCGCGTGGCTTATTAACACTAGGAGGTTGTTAATCTAGTAATACCATATATGCTTCCGCATTGTGTTCTCTAAAATAAGCTAAACCCTCTCGGACTAGTTCCCATTTTTTAGAGTGTCCATCAATGCCAATCTCCTTATCTTCCAATGTTGCGCTTAATTCATTAATAAATATATCATCATGAATTTTTGCTTCATGTGGTGTAAGCAAAACAGATTCTCCTGTAAATCTATTTTTTCTTTCTTCTGTTGCATCAATCATTGTTTGTTGTTTTAATTGTCCCATTTTATTTCTCCTTTATTTGTTAATAATCGTATCTTAGCACAATGGCGCCGGAGGCGCCATTGTCATTATTGTCGCACTATGCGGTCTTTTGCATTTTAACTGGTAAAGCGGTTACGTAATAATTACGATCATCTCTTTCGTTTAACAACTCCAAAGCTTCTTTTTTCTTTTGGGCATTGCTAAAACTTTCGTCTTGAGATTTTACTTGATACAATGGTGAACTGTAATCGTATCTTGTTTCTTCTATTACTAAGTACATGTTTTACTCCTTTGTTTGTTAATTTCCCTATCTTACCACAATGGCTCGTTAAGAGCCATTGTCAATATTGTCGCACTCAGTTATTCTTGTTTCAACATAAGTATAATTTGGGTTCCAATGACTAGTTACTGTTTCTTTTGTAACTTCAATCGGTGTTTCTAAAGGTTCGGTTCTGGGTGCAATCGCAATAATCTGTTGTATGTTTGCGTTTGCGAAATCATCATAACAACCTTGACTACAAAAATATTGGTACATGTTATTATAATAATTACTCATTTTTATTTTTTTAGTTCTTAGAACCTTTGAACCCTTGACACCTCTTATTCTGTCTTGAGTGTGTTTCTTATGGCAATTAGTACCATGACAATATACATATTCATCAGCCATTAGTTTAACTCCTTGTTGTTTTTAGTTGGTGTTGTCATAAATACAAAGTCCTCAGTTGCATTTCTAAAACCATTTTGAACGATATCCCAATATGTTAAAATTGTTTTACCATTTTTAGCCGTCCATAAACCACAACCCTCAGTCCACATACCCTCTCGCCATATGAACTCGTCATTATGTTTTTTGGCTTTGTATCCGATTTTGAACTTTGTTCCTATTTCTACTTTCATTTTTTACTCCTTTGGTTAATGATCGTATCTTAACACAATGGCGAAGTTATCGCCATTGTGCATTTTGTCGCAATTAGTTTGTCACTAATTGTTCTTTCATTTGTGCTTTTGCAATCGCTATCTTTTCATCTCTAGTCAATTCAACTTCATCAGTTAAAAGATCGGCTAGATTAGTCGGACTATAAATTGAAAGTGCCATTGAACTATGTGCGTCAAGGACAGTTTCATTTAAAGCAACTCCAAGTTTATCAGCTAACTCTTTCGCTTGATCGAAGTATCGGTAAGATTTTAAACCTAACTTTAACTTTTGCATTTTCTCGTCAACATGGTTGAAAAGTTTTTCATGTGCCATGACAACATTTTCTTTGGCAACTTCAAACGATTTGAACCACTCGTAGTTTTCAGTATCAGTTTGAAACATACGATTATGACAATAAGAACTCCCAATAACCCAAAGTCTAAAATCATTTGACCAACTATTTTTATGCTTAATAGTTTGATCTGAACTTGAGTTATTGTCATTACTAAAACCAAGATATTTATTAACCTCACTTTCAGCATTATAATAACTAGGACTTCTCTTATCGTAGTCATTATTTAGTCTTACTTTATAATCAGCGTCAAGACCTTTTGATCTTAACTCATCTCTATAATAAGAAGTTAGAAAGTCTTTATCAGCTTTAAACTGAATATGAACATCATCTAATACTTCTTTTGGATTGCCATTGTAATCGGTATCCATACGAGGTGTTGCGTTTTGAACATAGAAACAATTATCATGGTGCAACTCGCCACCATTTCTTTCGCCATATTTATTAATCATGGCTCTAATTGTATCTACATCTTCTTGAGGTTGATGAAATCTTACAAGTTGCTCTATTTTTGTTTTAGCAATAGAACGCATATCATTGTAAGTTTGAATTGCCTCTTGATGTTGTGCTTTGTATTTAGAACCATTTTCAAAATGATCTTGAAATACATCAGCAATCACTTTTCGCTTTTCAGCATTAAGTGTTAGTCGTTTTTCTTTTGACATATATTTACTCCTTTTGGTTAAGATGAAATACTAACACAATGGCTAATTAAAGCCATTGTGCAAAGTGTCGCATGTGGCTGCGACAAATTGTCGCAGGACAATCTGTCATGTTGACGTAGTTTTAAGCTTCAAGTCTTAAGCTTCTGGGTGCGACAATTATGTGAATGTATTAAAAAATTTTAAAATGCTATTATTCGATTATGTTTAATTTAAATAAATTTGATACACAAAAAGAAATTTGGGAAGAACCATCTTTAGTTGATGAGGTAGAAGATACCAAAAACTACTACGGGGTATTTCCTAGATTTTGGTACAATAAACCTAGTGAAAAAACTATGGAGGAATTGGAAAAAATGTTTAGAGAGAATTAGAGAATGGTGCCTCATTTGGATATTTATCGCACCTTAAAAACTATAAATATTCTGGGGACTTGCACCTACAAAAGCAAGTAGGATTAGAGGTGGACGGCTTCCTTTATTAAGTTGTTAAGCCACGCCTCCTGATCCCTGGTCTCTTAGTGTAGTGCCTGAGAGACCTGGGATCAGTGACGCTGGATACAGCGTTAGGCCCTGACCGGTTTTTAAATAATAGATTCCGGGCCTCAATTCATTGATCAGCCCGCCGGGCCCCTGGGCCCGGCGTAAGCAACAAGCAACAAGCTGCGACAAATTGTCGCGCGTCAATCTGTTTCTTGACTTAAAGCATCAAGCATCAAGCGACAAGCTGCGACAATTATGTAAGGTGATAAAAAAATTTATTAGTTTAGTATTATAAAAAAAACCAAGGAGTAAAAAAATATGAATACAAAAGAAGCCTGGGCCCTAGTCGGCGGACTAAGTAAGCCCTCAAAAATGCCTGGATGGTCAATTGGTATTCCAGCTAAGGAATGCAAGACCGGCAGCAAACTACGTAAAATTAAAGGTTCAGTCTGTGAGCTGTGTTATGCCTTGAAAGGTATGTATAGATTCTCGACTGTACAAACAGCTCAGTATAAGAGACTGGACGCTATAAAGAACCCGTACTGGGTTGAAGCAATGGCAACCCTGATTAACAGCAAAAAGCCGGATGTGTTTAGATGGCATGACAGTGGAGACGTTCAGGATCTCCAGCACCTGGAGAAAATTTACGAGGTTTGCAGGTTAACACCAAGCAAACGTCACTGGATGCCTACAAGGGAGGCCTGGATCAAAGATCACCTGACCAGCTGTCCTTCTAACTTAGTTATAAGATTTAGTTCTCCAATGGTTGATCAGGGACCAGTAAGCAGCTGGCCTAACACGTCGACGGTCTCGACGAAGAGTCGAACCTGTCCTGCCCCCGATAACAATAATGAGTGCGGCAGCTGTCGCGCTTGCTGGGACCCTGAAGTAAAAAACATTGAATACGGACAGCACTAATATGTTCGTATTCAAACATCCAAAATTTTATGAAGAGCTGCGCAAGAAGCGTAAACAATTTCAAAAAGAACAAAAAGAATTAGGAGAGAAAGCGATGAAGGATGAAGCAACAAGCGACAAGCAGCAAGCAGCAAGCGACAAGCGACAAGCGCCTGAGCAAGACAGCGATTAAGATCCATGAAGCCTGGTGCGTAGCTAATGGCTACAAGCGACAAGCGACAAGCTGCGACATTTTGACGCAGGACAATTTGCCTGTTTACAAAAGTTCAGACTATAAAGCGTCAAGCACCAAGCGACAAGCAGCGTAACCGGTGGCACAGGGGGCCTGGGTCAGGCCTCCGGCTACAAGCTCCCGGATTCTTTTACCCTCATAAAGTTTTGGAAGCCTGCAAGAGGCATCAAAAACCATGATAAATGTATTCTCAGGATGCTTCACATGGAAGGCTATTTGGTGTGGAGAAAATTTAATTTTATTTGTTTTAGTGTACTTTAATTCAACAGTGAAAAAGTGCCCAGAATTATTATACCCCAATAGATCGGGAGTACCAGGAACGCTAAGGTTTTCAATCCTAATCCATGATATTTCTGTAATATTTCTTTTAACTTGTGCATAAAATTTGGTCTCGGGTTTCATTGGTTTTTCACACAAACATGCTTAACCAATTTTCTTCAAAACCTTACCCATATTCCATGTCTCAGCTTGAACTGTAAAGACTAGTCGATGTGACTCTCTAGATCCCAATAGTTTATTTTCAAGAAGTTGTAAAGAAGTAATGTCATAATATTTACCATCAGGTAAACATACTTGTACTCTTGCTTCACCAGCGGTTTCGCTTTTGAGCATCTTATCTAAAACTTGTCTAAGTAATTTTCCTTGCATAATTTCTTTTTTAATATGGGGCCCCAGTATCAGTTGAGGGAGTAAATCTCAAGGTCGTAAGCCGAACCCCATACAATCAATCAAAAACAAATTGTCAGGTCGAACCAGAATACTATTGTTATAATATTTTGCCCTAACAACAGTTGATATATTATTATTGTTATGCTAAAAGTCAATAGAGGTTAAACTATGTCACAACGTGAAAAAGGTAGACAATACGATGGTAGATCAAGACCTACCAACGATAAATACAAAAAAGAATTTGATAGAATCTTTGGTAAAAAAGAAAAAACTACATCAGAATTATTGATGGAAGGTTATGAAGAAGAGAAAAGAATGTATGAGGAAGAATAATGGGATTACCTAAAAAATTAACAGAACAACAAATTAAATTTGCAAACTTATTAGTTTGTGAAGAAGGAAGAAAGACTGCTACTCAATGTGCTATCGAAGCAGGTTACTCAAAAGAATCAGCAAGACACTCAGCCAGCGTATTACAGAATCCTAAACACTATCCACTAGTAGTACAATATATAGGTGAACTACGAGAAGAATGGCAGAAAAAATATGACGTCACATTTGGATCTCATATTACAGAGTTAGCTAAACTTAGAGATGAAGCTAGAGATAAAAAAGCCTGGTCAGCTGCAGTTAATGCTGAAGTTGCGAGAGGAAAAGCGGCTGGTCTATATATAGAACAAAAGATAATCCGTACTGGTAAGCTAGAAGACCTAACGACAGAAGAACTAGAGTCAAGGATGAAACAAATAATTGACGACTACTCACCAATCCTAGAAGGTGTAGAGTTTGAAGAGTTAAAAGAGAAAGCAAAAGAAGAGCCGAAACAACGTAAAGATAAAAATCCAACAAAAATAAATTCACTAAATTAATCTAAGTAAGTTAATTTCTTAACACAAGAAGTTGGAAATACAGATCTTTCTGAAAAAGTAATACCATCTTCATCAACATCATAACCTGCAAATATTTTTACAGTTTCTTTGTCTTTACTAAACAACCAACCTTCACTTACAGGAGTTGCTAATTTCATTTTCTCAAATTCTTTCACAGTACCCCAACCGCCTTCAGTGATGATGTCGATCCAATCAATACGTACACGTTTATATGGAAACTCAACTTCTTGTTTTACAATTTTTGGTTTGATGTATGTATTGACTCTTCTAGATTTCTTTTTTCTCATAACTTCTTATATCTCCTTATACTATTTTTTAGCATTACTTTTTTATAAAAAAAGTAAAAACGCTAGCTCTAAATTGGGTCTCTTAGAACAGAAATAAACGTTGATATACAACACTTTTTAAAAAGTGTATGTTCTAAAAGTGTTGATACACTTATGTTCTGGATGTTCTGAGCTGTAATTTGCATTTTATTTAATAATTTCAATAGTTTGTTCCAATGTTCCAATGTTCCAGTGTTTTTAAAATTTGAAAAAAAATAAAAGTCATTTGCTAAAAATAACCTTATAGGTGGAACATGACCCCTGGAGCCGGATGCCTGTATCATTACTCTTGCCCCACTTTGGACACTTTTTGGCCATAATACTCATCAACTCTTCTTAACCATTGCCACACGTATCGATTGAACTCTTGACCTTCAATTGTAAATTTTTGAAACTGATTATCTTTAGTACACATAAGAACTACGCCTTTGTTTATTTTACTACCATATACGGTGTTATGAGCCATAGCATACGCTGCAAGTTGTACAAAATAGTCTTCAACCCATTCACGTTTTTTTAACTTATTAGATTGTTTAAAGTCTACTATCGCTTCAGATCCTTCATATACTCCACATAAATCAGTTGCCCCGGCGTACAGTCCAGGATAGTACAAAGCCACCTCAGACCCCCATATTTCGTCCATACAGCCCTCTAGACCCTCATCTATGATAGTTTGGGCCATTACCCCTGCAAGCTGCCCCTGGTCGCTTAAATCAGCGTGTCTGGCGTCTAATAGATAAGACTCAATTATATGGTGCATAATTGATCCACGATTTGCTGCAGTATTTTTAATATGTTCAGCATTGGCCGTACCGACCCTACCGACCCAGTTAGCAAGAGATGCTTTCTTCTCAGCACTTTGTGTTGCCTGTAAGATTGTAGTCACAGATGGTAGTTTTTCATCATTAATAATATAATGACGTTGGCCTTCTATGGCTTCTCTTATTGTCTTAGGATATTCAAACTTCTTATTCCACTTTATCATCGATTGCTTTCTGTATGTTATTAATAATATGTCTAGATTTTTCTATAGATTTTTCTGTTGCTTCAAACTCTAGTTCACAGTCTTTAATCAAACCTTTTAAACCCCAATAAGACTCAACTAACATTTTTTTACCATGTACAACTAGTATATAAAGTCCGAATGGGTTTTTAAATAAAAGCATGAACGTTGCATATATATGTATGTACCAAGGATATTTTCTAATTTTAGATGCTTTTTTAATTTGACGTAAACACTCATTAAAATCCTTACACAAAGGATCGTAATAGTCTTTTCTAACTTCATCCATGTATAGCTCAGCTTTTCTATTTTTAACTACTAAATCCATTTTAGCTTTTACTAAATTAGTTGTAGGTAATGTCATCTTCATCTTCTCCTCTGTTGATTATTTTTTCAAATTCTTTTGCGGTTTGTGATAAGTTATAGAAATGTTCTCTATTTTCTTTTTCAAGTTTTTCATATGTTTCAGGATGATTAAGTTTCATATATAAACAAAATCTCATCATGTAATTTAATGGTGTATCTTTTTTCATACAATTCCAACGCCATGAAACAACTAGTATATTATCTTTCATGTAACCTTTAGTAGGATCTATTCTATCAATACTATAACTATTTTTATTTTGTTTACCATCTACCTTATCTTTACTACCAGATTGATACTCTAATCTATCTCCAGTAATAGGACATGTAAAAGCGTTCCATTGTAATTGTGCATTAACTTCTAATATAAATTCATCCATAGTCATATCGGGTAAAGGTAAATTCTGTTCTTTAGATCTTTTAATCATACTATTATATTTGTTTCTCATATAAACACTAAATCCAGATTTATATTTCTTTTCACACAATTTACATTGATGTCTATAACCATCAGAAGATTTAGATCTTTTACTAAACTCTTTTACATCTTTAGTTTTTTTACAATACTTACAATACTTTTCCATACTATATTAAATATACTCAAATTTATTTTTGTTCACTGTGCAAATTGTCACACTCAATAACTTCAAACTTTCCATCTCTAAAAACAATTGCTCTGTTAGTATCTTTAATTATATTATATTGCCAGGCCATAGCTTCAACAGTTTTAGCTTGTTTTAATTCTTTACCATACTTAAAATTTTTAGATAAAGATTTTAATTTGTTAGAGGCGACAGTTGGTAAACTTATTTGTTTCCACTTCTCGCCTCTTATCTTTCTTAGTTCTGCGTCTATATCCATTACGCCTGTTTCCTGACGCTTTCTCTTAGTTTTTTTTGTAAGAATACTTTTTGTTTCTGTAGCATTCTAATTTTATTAATTAAACTTTTAACTAAGTCTCTGTTTAACAAAGAAGATTTTTTAAATAATATTCTTTGTACCTTATTTATTTCTTTTAATTTACTTACGTTGTTCACTGGTATTGCTCCTTCACTACTGCACAAAGGACATTGAACTATACCGTCTCTTTGGTCGTCCACTGACCTCTTTATCTTTATATAACCATTGCCCTGACACCTTGGGCATACTATTTTTCCCTTCTTCATGTTGCTCCTTTATTTTTTCTACTGCTTCAAATACCTTTCTTTTAACTATAGCGTGTTCTAACTGAGCAAACTCGCATATTAATTTAAAGTCCTCATGATGAAACCACATCTCTTCTAAACAATATGCTTTCCTGCCCCATTGATATTGAAGTTTCTTTTTTTTCAAAAGATCTTCGATACCTACAATTAGAACATTACGCCATAAGTCTCTTATAGGATCTTTCTTTTCGTAAAGATTAACTGTTCTTAGTCGTTCGAAGTTTACCATTGAGCTTTCTCGCTTTCTCGTTAATTAATATATCTAATGCCTTAGCTCTAGATACTGATACCTCAGGAACAATGACTTTCCTGATGCTGTCCAACTTGTCGCAACTATCATGTGACAGTGCAACAGATTTATATTTTCTTATATCCATTTTTATGTTACTTTCTTTTGTAATTTACAAATAATAATATAAGATAATTATATTTTTTTACAAGGTTGTCAATGAAATTTTTACTAACTATTTTTATATGTTCAGGCATAAGTGCCAATGATTGTTATACTAATAACAGTTATCCAAAAATATATAAAGATCATCACGATTGCATACGTGCTGGGCTAACAGAGTCGTACGAAATACTATATGCTGAAGGTAATTTTACTAAAGAACAAATAAACAATTTACAGTTGTACGCTAGATACACATGTAACCCTGTCAAAGATGAAGGCAAAGTAACTACTTAACCTTGGCCTTTATATCTTGTTTGTTTTTGCTGACGTTTTTCTGATTTGTTTTTATTTTTCTTATGTTGACGTGCGCCTCTTTTTCTAGGTTTGTCTCTTTCTACGAACGCTTTAAATTTTTTAGCCATCGTTTACGTTATCCTTTATCCATTTCTTTTCTGATTCATCTAACTTTAAATATCTAATAGAGCCATTGATATGTTGTTTTGTATCATGACCACAGTTTGTACATCTATAATACTCTGAAACAATCGCAACTAAGATTACATCTTCTTCACATTCTTCACATTTACCTTGTACCGTATCTATTTTTTGAAATAATTTTATTGTTTTTTTATCTATGTAACTCATACTAAATCTACTGCCTTTCCTATTATTGGTTTATACTTTGTTTTCTTATCTTCTCTATACGCTCTTAAATATTGGTGCCTTGGATTAAATGGTACATAACTTGCATGAATCCATCCGCTGTTAGGTTCACCTGGTGTATAGTATTCTAAAATTAATTGATCTACTTCACAGTTCATCTTAACCCAGTCTGCTACTTCAGCATTGTCAACTCCAAGACATTCGAAATCAACCGCCTCAGCTTTTGAATGTTGACTGGTCAAACTCGATCCTATAGCTACACACAGCTCAGGTGAGCGATAACCGCTAGTAACTTTTACTCTGCCAAATTGATCACGTACTGGCTGTAAAATATTTTCACATAATGCTTTTAATTTATCTATTTGATCAGCGTTAGGTTCGTTATCTATACCTTTACGTATGGCAGTGTCTGACTTCGTTAATTCTTGAAGAGAAAAATTTCGCGATAATTGCATAATAATTATTCTAATATTAGCTTTTTTATTGACAAAGATCCATCTATATTTTTTTCAAGTTCAGCCATCGATTTGATGCACTGATATTGAACATTGTTATTTTTATTCGATCTCATTGCAACTCTCTTACCTTTCAAACAGTTTGACATCGACTCTTGTATTCTGTGTTCCTTGATCTCTCCGTTGACAATCATAAGAAGGGCTATAATTAACTCTGTCATTAGTGGGCTCCGTTACCGTTTGCTCTAACTTTATCTTTTAAATCTTCAATATCAACTAATGCTTTATCTAATTGTTCTCTTAAAAATTCTATATTAACTTTGTTAGTCATGTTCATCTCTTGAGTTTCTTCCATTTTCTCAACGGACTTGTATAAATCCTCGATTAAAAATATCTGCTCCTGATCGACGGGCACTTGTTCAGACTTTTTTAACAAATCATTTTGAAACAACTCACGTGATGTCTCTAACGATACTAACCTCGCAGTCAACTCCGTATAAGCGAACACGCCCATTGCGACGAGCACGATCAGGCTAGCTACCGTCTTCATCGGCATCTGTACTCGTGCCTCTTCTCCGATGTTTAATGGTTTATTGGACATTTGGACCTCCACATAAAGCTAATACAACTAGCATTATTATTAACAAACCTGTAGCGTAATAGTTCATCTTGGCAATCTCCATAAATTACTTCCAAAATTGCCACCATTTTTTAGTTATTTCTTCTGTTAATACAATTGGTCCACAATTACATGTGTTACAATCACATGTAGCACATTGAGTACTGGATACAAAATATCCTTGACCTACACAATGACATCTATGTTCACAAGTATTACAAATTTTTTTAACCATTATTTTTTTTCCTCAATATCATAAAACATTTTATCAGAATCTTCTGTTACCCAATCAGATCCTTCACAGTCCCAGTACGTAGTTTGTACACTATAGTCGGGCCAATCATTATCTGTTGTATAACTGTTCACATGCCAAATGATTCTGTTATTTGGCTGCGCTGCATAATTACCATTTTTCAATGCCATTATGTGTGCACACTTGTGCTCTTGCGGAATTTCAGAATGTTCCGTATTTAGTATATTAGTCTCTGGATGTGCCCAGTCAACAGTAAATAAGTATTGGCCTTCGTAAAATTTTTTGTCTTTACCAATAAACTTTCCGTCTATACCAGCCAACCAATCAAAACAATGGATACTAGGATAATAACTAAAGCAGTTCCACAGTTGGAGTTGATCCACTCGCATATCAGGCACGTCTTTTCTTTCAAATTCTTTTTGAAAGAATGCTGAGATAGGTAGTCTATAAAAGACAGCACCATTTGGTAGCATGCAATGAAATAAGATTGCACGACCTGAAATAGAGCTAAGACCAAAGATAACACAGTCACTAGACTGTCCTTTATTTTTTTTAAGATCATAGAGATATTCCTTCCTTATTTTACAATAAATCGGCGGTATATTAGCA
>Ga0160423_10001851_pt1 | contig 17685 bp, 12 predicted proteins | sample CRUFie14St8metaG_FD_108191 | JGI IMG/M metagenome (GOLD analysis project Ga0160423, IMG submission 108191) | Marine microbial communities from the Costa Rica Dome - CRUD Field 142mm St8 metaG | ecosystem: Environmental > Aquatic > Marine > Oceanic > Photic zone | place: Costa Rica: the Eastern... | reverse complement strand
TGGGGTTGCCCCTTCTTTGGCCCCTCCCCCCCCCCGGGGGGGAAATTTCGCGCCTCTCCCCCCCCCCCCCCCATCTGCTCGCACACATCCTAAATCGGGATGAGGGCGTGGCACGTTGCGGGCGGAGAGTAGAAATCGCATCTTTTTATTTTTATGATCTTCATGTTGGACGGACGGCTGTGCGTGCGGTTACGGCCCGTAACCGCAAGCCATACACCGCACCGCGCCCGAGAGCGCAATCGGATTTCCAAACCGCAGAAGGCTACGACGAGGACGACGCCCACGCGGCCCACACGCACGCAGCATGATGAGCACCCGCACCCTTAACACCCGCCCCGCCGCCTCGCGCCGCGGCGCGCGCGTCGTGACCAGCGCCAAGGTGAAGGTCGCGATCAACGGCTTTGGCCGCATCGGAAGGAACTTCCTCAGGTGTCTCGAGGGTCGCGACTCCACGGACCTCGAGGTCGTCGCCGTGAACGACTCCGGCGGAGTCAAGCAGGCTTCCCACCTCCTCAAGTACGACTCGATGCTCGGAACTTTCGACGCGGACGTCCAGATCAAGGACGATACCACCATCTCCGTGAACGGCAAGGACATCACCGTCGTGTCCAGCAGGGACCCCCTGCAGCTCCCTTGGAAGGAGATGGGCGTGGACCTCGTGATCGAGGGAACCGGGGTCTTCCTCAACAGCGAGGGCGCGGGCAAGCACATCACCGCGGGCGCGAAGAAGGTTCTGATCACCGCCCCCGCCAAGGGAAGCGACATCCCCACCCACGTCGTGGGCGTGAACGAGAAGGACCTCGACATGAACGCCCAGATCGTGTCCAACGCATCGTGCACCACCAACTGCCTCGCCCCCTTCGCCAAGGTGCTGGAGGAGAAGTTCGGAATCGTCAAGGGCCTGATGACCACGACCCACTCCTACACCGGGGACCAGAGGCTCCTCGATGCCTCCCACAGGGACATGAGGAGGGCAAGGGCCGCCGCCCTGAACATCGTGCCCACCTCCACCGGTGCCGCGAAGGCCGTCTCCCTCGTGGTCCCCTCGCTGGAGGGCAAGCTCACCGGAATCGCGCTCAGGGTTCCCACCCCCAACGTCTCCGTCGTCGACCTCGTCATCCAGGTCGAGAAGAAGACCTTCGCCGAGGAGGTGAACTCCGTCCTCAGGGAGGCCTCCGACACCTACCTCAAGGGAGTGCTTGGCGTCACCGACAAGCCCCTTGTGTCCTCGGACTACAGGTGCTCGGACGAGTCCTCCACCATCGACTCCTCGCTCACCATGGTCATGGGAGACGACATGGTCAAGGTCGTGGCGTGGTACGACAACGAGTGGGGCTACAGCCAGAGGGTCGTCGACCTCGCGGAGCTCATGTCCAAGAACCTCTGAGGTCCTAAGCCGGAAGCATTTTGTCCCTTTTAAATCTTTTTTTTTTTACTTTGTTCTAGCCGAGTCAGAGAAAAAAACCGCACAATCCTTTTATTGAAAAGAAACAGAAGAGGGAATAGTCCTTGCTCTGCCGCCCCGGTCACACCAGACTCCTGAAGAAGCCAAAGAGGCTCTGCATCCCTTTGTCCAGGACCTCGTTCCTGGGCTCCAGCCCGAGGTCCGCGAGGGCCCTGTGCGCGCAAGCAAAGCCAGAGAACGCCACGGCATTGACGCCCTGGCCCGGGAAGGTGCTGTCCCCGACGCAGTACAGGGAGTCCACGTCGGTGCGGTTGAAGGGCATCCCGAGGAGGCCGAGGGGCCTCTTGGAGGGGATGGGGCCGTAGGTTCCGTCGTTGCGGTTCAGGAACTTCATGTGCGTCCTGGGGGTGCCAACCTCCTTGAAAATCACCGCGTCGGCCAGCCCTGGCAAGAAGGCCTTCTCCAGCCTCCTGATCATCTCGGCCACCACCTCCTCCTTTTTGCGCTTGTACTCGTCCGCGCCAAGGCCGCTCCAGCCGTCGATGTAGTCCGGGGTGAAGGCGTGTACGATGTGCTGCCCATCGGGAGCGAGGCTTGGGTCCAGGATGGTCGGGATGGACACGAAGAGGGTGCCGCAGCAGTCCTCGATCTTGTCCCAGTCCTCCAGCACGATGTTGTGGCAGTAGCACGAGTCCTGAATCACGGAGGAGTCCACAACGATGTGAGCGGTCACGAAGGAAGGGGACTTCTTGTACCTCTCGAAGAACTCCACCTCGGAGCGCGGGACGTCCTCTTCTCTGACCAGCCGCTTGAAGGTGTCCCACCTCGTGGCGTTGGAGATGACGGCCTTTGCCCGGATCTCCTCGCCGTCCGCTAGGGTTACCCCCACGGCCCTCGGCCTGCCGTCCTCACCGGTCCTCTCCGTCAATATCTTCGACACGTTCGCCGCGCACACCACCCTGCCGCCGTTCTCCTCGATGCCCTCGGCCATCACCAGAGGGATCCTGCCGACCCCTCCCTTGGGGTAGTTGATGCCGCCGTAGTGCCTGTCGCAGAAGACCATGCCGGCGTTGATCATCGGGGTCATCTGGGCCTTCACGGTGCTCCAGCAGTAGCACTCCATGTCGATGAAAGACAGGAGCTCCTCGTCCTTGATGTGCTTCCTCGCGATGTCCCCGGCGTTCTGGGGCAGGAACCAGGCGAGCTGCAGGCACCCGACGGGGTTGCGGAAGAATTCGCCAAGGAGGTAGAGGGGCTCCTCCAGGCTCTTCAGGTCGAGGCTGTTCAGCGCGTTGAAGACCGTCCAGCAGTCTCCGTAGAAGGCCTCGATCCCCTCGCGCTCGTGCGGAAACTTGGCGGCGAGCTCCTCGACGAACTCGCGGTAGTTCCTGTGCACCACGACCTTGAGGCCGTCTTCGTGGGCCTGAGAGGCCGGAAGGTGGTAGTGAATCTGCGCCGGGTCCGGTATCGTCTCCATCGACTTGCCGACGCTGTCGAGGGCCCGCGTCAGCAGGTTGGTGGTTCCCTCCTCGCCGAAACCGAACATCATCGAGCTCCCGACGTCGAAGGTGCACCCTTCGCGCTCGTAGTACGCCGCCGACCCGCCAGGCACAACGTATTTTTCCAGAACGAGAACCTCGGCCCCCTTCGCGACCATCTTTGCCGCGGTCGTCAAGCCGCCCATGCCCGAGCCGACGATGATGGCGTCCCACTCCTTCTTCTCTCGAAGCACCGCCTCTTTTCTCTCTCGCAGGGTTCTCGCCGAGCTCGCCGAGCTGCTGGAGGCCGCCGCGGCCGCGTGGACCGCCCGGGGCCTCGCGGACCACGCGCTCACCTTCGTCCCAGGAGCCGGCGCCATGGCTGAAGGATAAGGCTGATCTGGATTGTGTCAAATTCTCACCGATCAAAGGCGGGGCTGGGAGAGCTGGGAGGGAGAGAGGGAGAGGGAGAAAACCAAGGCTTGATTACAAAAACAAAAAAAAAACAAGCAAACCTTACTTCTCGAAGTCCAAGTTGAGCTGGCTGAGCTGTATGGAGTTCGCATGATTTACATCGCTCACGCCGCAAAACCTGAAGACGAGCTTCTTCACCGCCACTCTCTTGCTCTCCTCCAGGACGTACCTTTTGGCGTGGTGCCGTCCCTCGAATCTTTCTTCCCGCACTGTGTGAAGCACCACCGAGCCTGACCCTCCCTCTCCCTCCACGTTCCAAGCCGACGGATCCCTCGCGCTCTCATCATTCGCACTCACTGGAAGCGCGCGTGGTCAGGTCTTCCGAACGGGCGTGGCCGGCTCTTACTTTCACACTTTGCGGGCCTCGTGCTTACCAAGCTCGTATGACTTGAGGACCTTTGGGTTTTCGAACTCCAGTCCGATGAAAGCTTCCCCCCGCGTCTTGAAGCTAAAGTCCAGCCACTTTGTGTCGTTCCTTCTGTCAAAAAGACAGTACGCGTTCTCCTCCGGCGAGTTCTCTCCCGAGAAGGTCAGAACAAAGTTTCTTAGCTTGTACCGGTTCCTCTTGGCCTGTCCGATCTCTCCCCTCTCCCGCCTCCAGGACTCCGAGCCCGACTGCCTTCCAGACAGACCGGTGTGATCCGCCGCGCTCGCCCCCGAGCTCCTGCGCAGCCCTTGCAGCTCCTCCGCGTTCCTTGACGTCCACAAGTTGCGTTCCTCGCTGTCGAACATCAGCGCCGTGCACTGAGAAGAGAGCAGCTCGCACATCGAGGAGAGCCACGGCTCTCGTACGAGCGTTCGCCTGGCCAAGGTCTCGTCCCAGGGACAAGGCACGTACCTTTTAGTGACGTCCGTCACTCCGTGACGGCCAAAAGCAAGAACATAACTGAGCCGCTTGTTCCAGCCCAAGCTGTACATGAGAGGCTTAAGAAAAACAAAACAACAGAGAGTTCTAGTCAGAAAAAGAGGCAGTGAGAGACGGACGGAGAGACGGACAGGGAGAAAAAGAAAACAAAAGTTCTCCTTGCCCCTGGCTCACCTGGTCCCAGGCTTCCTCGCAAGGATCACAGTGTACGAATCTGGACAACTTGCTCGACCAAACTTCGACCCACACGTGATCCGACCAGTCCCTGCAGGAAGGGGAAAGGGGGGCGGTGAGAAGGGCGAGTGAGCGCTTTCAGCCTTGCCTACCCCGAAGCTCCCTGAGTGCCTATGCTTACCTTACCCATCGGACCTCGTACCCAATTGCCCGCAGAAGAAGGGCGAAACAGTTGGCCCACTCCCCACAGCGGCCTCTCCGGTTCTTCTCTTTTAGAAAAAATCCCGGTTGATTGAATCGAGGGAAGCGAGTGACGTTCTTGCACAGGCTGCAGCTGAAGAGCTCCACTTTCTTTGCCAGCCCTGCAGCCTCCTCGGCTGTGGGTCTGGAAAGCTCTCGCAAAGGAACCGTCTCGTGATTGCCGCACCTGGAGCACGCGGGCTTATCGACCCACTTGAAGAAGTCCCTTTTGAACCAGCGCAACAGCTCCAATACTTGAACATCGGCAAAGTCCTCCTCCGAGAGAGCGCCCAGCGAGCTGTCGATTCTCGCTTGGGTCCTGTTGGCAATGTCGTCCAGGGGGATCACAGCGACCGCCTGTTCTAAAAGTCGGGCGTCTTCGTATCGAAACGGGACTTGCTGGCCGGCCAGGAGCGCGGCGCGGAAGGCGTGCTCAGCAGCCATCTTCCTCCTCTTCCTCCTCCTCCCTCTTCCTCCTCCTCCCAGGGGTGGTGCAATATGGAATATATGGAATTGCAAGACAAACCAAAATTTGGCAAAATACAAAGTGCTGCCTGCTCGCTCGCCAGCTTGACAGACAGAAAAATGGGGAAGCGGCGAAGGCATGCAGAGCTTGAGGAGGAGCCTCCAAGGTTCGGCTACGATGGCTACACGCCGTCCCGTGCCGGCGAGGAGGTGGCGAAAGTCGACCTCGCTACCCTGACCCCGGAAAAATTCTTCGACGAGTTCATCGCGAGACGAAGGCCCGCCATTATTGAAGGCACGCCGGACATCAACCTGACACCTGGGCACCTCACCAAGCACGTCGGCGACGCCGTTGTATCGGTCGAGCGGCGTTCGACACTCTCGGAGGGCTATGGCAAGGGATCCCGGGTCGAGATGACGATGGCGGACTTTGTGAAAAACCTGGCCTCGGACAAGCTTTACCTCACCTCGCAAGACACCGACGGCGAGCTCTTCGTCTCCCCCGTGAGGGAGCTCCACGGCCGGGGAGACATCCCGCTGCGGCCGAGCCTGGTCTCCAGCCTGGTGCCCGCGAACATCAGCCTGTGGCTGGGATCCTCCGCGTCGTCGGCGTCCTCAAGCGGTCTGCACCACGACTACCACGACAACCTGTACGTCCTGCTCTCCGGCCGGAAGTCCTTCAAGCTGTACTCACCGAGGTACGCGAGGGAGATGCAGACCCACGGCAAGATCGGGCGCGTTCACGGGAACGGGCAAATCAGCTACGTGGGGCATGAGAGGCATGCTGACGGCAGCACCGAGAGGGAGAGGAGGAGGTTGGAGGCAAAGGCAAAGGTCGCGGAGGCGGGACGAAGGCTCCAGGCTCTGGAGGAGGTGGACGGGACAGAGCCCTCTGCGCTTGCAGCCGCCGAGGAGGACTTGGAGAGGGCTCTGGACCTCGAGCTCTCCATGGAGGAGGAGGAAGAGGAAGAGGGGTTCAGCGGTGCGGAGGCCACGGCCATGGATGGGAGCTGCCCGAGAAATTTCTCCAGTCTGAGCGAGGAGAGGCAGAAGAGCCTAAAGGATTCTTGCAAGGCCGTGGAGGCGAACATCGGGGCTGGTGAGATGCTCTACCTTCCCTGTGGGTGGTTCCACAACGTGTTCTCACGCAACACCGAAAGCGGGTACCACCTGGCGCTGGTGAGTGGCTGCCGGCTCGCTGGACGGCCTCATCTCAACTCTCGATCGATGCTGACCACCTTTTCTTCTCCCTCTCGACTCTCGTGCGTAGAATTACTGGATGTATCCCCCAGATGGCGGCTCCTGGTCTGAGCCCTACAAGAGCATGGCGAGGAAGACCGTGTGGGAGATTGAGAATTCACAGGAATAATATATTACAATTAGAGGTCGCCATCGTTGTAGTCTTTCACCATCTGCCTCTCCTTCCTTAGCTTGACGCTGACAGTGAACAGAATGATAATGATCAGGGCGCCGCCCGCAACCGCAATGTAGAGGAGGTTGTCCTCCAGGATCCCAAGGAGATCTGAGATGTCAGTGGCCTCAGTCTTCTCGGCGGTCAAGGCGTTGCTGTCTCCGCTGGCGTAGACATCGTACTTCACCGTCCCGGGGAGTTCGGGGAAGATATCTACGCTGGTCCACTTGACAGCGTCGATGTAGGCCACAACCCTTTCGTAGTCATTCAGTGTCTGGGCGCCAGCCAGCGTCTCCATCTTTTCATTCATGCTCGTCTGCGCGAACAAGTTTGCCAGCGCAGACTTCTCAAAAAAATCGTCCATGGTGGTGTTCCCGTTCACAGCCACCAAGCTATCGTACAGGCCGTTGATGGCCTTCACAGAGTTGGACATGTATCCCCTTGCTGCATTGTTCTTCTTCGCCGAGGTCGCTTGCGTGCCGTAAGCAGCGTCAAGGGCATCGGCAAGCTTCAAAATCTCCGTCTCCGAGTCCGGAGTGAAGCTCGAGTCTGATGGAGCCATCAGAGCGGCGATCTCCGAGATCATGGTAGCAACAACGCCACTCTGGGTCAAGCCCTGCTCCTTGGCGTAGTACGCAGAAACCACAGACATGGCAGACACCAGCTTTGAAACGTAGATAAAGCCTCCCTTGTCCCCACCCTCGGTCTTGCCATCGTAAATGGGATCGTAATCGAACACGCTGGCAACCTCCGCGCCCATCTGGGCGTGCTTAAAGATCCTCTCCGTGGCCTGGTTCGAGCTGAGGCCGTGGGAGCTCATCAGTAGCACGCCGATGGTCGTCAGAGGGGACACCATCTTCGCATCTTTCGTGGAAAGGTAAACGTGCTGGGGGGGCAAATTGGTGAAGGTGTCCTTGCACTCCCCGCCAGGGGTGAGAAAGACGTAGGCAGACGTGTAGTAATCTTTGCCCTTGTCCTCAGTGTACTGGTAGCTGAGGGTGCCGAGCCCGTTCTTGTCTGTCACACCCTTCACGTCGCTGTCCACGTATCGGGAAAGGTCCGTGGACAGGTAGATGTTGCAACCAGAAAGATATCCGTCCAGACACCTATACTGCTCAGTGAAGGTCTCAGGCTCCGGCTGGGGGGCCGGGCTTGGTGCAGGGGCAGGGGCAGGGGCAGGAGTGTCTGTCCCCGGCGCTGTTGGAGTGGTGGGAGACTCCTCTGCCGGCGGCACTGGCGTTGGGGCCACGCTGGAGGTTAGCCCCTGAGAGCAGTCATCCCCCACGTGGCCAAGGTGGCAGGAGCAAACCCCGTTGTAGCACCTGCCGTTGCCGCTGCAGTCGTTGGGGCAGCCCCAGTAGGGGCAGACCGCCTCCGCCTTTGGGCACGGTCCGATCCTGCCGCTGCTATACTTAGAGTCAAAGTCAGCGTAATTCACGTACTGGCCCTCCGGACACTCCCTGTACACGCCGCCGATCCCTATGTGCAGCTTGCCATCTGTGCACTTGGTCTGAAAGCACCCGGCCCCGGAGATGGATGAGGTGTAGATCATGTTCCCCTCCCTGACCTTGATGTCGTCGCTCGGGGCTTCAAAGCACCTTGAGTTCAGGGCGTGGACCTCGCCGAACTTCTCCCTGGACTCCGAGTGGAACTGGCTGTCCCAGCAGTGTCCGTTCTGGTAGGACTTCACCGTGGTGCAAGAGTCTCCGAGGTTCGAGTCGTGGCAGTACCCAAAGGCGAGGTGGTCGGCGGTGCACTGACCGATGTCCTTCTCGGGCTGGCTGCAGTAGTACCGCGGATAGCTCGTCTTTAGCGCTGAGCACTCCCCGCCCACAAACGAACACCCCTCGTCGTGGCCGTACTGCAGGAAACCGTTCTTGGTGTAGTCAATCGTGTACCAGCCTGTGTCCTGCAGCAGGGCCATGGACAGGTTCGAGAGGGAGCCCCTCCCGTCCTGTACGCCGACCATCATCTCTCCGGCGTAGTGCAGCTCCTCCCAGTGGCTGTTCGCGGTCGAGGACCCGCCCTGGTTCTCGAGCCTCACCTCGGAGATGGAGTCGCAGTTGAAGTGATCCTTGGCCGCCTGCACGACGGCCGGGGTGATCACGCTCTTCGTCCCCGAGGTCTCCCTGATGACGTTGGAATAGCCCAAGGTCTGGCCCGAGGCGCTCAAGTAGTGCTGAAAAAGGCTGTCAGAGAAGGCCAGAACGTGGATGATCTCGTGGATGGAGGTGTCCAGGAGCGCGCCAAAGGCCGAGTCGCTCGTGTCCAGCCTCCCGGGGCAAAAGTTGATGTTGCCCGCCACGGGCCTCTTGGTGTACGGGTCCATCTCGCACCAACCCGCGTACGCTATGGACATCTCGCCACAATTCGCGGACTGCTTGGCGGTGACGTAAAGAACGATGTCCTTGTCGGTGACCCCCTCCCCCGCTGGGTAGGTGGTGCAGCTGTCCTGCAGGTGCGTCTCTCACTCCTTGTACGCACCAAAGTACGTGGCATTGTGCTGGGCGTCAAGGCAGGTTCCGAGATCGGAGACCCTGTAGCACAGATAGGGCTCCACGTCCCAGTACGAGTTGCAGTGCCGGGACATGAGGAGCTTTCCCGTGACGGGCGTTTTTGCGGAGATGAAGTCCCTAAGAACGGTCTGGGCGGTCGGCATGAGCTTTTCCTTGAGAAAGTCCTGCTTGTCCTGCGCGAGGGAGTCCAGCTGGTACTCGAGGTGGACCTCGAAAGGCCTGTCGGCTTGGAGGAGCTCCCTTCTCCTCCCAATGTTCCTGGTGGAGTAGTCCGTTCCCACCTCCGCCGTTTCCACGTCAAAAAAGTCGTTCCCCTCGTAGACCTTCGACCTCTCTCTCAGCAAAGGCGCTATCTTCTCGCCGTGCACGCACTGGTGGCCGCCCTTGCCGTGGCCGTGGTGACCGTGGCCCCTGGCAACTTGGGTCAGGGCTGCCAGGGAGGAGGCACAAAGAAGAAGGACGGCAAAGGAACGCATTTTTGGGCGCGTTCCTTGCCAGGACTGGGATAGGCCCGATGGAGAGCGGCGCGGCGTGACTGCAACTCGAACCAACAACCCCAGTGCCCTCGCACGCGCTCCCAAAGATATCTTCTTTGCGCACTTTTTCAATGGGGCCGCGGTCCCCCGCGCTGGAACGGGAATTCTCGGTGCGTAAAATGGGAGGGGATTATATTCGGACGAAGGACTTGGAAAAAAAGTGTTTGGCATCAGAGGGACGTTTAGGGACTCATCTATATTGCCCTAGCCTGAACGAGGGCTGTTTACCGTCGTAGGTAACGTTTTGAGAGACGCCGCGTCATACACCACGTGCTTCACTCTGGCACATTTGGATACGTGGACGATGCGTGGAATATTTTCGGTGAGAGCTCCCCACCAAGCAGGGCGCTCTCTGCATCAAAAAACCTCATGAACCCACACTTTTTTTGCTTGCACCACGCCTTCCACATGTTGTGCAGGGCGCTGAAGACACCGGCGACTCCGGCTGTGAAGGACACGATGGTAGGGTAGGAGAAGAAAGCAGCGGAGAAGCTCAACTGTCCCGAGGTGTTCGTTTCGTCAGACGGTGCACCAGGACGCCGACAACATCGCTGTCGCGGTCGAGCATTTCGTTCTTGTGCTGAAAGAAGTCGACGCCGAGACCTTCTAGGCCGTGCGTCAAATAATGTATCGCTTGTCTGCGTATGCGTCACAAAAGCGAAACAAAACGACACTCTCCTAATGAAAAAAAAGGGCTCTCTACAAAGAGTCTTTGTAGATCAATCAAGCCAACATATCCGTAGGCAAGAATAAAAATATTTGACATGCACGATCATCAAGTACCGTGTAAAACCCGTGTCATTGGCAGCTTAACGAAGAATCTTTGTTTGCGGTGAACAATGCATTGACTTAATACTAAATGAAACGGACAAAGTGCACAATATGCATCGCGGGCAGCCGGAAAGCGGGCAGCCGGAAAGTTACTAATGAATACATAGGTCTGATTTTTCTGCCCCAACTGTTCTTTATGTTTAGCGGGCTGGAACGAGTATCTAAGCAAAAAGAAAATGCGCAAAGTCATTGCCGTTGCATACACGATACAGGTCACATAAACCACTGTCTCGCTGCGTTGCGGCATTACAACGCAAAATCTAAAAATAAAAGCTGTTGTCGTAAAAAGAAGAAGCTCGCAAGACATTTGCTGTTTTGTATTGTATAAATCATGCAACATAAATTTTTGTGAGGACTGCTGATCGAAGAGCGAGGCATATTTTCTTTTTTAAACGTAAGCAGCGATACAGCATGCTTTATGTGTTTGCTGGCGTTGCGTTGCACAATTCTTCGCGCTTTTCATTTTTCTCTATGAAATGTCGAGGATGAATGCATTTTATTCGAGAAGTTTGCATAGAAGCTTAGCGATAGCAATATTATTCTAAGCTGCATTGTATACGTGTTAACAATTCTCTATCAACTTTTTTCGATTTGTGTTGGAGCGCAATAAAACGCATGACCGGGAAATCGCTTTGTGAAATGCGCGATGCGGTATAAATTTGGACGCAAATTTATTGGAAATGTATCGTTTTCGAGAATGTCAACGATCCAGAGAACAATGATGGGACCGGGACGAAAAAAAACTCAATCAGCACGCTGACGTCAAGGTCTGCCTTGGCGTGGAAAAGATTTTTGCCAAAGAATCGTTTGGGATGTCGCAACCTGCGGCGGCACTCTCATTTACAAACATGATGAACCCACATCTTTTTTTTCTTTCTTTCTCCCTTTCTTTTCTTCTCGTCGCGCTTGCCATGGCTTGTGATAAGCCTGTCGGCCTGTACCCAATGTGCCAGCAAAGGAATTATTTATCATCTTTGTCTCAGTCGACTTGTGTTGAACAAATCGCATGACCGGGAAATCGCGTTGTGAAATGCGCGGATGCGTATATATTTGGACGCAAGTATGAAGAAGAGCCAGGTGGAGAGCTTTCTCTTCGTATGCCAGAGCGTCTCGGGAGCGGCGACGATAACGAACAGAGAACCTATAACTCTGTATTTTTATGGCATGAGAGATTCCTGCCAAAGAATCGTTTGGGATGCCGCAACCTGCTGTGGCACTCTCCATTCCCAACATGATGAACCCATGACTTCTTTCTCTCGCTCTCCATTTCTTTTCTTTTCGTCGTGCGTGGCTTGCCTTGTGGTGTTGCCTATCGGCCCTTCTCGTGCTTGCAAGTGAATTATTTATCATCTTTGTCTCCGTCGACTTGTGTTGAACAAAACGCATGACCGGGAAATCGCGTTGTGAAATGCGCGGATGCGTATATATTTCGACGCAAAGTTTCAGTTCTGTGTCTTGTACACGCGACAAGGTCCTACGTAACCAGCAGGACGACTGAGTTCATTGTACTCCATTTATTCATTCATCTTGCTAAAGAATCTTTGGGATGGCGGCACTCTCCATTACCAACATGATGAACCCACATCTTTTTTTTCTCCTGCTCACCGGCGACTTCCTCGTCGACCATCTCTACTTGGAGGAGGAGTCGCTGCCACCGAACTAGATCATGGGATCAGGAAGGACGGGCTGAAGAGGAAGAAGAAGGGGGCCGATAAGGAAGGGCGCGGAGAAATATGTGTGCCGCGAGGACAGCGCCGGAGTCCTAGCGCGCAGCACGCCGAGGAAGAGGTACAGCCGGGAAGTTGAGTCTGGATCTCCATCTGTTGCAGACTTTTCAGAATTTCATTTCATTTTTAACTTTTCCGCTGTACGAGATAATCGTCCATATAATCCATGCCAGCAGAAAAACGCAGACCGACACAATCAACATAGCAAGGACATGATGAAGCGCGGTGACGAGCGCACGCCCCGAGCGCTCCGGGCGCAGAAGATGAAGAGGCTATCCAGTCTTGTGCGCGAAGAGTCCACCTTTCGGAGTACGGTGTCCAGTGCACCTCGCGTGGAAAACGTGAAGATCAAGAAGGAAACCTACGTAAGTCGCCTCTGTCTGTCTGTCTGTCTGTCTCTCTGCCTACTTGCCTGTCTGTCTGTCTGTATGCTTGTCGTCCCTCTTCTTGGTTCTATCTTCTAACCGACTTTGTGCTCGCTCTCGACGTACAAAAGGCGCCGCCCCCTGCGAAGGCGCGGCTGACATACGCGGAGCTGGTCAAGCTTTCCCAACTCCCTCGAGAGGAGGCGGCGAGCAAGCTTGGGGTGTGCGCCTCTACCATGGAGAAAGCCCGCGCTGCGTACGCAAGAAGCCGGCAGGATCTGGCTTCCCAAAGCCCGGAACCTGGCTGGCGGCACCACCAAACTCCCGGCAGGTTGGAGGACTCCAGCATCCACAGGTCTGTGCGACGGTGGAAGCCTTGCGAAGGGCTGTCTCCGCTTGCAAAGCAAGTGAGACAGGGGGGGAAGCACCGCGCGACAGCAGACGTTGCAGTGCCAGAGGAGAAGAAGGAGATGGAGAGAGAGAGAGCGCCACCGGTGGCAACCTATAGTCCGTTCCAGGAGCCTGGGACCAGCAAGTGCCTCTCTTCGCAGTGCGGCGGTGGTAGGGCCTCACCAGTTGAAGTGGGGGGGGAGAACAGAAATGCGGTGGGCAAAGATGCAAAGGACCTCTTCAGTCGCACTTCGACGTGCAGCTCCAAGGAGGACCCTCGCATTCGGAAACGAAGTGCCCATGAGGCTCACATAGGGCATCGGACTGTGCCGCCAACGGAGGACCGCCCGGGAGCTCGTGTGAACGTCCTTTTGAACCCGTCGGAGCAGCAAGCTTTTCACGAACTTATGAGGCTCGAGGTCCACATCGCGGCACAAGGTGTTGTGGAGGAGATCAGTGACCCTCTGCTTAGCAGGGCCGAGTCCTGTCTCGTGGACCTGGCCAACAGACTGAGGGAGAGCAGAGGTCTTGACAAGACAGCCATAGATTTCTGTGGCATGCTCTTGGGCGTGCAGAAGGAGAACCAAGACAGTGTGATTAATTCTCTGACACGTTAGGCCAATCTTCTTAGGCACGAGGACAACTTTTCCGATATTGTACAAAGCCAGTCTATCTCGCCCTCCAGCACCGCCACTACCCCTGGGTCGTCTGCGCCACCCTCCTCGACACAAGACACCAAAAAATCCACGGCGATCTCCTTGAGCTCCTCTTCCTTCAGCTGCGGCGCCTTCTGTCGGTCCAGAAGGAGGAGAACGTGCACCAAGCTCTCGCAAACTTGGGCCATTGCGCCGGCTGGGTAGGCCTTCCATTCCAACTGCCTCAATGCAGTGATGGCGTGGCTGAGGACCTTGTAGTTTGTGCTGGACCTCATCAGGGACGTGACTGCGTCGAGAAGCTTCCCCCTCAACTCTCCCTCCTCTGCGGTCCCGCCAGAGAGCCTGAAGAACGACCCGGCGGCGTAACAGCAGTTCCACTGAACCTTTGTGTTGCCCTTCCACAGCGACCCCAGCATGCAATCGACCGCCTTTGACTCAAAGTCCTCCTCCATGTCGGCCCCCAGGGCCGAAAAGAGGTCAAAAATGTAACCGATGCACCGAACTGCGTTGCACCTGATTTTGTCGTTGCAGCCCGCGAGCCTGATCGTGAGGGCTGAGATGGAGGGCAAGTGCTTGGCAACGCACTTTACCAGGGCGGCGGGGAGGCCCTTGCCGCTCTGCGTTTGCTCTCTAAGAACGTCGCAGACGTTTGCCAGCGACCATGCTAGGCTGACTTGCAGGGTCCCGGAGTCCGCACTGCCCAGGCTGATCAACGTGACGAGACCATGCTCAAAGGAATCAAAGAGCGAGAGCACTGGCTCCAGAGACAGCAGCGCGCCTAAAGCCCTGCACGCAGAGGACCGGGTTCCGATGCTGCTGCCACTGATCTCTCCGGCAAAGTGGCACACCTTGGAGACGAGGAAGCTGAGCTTGTTTGAGTCCACTGCCCTGGCCAGGTCAGACTTCAGGTGTGTCATGGACTGCAGAACCGCGCTGCGAACCAGGGGCAGCCCGCTATCAATCCCCTCAGCCATGACCTCCTCACAAAAACCCACCATCGGACCGGCCTCCGAGGCCGGCACGTGCAGGACCTCGGCCAAAGCCCGGATCTCCTGCTGACAGATTTTCTCGCCGAAAGAGGGCTTGCCAGCGTCCTGCACAGCCTCCTGGTCCTCGCGGAGGAAGCCCGTGATGGCGGATTGCAAGAGGCCGGCGTAGGGAGCAGCGAGGACAGGCAGCGCTTTGGCGAAGCGGTGCAAGCCAATGCTGGCATCAAGCCGCACACCCGGAGGGTAGGATCCGCTGCAAGTGATCGAGGCCATCACAGAGACGCACTTCTTCAGAGAATCGGGGCTCCCCTTGGCGGCCACCTCTCCCTTGGAGATCAGGAGAGACAGGCAGTTTGTGACGTTCTGCAGAACGGAGAAGTCCTCGGAGCTCATCTCTTTGCCGGAGTGCTCCAAAGACCGGTCCATGAGCCTCTCGAACTTCCTGTACAGTGCCCCAAAAGTGCTCTCCGCGAGCCCTGGCTCCAGCCTGGCGTAGGGAGAAACCCCGGACAGGATCCCAAGTGCCCTGAGCACGGCGCCAAGGAGGACAGCGTCGTTCTCCCTCTGGATCGCGGCGCGGAAGGTGGCGTGCAGGCCGGTCAGCAGCCTGCCCAGCTGCACGGAGAGCGTGGTGAACCCCCTGTGGAGCCCCTTCGTGGACTGCGGGAGCTCAGCCATGGCGAGGTAAGACCGCTGGCTTGGGCCCTCCAGCATCTTGGACGCGACCTTGGCGGCGATGACCCGCAGGCTCCTGCTCCTGGAATCCTCGCCGAGGACATCAGTTAGGGCCTCGAAGACCTGGATAAAGTACGGCTGCAGGAGCTTCGAGTCTATGCATTCCAAGCACTGCAGGCAAAGGTAGGGTAGGGACCGCGACCGCGAGCCGTCGTGCTCACTATCGCTGAAGTCGCTGTCGCTCCCCCTGCGGTGCGGGGGGACGTACCTCGTCGCCGAGGCCCCGGCCTCAGCCGCGGGGGCGCAACCGCCGCCCTCAGAGCTGCCGCGGAGCAGGACGGGGGCGACCCTAACCAGGGTCCTGACGTCCTCCTCGTTGGGCTGGGCGCCCCTAACCAGGAGCTGCTGCAGGACGAGCTTCAGCAGCTCTTTCTTCGACACGACGTTCGCGCACTTGGACGACGCGGTGATTGAGCCCAGGAGGCCGAGGGAGCAGCCCCTGAGCTGCCGGAGCCGATCGTCCGGCAGGGAACGCGAGCACCGACAGGCCTCGATGATCGCGCTGGAGCAAAGCCCATTGCTCCCCCCTCCGCCTCGCCGGTCGGACGGGACGTCGGCCTTGAGAACGCTGGCGAGGGCTTCGAAGACGGTCTCCAAGTCCTCAGGGCTGATCTCGGACCGCTTGCACGCGGAGAGAACGGACGTGACGTTCTGGAGGTACGAGTCCAGGGGCGGGCTCGCGCCGCGCGGCTCGTTCGTCCGCGACCGCAGCGGGCTCGACTGGAGTATCGTATGGGAGTCCTTGAGGAGGGCCTCCATGGCTGGCCGGGCGACCTCTCTCGCTGCAGGTGTGGGCAACCGGTTCCCGTCGCGCCAGCCCGAGCGGATTTATGTTCGAAATGACAGATGAACAGATTGCCCTCATGCTTGGGGGAGCCAGGGCTTGATGAAGAGGAACAGAATTCTTACACGCAGTCCCACAAGTGGAGTCAGATGTTGTAACCGAAGGCGTCAAAAGAGTCCCTCCACCGCGTGGCGACAAGACGCCTCATGTCGCCGTCCAACGGCGCGTGGCTGTTCTTCCGAAAGCCTTTCAGCTCCGAGAGGTACGCCGAGACGGCGGTCTCCAGGTCGCCTCCGCCGGGGAGGCCCAGCCGCACATAGATCTCCCTCACCGCTTCCTTTGGCTTTGCGTCCAGCATTTGAAATGGCACCTCCACCAGAGAACCGGAGTCCACGAGCGCCCGACCTTTCACGTACTCGTCAAAAAGCAGCGTGTACTGGCGAAAGATGAAGTCCAGGACATCCCTCTCGTGAACGGGGTTCATGAGGTAGCAATAGGGATAGTATTTGCGAGCCATATTCAAAGAACTCGAGAACACCTCGTAAGGGCACCGATGACAATACACAAACTTTGCGTTTGGAAACATGTCCAGGATCACCCTGATCCTGGCAGTGTGAACGGGGGACTTGATGAGCAGAGGCTTGCAACCCCCGTGCCTGTAAGTCACCTTCTTCAGGAAGAACAAAAAGCTCTTTCGCCAGGCGTCCTTGTCCGCGGGATCGCAGTCGTCCCCAAAGGCGAAGAGAGGCTCAAATCGATCGAATGACAGCATGAAGACGATCTGAAGGTAGGGGCTCACGCCCGAGGACAGAGACAAGGTCGCGATTTCATCCTCCTGGGGCAGGTTAAAGTGCAGGCGCATGTTGTCCATCGGGCGCGTCTTGTCCATGAGCGGAGCCAGGAGCCACGAGAAGCGCTCGAGGAGCAAGAAGGTAGAGGGAAACCCGCACTGGAAGGTGTTCGCAAAGGCAAATCTGCCGTCCAGCGACAGAAGGTTGTGCACGTGCGTGGTTCCCGTCCTTGGGTGCCCGAGGATGAAGACTGGCTCCGGGTGCAGAACGACTCGCGAGACGAGTCTGCCGTAGATGGCGTCCTCCAGCAGTCCCACAAGGGAGTTGAAGGTGGCGATGCAAACCAGGAAGAGGATCCTGTGGAAATAATACAAGAAGGCCACGTGTTTCTTGTACCTGTAGAGTATTCGGAGCAGTGCCAGGAGTCTTATGCCCGACAGGACGTGATTCTTGACCTCGAAACGGTGCCGATCTTCCGTCGTGAGGCGACTCGGCATCTTGGGGACCTCGCGAGGCGACGCCTAGCCCCCTCCTCCTCCTGTGTCCAGCCCCCCCGGCGACGTGGAGGGATCCGAGAAGAGCCGCGCTAAATCGGCGCCGCGCAAGAGTTGAACACCGGACCCGCTCTCGCTCTCGCTTTCTCTCTCTCCCTCCTCACCCTCCGTCTCTCCGTCTCTCTCTCTCCATCGACTTCGATTGTCTCGGGCCACGCTGGACATCCATCCCAAAATCAGATCAGTTTGTCCCTCAAGAGGATGACGCCCCCGGGGGCGAGGAGGGCGGCGGCGATGGGCCTCCGCAGAGGAAGGAGGTGGCTCTCCTGCCAGGCCTCGGAGCAAATCGCCGCGTGGGT
>Ga0160423_10001850_pt1 | contig 17688 bp, 16 predicted proteins | sample CRUFie14St8metaG_FD_108191 | JGI IMG/M metagenome (GOLD analysis project Ga0160423, IMG submission 108191) | Marine microbial communities from the Costa Rica Dome - CRUD Field 142mm St8 metaG | ecosystem: Environmental > Aquatic > Marine > Oceanic > Photic zone | place: Costa Rica: the Eastern... | reverse complement strand
ATGGTATGTATGATGATGCAAATGTTCAGTATTTAAAAACATTTAAACCTGAACATAGTTTCCAATCAAGTCTTCCTTATCTTATACATTGGGCAGACCACATGGCAACAAGAGCAGAGTACACCGAATGGAAATACTCAGAAAAGAAAACTACTGAAAAGGTAAACAAATCAGTTACCAATATCAAACAGGCAGTAGGTAAACAAGTAAAAGAAAAGGTAGAGACACAACCAAGTGCATCTGCAAAGGATTTATTTGATGAGTTATTCGGAGATAAGTAACATCTATAACGAAGATTGTCTGATTACTTTAGGTAGGGAATTAGAATATGATTATGTATTCTTTTCCCCACCTGAATATTCAGAGATGGGATTAGAACCACTTAAAGATGATAAAAAATACTTTGGTTGGATGGAAGAAGTTTATAGTAAATTTAATCCAAGAAAAAATATTGTAACTATTGTAATAAGTGATAGAAGATTTAAAAGAAAGACAATACCAAAACATCAGTATTGTACAGACATTATGAAAAATTTAGGATACGATTTATTAAATCAAAAGATATGGGAAAAGTCAAGAGAGATAAATATGTTTAGATACAATTATGCTTTTGTTATGTCTTATGCACGAAAGAGTTTTAAATCAAAAAACACAAAATTATTTAAATATGACACATGGTATCATCCACATCATTCTTACAAAGGGTATTCATATAATATGCCTCAAGAAGTTGCGGAAAGATGTATAGAGAATTATACTGAAGAGGGTGACATTGTGTATGACCCATTCATGGGAATAGGAACTACGGCACTTGCATGTAATAAATTAAATCGTAGGTATTTAGGTTCCGAGATAGATAGTGAAACATTTGAAATGGGTATGAATAGAATTAATCAAATAACAATAGGGAGTATAGAGAAATGGTCATAGAAGTGATATTGGGTGTATTGACCTTAACCTTTGGTTTTACTACTTACAACCAAATGAGAAAAGTAGAGAGACTTGAAGATTGGGTTGAGAATTACTCGGCAAGAGTAATCCAAACTAAGAACATTCTCGATGAATTAGATTCAGAGGGTAAGTTCGAATCCGATGACGAAATCGGAGTTGTCTTTGAGGGAATCAAAGATGCAGTAAATGAGTTAAACACTATAACAGAAAAGGAAATATAATGCCAAGAAAAGCAAAAAAAGGTTCACCAAGATATTATTTTAATCAGATAACCGAGAATGCAATCATTCGTCATAATAAAGAAACTCGTCCTTATATTAAGGAACGAATTTATAATGACCACATAAGACAGGCATTTGAAAAACTTGCAGAAAACATTATTCACACATTTAAGTTTTATTACTTTGATGTTCCAAGTGAAGATGTTAAACATGAGGTAGTGAGTTTCTTGTATATGAATATGCATAAGTTTACTGAGGGTAAGGGTAAGGCATTCTCTTACTTTAGTATTGTTGCTAAGAACTATTTGATTCTACATAACAACAATAACTACAAACGAATGAAACAACACGATGGTGAAGAAGTTACAGATTATAAAAGAGATTCAATTACTGAACAGAGTGAAAAAGAATTAAAGGCGATGACCAAGGAGTATGTTGATTTATTTATTGAGTATTGGAATAATAATTTATCCATAGTGTTTAAAAGAAAACAAGATATAGATGTTGCTAATGCAGTTATACAATTGATGGAATCGAGACAAAATATCGATAACTTTAATAAGAAGGCTTTGTATATTTTGATTCGTGAGATGACTGGTAGTAATACTCAACATATCACAAGAGTAATTAATGTGATGAAGAAACATCACTTCCAATTACAGAGAAACTATATGACATCTGGTTCTATAGAAACTCGATATACTGGTAGTTGGAACACTCTATAAAACAAAAAAGGGAAGTTTTTACACTTCCCTTTTTCATTTCATATCCGAATTAGCACTATTTACGGAATAAACCCACTAACACCAACAATGCGACTAATCCAGCAAATCCAGATTCGCCGAATGTGTTGATTATTTGTGTTAGGTTACCAATAACATTTACACCGAAGATTCCACTTCCAAATATAATTTCAGAAATGGCACCAATGGCAACCAAGGATAACATTAAATGAGCTAAGTCATCTACATATCCTTTGACTATTGTTATGATTTCCTGCATTATTGTTTCTCCGTTATAGTCGGATTTTCACCGACAGAAATAACTATTGTATATATTGACTTATTAATCATGGATATATAAATATATATAACGATTTTTTAGAAGTTTAATATTTATTAATGATAACTTACAGGTAAATTTATGGCAAATGATTACGAAATATTCGAGGGTAAAACCTTATCTGATGTCTTTAAAGACATATACGATAATTCCAAAACCAACAAACAACAATTAGAAGTATTGATGAAAGAGGTTGTGGGATTTATCAAGGACGGAGATACAGCCGTTCAGATTATCCCTATGCTCAAAGAATACTTAGAAATCAATGTCAAGAACGATGAACAATTAGTTAAGTTGGCAACCGTAGTTCAAAGAATCATGGCCGCTGAGGGTAGAATATCTTCAGATAGTGGTGATGAATTTGGACTTACTGAGGCAGAGAAAAAACAATTAATGGACGCGATAGAATCAGATGTCCACGAGTTACAAGACCATCAAGATAAAATAATATCTACTATAAACAAGGAATAAAATGAACAATCCAGGTGTTTTCATCCCACTACAAAATACAGGTGGAGACCCAAGTGGTGATGATTCAAAATTGATGACACGAAGAGAAGCTCGAGCTTTGTTTCGTGCTATGCAAAAAAATTCATTTCCATATGAATTAGAACCTGCGGAAGTTTTGGATGTTATGTTAGACCCTAATGATGCGAGAGTGATTGAAGACCCAACATTATATGGTTCTATTATCGTTAGACGAGAAGTATCTCAACATGATGAGAGTGTAGAGTCAGTAAGTAATTTAGAATATAGACCATTAGACCCAAATACAATTCAGTATCCTGTGGTTGGTGAAATAGTATTGACATTTCATTGGGGTAATTTTGGTTACTATACATTAAAAAGAAATAATAAAGGTGCCTTTGGTTCAAGACAAAATACAGAGTTTGGTAATAGTAATACAGGTAACCCAAATGCAAATGTTGGTTCAAGAATAAATCCAAATTCTGAAGATAGAAATTTAGGTGAATATTTTGAAGAAAATTTAAATGTAAAGAAAGAAAGAGCGTTTGAGGGTGATACCATCTTTCAAGGAAGACATGGTAATACTATAAGATTGGGTAGTAACCAAAGTGGTTTTTATAGTAAAGATAATAATCCAAAAGATGGAAAAATTGATTCACCAAATATAAAATTAAGTGTAGGTCAAGACTACACACAAGAGGGACTTTTACATACAGAGAATCTTGACAATGACCAAAACTCTATTCACATGGTGACCGATGAATTACCTGTAATTACCACATCTATAAAACCACCAGATGATATTGTTGGGTTTGAATATGATAAGTCCCAAATTATTATTACGAGTAATCGTATTTTATTTAATGCACGAGAAGAAAATATTAGTATCACATCAGGTAAAAATATTTTTGTAGGTTCAAAAGAAAATATAGTATTGGATAGTCCAAGTGTAACAATTGGTAAATATCCTGCATCAGAACCACAAGTATTAGGACAAACTTTATATGATAAGTTAGATGCCTTAGTAACTGCAATTGGTAATGTTACTGGTATACCAACACCAACAGGCCCAACACCAGGACCTGTAAGTGCGGCTCCAAGTTGGCCAGCTGTAACATCTGCGTTAAAAGATGTGGAAAAGGCATTGAGTTCACAACATAGAATTGATAAATAATATGGCGTTCACACTATTTAAAGAAGAGTATAAAAAAAGAATGGATGATGGTGTTTTATTTAATAATATAGATGAAACTGCAAAGTTTATAACAGACTTATATCATGAATCTGTTAAAGATGGTTTGTCAGGAAATGGTGGAAAATTTATATTTGGAAATAAAAAAAAATTAAGAGACGAACTAAAAAAAGGATTAAGTAGTAAAACACCATCGTTACTTTTTTTTGAAGCACAATTAAGTCTTGGTTTGATTGGATATTGGACTGGTGGAACATTAACTAATGGTTCAACCATAGTTTCACCAGGTGTTCCTGTAAAACCAAGAACATTTAGTAATGCAGATACTATAGATGATTTTTTAGATAATTGTGAAAAAGCATTTACAACACATTTAAAAGGAACTGCAGGATTACTTGGAACTACTGCATGGACAGGATATAATGTCCCATAAGTTATAACAACAAGGAGTTAAAAATGAACAAAAAAGACCTACTGAGAATAATAGAATTAGTTGTTCGTAAGGAAGTTAAAAAACAAGTTAATGAGATATTTATTAGTGAGAAAAAATCGAGTCAAGATACTTCTCTCAAATCTTTATCTGAAAAAACCTTGAAAAAAACTCAACCTAAAACAGAAAGTAAAGTTGAGTATACAAAAAATTCGGCATTAAATGATGTATTGAATGAAACGGTTGGATTATCACAAGGTGAAAAAGAAGGCGATGATTGGGATACATTGGGTGGTGGAGTATTTGATTCATCAAGAGCTGCAGAGTTATTAGGATATGGTGATACTCTGAGAGCTGGTGGAGATAAACAAACACAAAGAGAAGTTGCGGCTGTTCAAACATTAAAACAGGCGGGAGTTTCTTCTGAACAAGTGCCTGAATCTTTAGTTAATGCATTGACAAGAGATTATTCTGATTTAATGAAACACGATAAGATGAAAGGTAAAAAATAATAAATGAGTGTTCGAGAGCTAGATAAAAACAAAGATAAATTTGTTGGTATTGAATTTCCTTTAGGTAGGAGTGTTACTGGTTTTTTTAACAAGACTAAAACATTACAAGAACAAACAAAATCTAATATAAGAAATCTACTACTAACCAATAAAGGTGAGAGGGTTATGCAACCCACATTTGGCTCTGATTTACAAAGATTATTATTTGAACAATATAGTGATGATTTAAGAGATAGAATTGAAGAGAGTATCCGAGAGGCGTTGGGTAATTGGTTACCATATGTGATTGTAAACGAAGTATTCGTTATACAGAATGAGGGTAATCCAAATTTAATTGAAGTTTCTCTTGAATATTCAATATCAATACAACCAGATTCATTTGATACAATAACATTTAATTTTACACTTGGAGAATAGGATGCCAACACAAAATCCAGACTATAACACAAACAAAAAATATATTAAGAAAGAAGTTTCTTATTTAGGAAAAGACTTTCCTACTTTAAGACAAAATCTTATCGAGTTTGCAAAAACTTATTTTCCTAATACATACAATGATTTTAACGAATCATCACCAGGTATGATGTTTATTGAAATGGCTGCATATGTTGGAGATGTATTAAATTATTACATTGATAATCAGTTTAGAGAAACATTATTATTACAGGCAGAAGAAAAGAAAAATATATTTGATATTGCACAAACAATGGGATATAAACCATCACTATCATCACCCGCAAGTGTGGAGTTGAGTGTGACGATTGATGTTCCATCAAAGGCAGTAGGAGATGATTATCAAGCGGACTTGAGTTATGCTGGAGTGTTGAAGGCCAACTCTATAGTCTCATCAGATAGTGGTGTTCAATTTACAATATTGGATGATGTTAACTTTAAAGTATCAAGTTCCTTAGACCAAATGAAAGTTGAATTATTAGAACCAACATCAGGAACTTCACCAACTAATTTTAGACTTACTAAAAAGGTATTGGCCAAAAGTGGAACAAGAGTATCAGAAGATTTTTCTTTCACAAGTGCAAAAAAGTTTGACTCAGTAGTGTTAAGTAATGAAAAGGTTAATGAAATTATATCTGTAACAGATTCAAATAGTAATGAATGGTATCAAGTTCCTTATCTTGCACAAGATACTATATATGAAAGTATTGAGAACACAACAACAAATGACCCAGAGTTAGGTCAGTATCAAAATGACACACCTTATTTATTAAAATTAATTAAGACTGCAAAAAGATATGCTACATATATTCGTGATGATAATAAAATAGAATTGAGATTTGGAACAGGTGTCAGCACAAATGCTGATGAGGAAATAATTCCTAATCCAGATAATGTTGGTTCATCTTTATCAACAGGTATTTCTAAACTTGATGATACATTTGACCCAACAAATTTCCTAAAAACAAAAACATTTGGACTTGCACCAAGTAATACAACACTTACTATCAAGTATTCGTATGGTGGTTCAGTAGATGACAATGTTCCATCAAACACGATAACAAATTTAGATGATGTAACTTTTACAATTAATTCAGAGGGATTAGATACCGATAAGGTAAATGAAGTAGACTCAAGTTTAAGTGTAACAAATATAGAACCAGCAAGTGGTGGTTCTGATGAGGAAACCATAGATGAGGTTAGACAAAACTCACTTGCATACTTCAATGCACAAGGTCGTGCGGTTACGATGAATGATTATATCGGTAGAGTTTATTCCTTACCACAAAAATATGGAAACATTGGTAAGGCATATATTGTTCAAGATGAACAATTAGAACAATTAACACAAACACAAATTGTTGATGGTCAAGTAACACAAGTAAAAAATAATAATACTATACCTAATCCATTGGCACTAAATCTCTATGTTTTAGGATTCGATGCAAATAAAAAATTAACAAGATTGAATAGAGCTGTAAAAGAAAATTTAAAAACATATCTATCACAATATAGATTAGTTACAGATTCAATTAATATTAAAGATGCATACATTATAAATATATCAGTCAAGTTTGCTATTATAACTCGTAGAGGATATAATAAAAACGAAGTATTGTTGAGATGTGTTGATTCGGTTAAAAAATATTTTGACCCACAAAAAAGACAAATTAATCAACCAATTGTATTGAGTGATATTGCTTATGTTATTTCGTTACAAGAGGGTGTTGCGAGTATCGTTCCACCGAGAGATGACAATCCAAATAAACAGATTGTTTTAATAGAAAACAAATATAAAACTGCAGATGGATATAGTGGTAATGTGTTTGATACACAAACTGCAACAAGAGATGGTGTTGTTTATCCATCATTAGACCCAAGTATATTTGAAATAAAATACCCAAATATAGATATTGAGGGTAGAGTAGTAGGAGACTTTTAATGCATTATTTTGAATTTGCGAATAGAGATACCACACTATATTCAGGTGGTGTGACTGCATCGATAAACACAGGTATGGATGAAATACTTGAAGTTAAGAAAGAGGTAAGTAACGATGGTAGTATTGTTAATACATCTCGTATTTTAATTGATTTCGATTACACATACATTTCTTCATCAATACAAACAGGAAGAATTGGGTCAGATGCTAAATTTTATTTAAATCTATATGATGCCACATCATCAGAATTAGAAGTAGAACAAAAATTATTTGTCTATATGGTTAGTGGTAGTTGGTTAGAGGGAACTGGTAAATTATTTGATAATCCTGTAACTGAAAAAGGTTCGAGTTTTAAATATCGTGATACACAACAAGAGACACCATGGGTTACAGGTTCAAGAAATAATGATGGTGGAAGTTGGTATACTGGTTCATTAAGTGGTCAATATGAAGTTAGTTCATCACATAACCTTACATATGAATCAAAAGATTTAAGAATAGATGTTACTGATATTGTGAATAATCATATTTATTCATCATCAGTTTATCCAAATAATGGATTCATAGTTAAACGACAAGCTACAGGTTCAGAGGGAACAGGATATTATTATGCAGGAGATGCAGGTTCAGACGAGGGTGGTAGTGGTTCATTAGGAACATTAAAGTTTTTCTCAAGACAAACTCACACAATCTATCCACCTAAGTTAGAAGTTGTTTGGGACGATAGTTCTTGGTCAACAGGAAGTTTAAATGCACTGAGTTCAACAGACTTAGAAAGATTAAAAGTTTATTTTAAAAATATACGACCAGAATATAATGAGAAGTCAGTAACAAAGTTTAGAGTTGTTGGTAGAGAATTATACCCATCAACGACATTTGATACTACACCTGCAACATTAACTATTAAATATTTACCAAGTGCATCTGCGTATTATTCTGTTCGTGATTTTGAAACAGAAGAAGAAATTATTCCATTTGGAACAGGTTCAAAAATTAGTTGTGATTCCACAGGTAATTACTTTAATCTAAATATGAATGGTTTACAGGCGGAAAGAAAATATAGATTTTTAATTAAAGTCGTTAGTGGTAGTGGAACTCTTGATGAACAAGTTAACTACTATGATGAAGATGATTATGTATTTAAAGTGGTGAGATAAAATGCCTTACAATCCAAACTCTGCAAAAAGAAAAAGTGAGTATTACTTAAATATTCTTGATGCAGACAAAATAGAACATTTGAATAATATAGAAGAAGAAATTAAAAGAGCGAAGATTTCTGGTTCACTTGATGCAAATAATGAATTAAGAAATGAACAAGGTTATATTTTATCTTATGAAGACCCAGAAAATCTTGGGATGTCACAAGAAAAAACTTTTCAATATACAAGAATAGAAGTAAAACAAACACCATTCGACAGAAACAAAACATTAGAACTTGAAAAAGAATTTACATTTTTTACACAAGATAAAGTATATGATATTTATCCAATCTCTACAGAAAGAACAGATAATATCGAGAATAACAAAAAAGTAGCTGAGTCTAAAAAACAAAGAATGGAAAATGCAAAGAGAGCAAAAACTCAAGATATTGTTGAAAAAGTTGCAGAAGATGTTCAGAGTAATAGAGATGCAGAGTTTAAAGATTTAGGTATACCAACTAACAAAGATAGAATCACTGCTGCTAGAGATAGTGCGGAGGAGTTTGAAGTTTAATGCAATACGGATTTACAGAAAAAGAAAAATCACAATTCTATAAAACACAACAAGTTTATAGTAGTTTCGGTCGCGATAAAAATGATTTTGTTCAGTTAGAAATCTACAATGTTGTGGATAATACTTTAATACTATCAGAAGAACTTGACCTTGGAGAGTTCACTTTTAATGAAGAGGGAACTTTACTTGACTTTAATGTGGGACAACATTTAAGAGACCTTGGATATAAGTCAGGAACATACAGAGTATCATATAAATTTTTCAGAAGAATCGCTGGTAAGAATCAGGCAGTCTTTGTAGATGGTGATGATAAAATTAATGTTGGTAAAATTCAAACTAAAGTTATCAATGGTAAGACAAGATTCTTTAGAGATATCGTAGGTGGTAAATCAAATAACAATAAAAATAATACCACTGCAAAAGAACTCTTTACAAAAAATTTAAAATATAGAATAGAACAGAAATCTGATGATAATAAAGAAGCTATCATAGGTTTACAATCTTTTAAAAATAAAAAATATAGAGAAGATTTTCAAAAGTTTGGTAATTGGGTAAAATATGAACCACTATATGAAGAGGAATCAGGCCCAATTAAATTTGATACCAAAGACCCATATGTATTAGAGTTTAGGTCATCACCAAGAGATAGGGGATTCACACAGAATATGGTGGGACATAAATTAATTATACCTAATTTATATTTAGTGGATGCACAAGTAACTTTTCCACCACCACCACCTGTAGTTAAAAAAGATTTTGATGAGGTTCCAAGAAAACCTGCACAACCAAAACCAGTCTTTGATGATGAATTTGATGTAAAAAAAGTTGAGGAACCAACACCAGTAGATAAAACTGATGATGAGGTTAATGACCTTTATTCACAAGACTATTATGATGATTATGATGGTGTATGTTTTGTAAAGGGAACTAAAGTTAGATTATCTAATGGTTCAACATTACCAATAAATATGTTGAGACCAAATATGAAAGTTAAAACCGATAAGGGTTTTGCAAAAATATTAAAGGTTACTAAAGAGGATAAATATACTGGTGTTGAGTTGACAAAGTTTGGTTCACTAATAACAACTGATGGTCACCCAATAAAACACAAAGGTCAATGGTATCATGCAGGTGAGATTGGTAAAACATTTATGTCCAAACCACAACCTGTGTATAACTTAATTCTTGATAGACATCATACTATTATAGCAGATGGTGTTGTTAGTGCGACACTCGGTAAGTGGAAATCAAGTTCACATTTTGAAATGTGGAGAAAATCAAGAATCAATATGATAAGAACTTTACCAGATGAAGATAATATAGGAAGTTCAAATTCAAGTTTCGTTAATCTTGATACTCTTTCTGGTCATCTTGCGAATGAAGTAATAATTGATGATGATTACTTACCACTTAAAGATACTAAGACAAAAGAAATATTAGATATAGAATTTGATAAACTTGATAAACTTCCTATAGATGAGAGAGATGAAATAGTAGAAAACTTACCACCAATTTTAGTCGATGGTGAATTTAGAATAACTGAAGTATTAGACCATAATAGAGTTAGGGTTGATAGGTCTTACAATGATATGGTAAATGAATTAAAACATATCGGAGAAGATGAATCATCTAAAGAGTTTCCTGGTTGGCATGTTACATACAAATATACTGATTTTGGAAGATACAAAACCTTTATGAAAAAAGGTAATGATTATTATTTAATTACAAATCAAAATAAAGAATTTTTCAATGGATTACCTTTTGATAACAAAAGATTATTTAGATTTCATAAACCACTTGTTGATTGTGAGTTATATGATGAAGTTATTTTTGTTGAAAAAAGAATGGATGATTATGATGATGTGATAACATTAGTTCCATTTGTAGATGAACCTAATGATGAAGTATTTTTGTTTTTACCTAATTTTAATTCTACAGATAATCCAATAAATTTCAGAGATACATCATTTAAAAATTACAATGATTTAGTTGGAACTCAAAATGATGTAACAGAAAAAATAGAAAGAGATGTGTTATCAGGTAGTCTTAATAATGTAAAACTAAATATAGATTATCAATTAAGAACAACACCATTATCAGAATATGATGATACAGGTTTTGGAAACTTTATACATTTCTCAAGTGCAGAAAGAAGAATTAGAAACTTTAAAAAGAAGTTAGAGTTGATTGAAACTTACACCAACTCAAGTTCATCTTTATTAACCGTAACAAGTTCTGCAAGTCAGATAAGAAGTTTAGAATTAAAAAGACAAAGGGTAAAAGATTCCTTTGATGCGTATGAACATTTTCTTTATTATGAAAGTTCATCATATGTTAGTTCATCTGAGGGTATGTTTCATGATACATCATGGCCAAAAGAAAACTCTTCAGAACCATATAGGTTAGTTCATACATCAGGTTCTACTGCAACCACTTGGTTTGACACAATGATATCAAGTGCTTCTTTGTATGACACTTTAAATCAAGATTATCTTAAAAATAATTTACCTATTCATGTAACGAGTGATACTGAAAATAATGTCTTTATAGAATTTTTAGATATGGTTGGTCAACAATTTGACGAGGTGTGGAGTTATACAAAACACTTTACTGATGTAAAAGACCATAACCCAAATATATCGAAAGGTATATCAAAAGATGTAGTTTCACATTATGCAAAAAGTGTTGGTTTAGAGTTAACTAATGGTAATGACTTGATGATTCTACCTGAATACTTATTAGGTAAAACCGTAGATGGTAGTTCACTATATGAATCATCACAAGAAAAAGTAACAGAAGAAATATGGAAAAGAATATTTAGTAGTTTACCTTTCTTTATTAAGTCAAAAGGAACCATAAGAGCACTTAAAGGATTACTGAATTGTTATGGTATTCCAAGTTCAATACTTAGAGTTCGTGAATATGGTGGGCCTGATAAAGGAACAAGAGTTAGTTATGAAGTAAAAAGAAAGTTTACATATGCATTAGACTTTAAGTCATCACAATATGTAAAAAGTGAGTGGAAAACTGATTCAACTACGAGTAGATATCCTGAAACAATAGAATTTAGATTTAGAAGTCCTAAGTCACAAGACCAAGTGATAATACAAAAAGAAAATGATTGGTCAGTAAATTTATTAGACAATGGTTCAACAGATGATTATGGTAAATTGAGATTTAGTGTTAGTGCATCTACAGGAGTTATCAATGTAACTTCATCACTACAACCATTTTACAATGATGATATGTGGAGTGTGATGTTAACAAGAGTATCACAAAGTGGACATTCATTATTAAGTGATTCCATTGACCAAAAAATTACTTATGAATTAACTACAAGACAATATGATGCATCAAGAGAAAAGATTTTATTCTCAACAAGTCAAAGTGTAGATATTAATGGAACAACTGCTGCAGGTAAGGCATTCAACGCAGCATTTACTGGTAGTGGATTTGTATACCTTGGTGGTCAGAACACAAACTTCGGTGCAAGATATAGTGGTTCATTGATGGAATATCGTTTGTGGACAGAACCATTGAGTCAAAGTGTTTTTGAGAATCATGTTAGGGCACCAAGAGCATATAATGGTAATTCTATTAGTTCATCATATGACCATCTTGTATTGAGATATCCATTTGATGACAATGCAAATCACGCATCTGTAAGTTATGTTTCTAACAAATCTCATGTTCAAACCTATGGAACTAATCCAACAGGTTCTGTTAATGGATTTACAGGAAACTTTTATAGAAGTTTAGTTGACTTAGAACAATTAAAAGTTCCAAACTTTGGCCCATCAAGAAGAAACGCAACAAAGATTAGAATTGAAGATACAACATTGACTGGTAATTTATCACCTGATGTTCGTATGGAAAAATCATCACAAGACACTGCACCTATTGATAGTCCTAATGTTGGAATTTATTTCTCACCTATTGATGTGGTGAACGAAGATATCATGTATAGTTTGGCAGATTTTAATTTTGATGATTACATTGGTGACCCAAGAGACCAAAACAGATATGCATACAGAGAGTTAAGAAAAATTAGAAGAGATTATTGGAAACGATATAATCAACCAAATAACTTTTGGGATTATATGAGAATCTTATCTTACTACGATGCAAGTATTTTTACACAATTAAAACAATTACTACCTGCAAGAAGTAAGGCGAGAGTTGGTGTATTAATAGAACCAAATATTTTAGAAAGAAGTAAAGAGATTCAAATAAAAGGAGTTGAACCAAAATTAGGATATTATGAAAATGCAGGTGAATTTGATGCAGGTGTAAATGTTTTCAGATATGTTAGTGGTTCTAAAGATGATGCATACTTTGAAGTGGGTGGTGAATACACTACATATGGTGATGGTGTAAATGATAGACTAAACTTAGCATATGGTGAGAGTGGTTCATTAGGAACATTAGGTAGACCAACATTAATTAATATCAATCAGTTGAATCCAAAAAATGAATTTAGTAATTTATATGCAACTGCCTCTGTAACTGAGGGAGAAACTTTAACAGAATTTAACGAAAGTTTAATGCCTTTCGTTAGTCAATCAAGATTGTCGGAACATAATGAGATTAAGAGGTTGTTTTATGCATCTGATGCGGATGCATTGATAAACAATCCTAATAGTTCATCATTTGAACCTGCAGAGTTTGAGAGTATGGCAACACATACAAAATTATTTAGAACATTCTATCAAGGTATAAGACTTACAAAAGATAATACCATTGATGGTAAAGAACCAATTGAATCTATAGTAACCACACCAACTACATTGGTTACTAAAGAACCTGGTGAATCTAAATTGAAAGTAAAATAAAATAAAATTAGTGTATACTTATATTTATCTATAGTAAAGTTATAGGTATATCACAAAAACATGGAAATCAAATAGGAACTTAAAATGGGATTTTTAGATAACACAAGTATTACGGTAGACGCCGTATTAACCAAAAAGGGTAGAGAACTATTGGCCAGAGGTCGAGATGAGTTCAATATCACTAAATTTGCACTTGCGGATGACGAAATAGATTATAGTCTATGGGATACAGCTCATCCAAATGGTAGTAATTACTATGGTGCAGTGATTGAGAACATGCCTTTATTAGAAAGTTTTGTCGATGAGAATCAAATCATGAGATACAAACTCACTACCTTACCAAAAGAAACTGCGAAACTTCCAATATTGGAAATACCATCACCAAGTATTGTTTTAAATGGTGCAGGTATTGTTCAAACCATTACACCAACAACTCGTAATGGTGGAGATGCAGATACAGGATATACATTTATCCTACATAATGCAGAGATTGCTAACTTGACACCAGTCGTTCAGGCATCTACTGCATCAGTAACAAGAACTTCACCAACAATTAGAAAAGGTAAAAGAAGAAGAGTCAAAAGAAATCTTGACCTACTTAAAAACTTACCAGGTGGAATTCCAAATGATATAGTTCAAGAAATTGAAACAAGTCTAATTGACCAAGAGGTTAGAGACTTGGCAGATTTAGCTGTAAACACAGGAGCAACAACACCTGTATTCTTGAATGAAACAGAAAGAAAAAGAAGTATCACAATTACTGGTAAATCTGTAAACATAGTTTCAAGGTCAATCACAACAGATACAAATACAAACTTAACAATTGTCGGAACACAAAGTGGAGCTACTCAAAATATTCCAATTACCGTGAAGGCCGACCCAAGTAAAGTATAAGGAGTAAACCATGTCAGTATTTCAAAGATTCGATTTCGAAAATGATGTAGTTGAAAACCAAAGAGTGGTTGTCTCAAGTGGTATCTTTAGTGGTGGAGATGGTGTTTTAGAGGCAAGTCAAGTTTTTACTCAGTCAAATGCAGGAAGTATCACAGGTTCCTATCTTGATATATTTCATCAAGACCCAAATGTTGGTGCAACATCTGCAACTGCTGAAGTTCAATTTGCTCTTGGATATGCTAACCTTGATGGTAGTGGTTCGGCGGGTAATACTACTAAATTAAATTCAGGTGGAAGACAATCTGCTGCACTATATCGTCAGTTCAGAAATATTATATTACCACCTAACACAACGAGATTTACATTTACAGGAGCATCTTCTGGTAGTAAAGATTTTTATTTTATATCTTTCCAAAGAGCTCGTATGAGAGAAAAGTTAGACCCAGGTAATTGGGAGTTAAGATTAGGTAGTTCAACATTAAAACTTATAGACGATAGTTCTACACAAACATCACCAACCGTAAATGAGGGTGGTCGTGTATTTAATGTTGTTAGTGGTTCTATCGCAAGTGGAACTGCATCAATTAAAACTGCCGCAGCTTCTCAACCAGGTGGTGCATTTGGATTGTTTTATCCAGACTTAGGTATTATATTATTAGACGCGTCTCAACTTGATGCAAGTGCATCCTTGGCAACAGGTAGAAGTTCAGACACATTTGATAATAATCCTAAAAAATTATACAATTCAATAATAAGTGGTGGGCCATACTTCGCAGCTCGTAGAGAGGAAGAGATTAGTTCTACCAATTATTTTGTTCGTGTTAATAATAAAAAGTTTAACTTTAGTTCGAACCCAACATTTGCAACTGCATCTGATGGTTCATTCACACAAGCGACTTTCTTTAAAGACCCTAAAACTTTTATTACACAAGTTGGTCTTTATAATGACGATAATGAATTGTTGGCGGTGGCTAAACTAAGTAAACCACTTTTGAATTCTTACTCAAGGGAATCTATTGTAAAAGTTAAACTTGATTTTTAGGACTAACTCATGTTCAAAAATCTTGACCAACAAGAGTCTTCACTTAAATCCTTTCAAGCATTTAAGAATTTCACTTGGACAAACAACGATAGTGGAAGTCGTATTTATGCCATAAAGGCAGTTAGTCAATCTCAACACAACTATGCATCCGCATCGGATACAATCACTAATTTTATAACAGGTTCGACTACACAAAGTTTCTATGCTCTACCAACATGGCATGTAGTTAATAATTTATATTACAAAAGAGCATCAGAACCTTATGGTAGTTTTGGTGGTAATGATGTTACAAAGACAAATCGTGAACTACATACTACCGCCAGAGTATTTAGTATACCAAGAGAAGTGTTCGGTGAAGAACTTAAACCTGGTTCAATAAGATTAAGTGATACATCCAATGGACAAACTTGGGATATTCGTGATGATGGAGATGGTAATTTATATGACTTTGCACACTCTGCAAGTTTTTCTGCATATAAATCAAGTTCATTTGATAGAAGTCAAGGTGTTCAATCTAATGGTAGTGGTTCAGAAGTTGGTAATGTATTTTACGAACATGGTATTATGGTTATAACCGATACAGGTTCTTATTATGATGTAGGAACAGGAACAGGTTATACTTTAAAATATAAGGCAACTCAAACTATAAGAGAATATGAATATGCGGTTGTTGCAGGTGCAAGAGAATTTAATACTACTACAAATATATCAGTTAGTTCCCAACGAAGTGGTAGTGTAACTATAAAGGCTGGTTCACAGAATATACACAATTTCTTTGGGCCAGGTGACAATCCAACAGGAGAGGGGACAGGTAGTTTCAAAACATCATATGATGCAACTGAGACTGCAGAGGCATATGTAACACATAGTGAATTTAGACCTTATGTATCCACAATTGGTTTATATAATGATAATGATAAATTGTTAGTAGTTGGAAAACTCGCGAAAGCGATAAAATTAAGTGACGAACTTGATACTACATTTATTATAAGATTTGATGTATAACACAAAATAATTTTTTTCGGTCTTATATTTATTATTGTAAATTAAGGCTACACCAAACCCACCACTCGTGTGGGAGTTGACATAGAAATAATATAGAGTTGAAATACTCACAAGGAAACTTAAATGAAGAGGTTTTTGATAGGACTTTTAGGTTGTTTGTTTGCGACATCTGTATACGCACAAGAACCAATTATAAGAGTCAAACAAATAGGAACATGGTCTACACCAGATATGTGGTGGAAAGGCTCGGTTACACAAGATTTAGATGACTTCTTGGCACAAGATGCAACTAAACCTGCCGAAGATAACAACAACTTTGATATATGGAGAGATAAAGTATTGGAGATGGAAGTTACTTTGGATGATAATGGTGCAGATATCACAACATTCAGATTAGATATAGCATTTGATAATGATTTAATCACTTGGGTGGAGAGTGGTGAATCATCAGTTAATGCATGGAGTCAAGGAAATTCAAGGGTTATTAAAGGTTCACACATTTCAGGTCTTGTTGAAGGTGATGAAACATCAAATAACGATACAGACTATTCATTTGAAGTAGTTCATTATAGTAATGTATCATATCAAGATTCATTAGCAGCTACAGGTAATTTAATTACAGAATCTATACCAGATGATAGATACGATTGGTTAAGAATAACTATGGTATCTCATGGAGTAGATGCGAATAGTGATGGAACACCAGATGTTACTTTTGGTGATGGAGATGGTGTTCAAGCACAAGTATTAAAATTTCAATTTTTAATTAATGATGTTGCTGATGATTTCGCACCAAAGGCATTTAGAGTTGCAACTCAATACGATGGTGATGAGGGATACTACACATATGTTTCAGATGATTATCTTTTAGATTCTAAAGTTTACATTGATGGTAATTGGGGTGATTCATACACAGCACGAAGAACTTATAATGGTGCTGCTCGTGGTGATATCACACTACATCCAAAACT
>Ga0160423_10001849_pt1 | contig 17692 bp, 29 predicted proteins | sample CRUFie14St8metaG_FD_108191 | JGI IMG/M metagenome (GOLD analysis project Ga0160423, IMG submission 108191) | Marine microbial communities from the Costa Rica Dome - CRUD Field 142mm St8 metaG | ecosystem: Environmental > Aquatic > Marine > Oceanic > Photic zone | place: Costa Rica: the Eastern... | reverse complement strand
CGAAAAAACCTTGTCGAGGATGGCCGTGTCGTAATCGTGGTGGTTGATGCGGATCGCCGAGCCATCTTTGATGTTGAAGTTGATGAAGCGAGTGGCCATGGTCATGGTCTCCTGTTGGGGGGGGCGAAGCCCCCCCGGGGTGTGGTCAGTCAGCCCAGATCTCGTCGATGGCTCGGTCGAGCCCACGGTGGATGCTCTGGTTGATATCCTCCCGCGTGGCACGATCGTCCGTCGAGCCATCGGCTCGCGTGAAGCAGTAGGCCTCACCGACCCCATAGCCGAATTCGGTGATCACCCACTTGGGGTCTTTGCCCCACTGGTTCAGCATCCGCAGCACCTTCTCCGCGTGATCGCGGTCGGTGGTCTCGTACTCTTCGTTCATGTCGTAAGCCATGGTCTTGGTCTCCTGTGAGAGGTGAAGGGTGGGGGCCGAATGCCCCCGTGGTGAAGTGATTCAGTAGGTGAACGTGGCGGTGCTGTTGTAGCCGCACAAGTCGGCGATCTCAGACACCGCAATGAGAACGTCGTATTGGTGCGCTCCGCCCAGTGCGCCGATGTGCGTGACGGTGCTGACGGTGTTGGTGAAGTGATCGCGTTTCTTGATGACCCATCCCCATCCGGAAAGCTCGACGGTTCGGTACTCGTTCTTCGGATCCATGATTCGGCACAGAATCGCGACGCGGTTCGCATAGCGTCGGCTGTCGCACGCCGCATTCTTGATATGTCGGTTCTCGGTCAGTCGGCGACGGGTCCAGACGTAGTCGAGGAGGACTGGGGCTCCGCCATCGTTGCGGTCGAGAACGATTGCGTGGCCGTCGTGTCTGTTGAAGCCGATGGTGCGAGTGGTCGTGGGCATGGCCGTGGTCATGGTCATGGTCTCCTGTTGGGAGGGGCGGAATGCCCCTCGACTCCGTGAGGGTAGCAGGTCTGCTAGTGGGGTGCAAGTCGGGGTCAAGCGAGGTAGAGGTTGGGGAGGTGGTAGTACTCGTGGTCGTCCTCGATGACGACGATCCACTGGGCGTTGGGCTCGGCAAGCGGCTCGATCAAGAGCATGTGGCCTCGCGGGCCGATGTGTTCGCGGATGATCCGATCGGCCTCGGAATAGCTCATCCGTGTAGCGAACTTGGAATCTTTCGCCCACCAGCTACCCATCGAGATGTCGGGAAGATCCGGCCGGTAGTTCAGGTGGTTGGCGTTTTCGGGCAGGGTTTCGAGGGCGTCGTAGTGCGTCGTCATGGCCTTGTTCCTTTGGGGAGTCAGTTGGCGAATCGCTCTGAGAAGTGCTTCGAGATCTTGATGCCGATCTCGGGGTCGACGTTCTCGTCGTGATACCAAGTGCCGTCGTCGCATGTCTTGAACATGATGCTGACTCCACCGCAGTCGTGTTCAACACCGAACACCGATCGGCCGTTCGGCCACTCGTCGCAGCGGATGATGAAGTCGCCGGCCCGCAAGTCGCTCGCGGGGATCTGAACGATGTCTGTGGCGTACACCACCTCGACGCGGTAGAACCACGCGCAGTGGACGAGTTCCTCGTCGCTCATCACAGCGACCTCGGTGGACTTCTCGGCGAGTTCGTTCTCGCCGTTGCGGCGGTAGAACTCGTCGCAAATGGCCTTCTCGGTGGCGTGGCGGTCGATGATCTTGGTCGTGGTCATGGTGGTCTCCTGTTGGGGGGTGAGGGGAGGGGGCCGAAGCCCCCGGGTTGTAGTCAGCCGTTAGCGGCCTTGCGGACGGCCTTGTTCAGACAGGGGTCAGCGAGGGCCTTCATCTCCTCGCGGAGTTCGGGGTTCGGGAGCGACTTGAGCGACTCCCGCATCTCCTCGATCTCCTCTTGCGTGATGTGCCCGTCGAGCAGGGTGGTCTCTTCTTCGATCCCGCAGATCCAGTCGATGATGATGGTTCGCTGGGCGGCGTTGAGGAAGCCGTTGGGGACGTTCTCGCCTTCAGCGAGAGCGTTGAGGAGGGGGTTAGTCATGGTCATGGTCTCCGGTGGGGGCGGGGGGAATCCCTGCCCGACAGACACAAGGTAGCAACTGTGCTAGTAGGTGCAACCCCAAGGACCGACCAATCTGCGAAGATTCCCAAGTTTCAGTGCAGAGTGAAAAGAGCCCCCCGCCGCGTGGTGGGCTACGGCGGAGGGCTTTCCGGGGTAAGGACCACACCGCCATGACCTGCCGGCGTGGCCTGAGTTCCTGTCCCACCACCGCGGGAGACTCGCGGGAGGAGCGATGGGGCAGAATCACAAGAGAGTTCAGTCGGGCTCCGGCGGACGGATCACGCCGTCCCGCAGAGCCTCCTCCTCGATCAGCTGGAGCACTTTGCCGTACAGCTCGACGCCGTCGTCGTCTCCGCAGTGAGCTGCGGACGTGGCCAGACGAAGGGCCTCGGCGTAGCCCCGGAGGGTGCCGAACGATCGGTGCATTCGGGGCGCGATCTGCTCAGGATCGCGGGTAGGTTCGGGTGTCTCCATGACCCGAACGGTACAGGCGGGAGACGGCCCTGTCAACCGGCACGCAAGTGCCAGCCCGTCAAGGGCTTACGATCGCCAGCTTGGACGAGGTGATGGGGAGGGGGGTAGGGGGGAGGGGCAATGTCAGGACCGAGCGAAGCGAGGGCGTCTAGCCCGTATCGTTCGCCCCGAGGGTAAGAGAGCGAATGCGATCGCACCCGGCCGCCGGGGTGGGCGATATAGATTTAGCTTTTCAATTCTGAGTGAAATTTCGTTTTCTGTAACCCGCCATTCGGGGAGTCGCCTTGCCCCAGCCCTTTAGGGGGCTGGGCTGGGCTTGTCCCCGCCTGTCCGGATTCGAAAACTGTGCTGGCCCGTGAGCGTGAACGCATCGACTCCCTGCGGCGGCAGGAAATCGAAGCATTGTGCCAGCCCGCTTCGCGAGAACGGCACCGTCCGCTCGTATTGGTTCAGGCCCGATCGGATTCCTCCCAGCCTGAGTCCTAGCCGATATCATCGACACCCGAGCAGTGCAGTCGTCAACCAACTCGGAACGAACTTTGACCCGGTACGAAGCTCCGGGGAAACAGCTGCTGGGTTGCCCTGAGGCAGTCCACTCCCAGCGGTGGAATCCGAAGATGTCTATGGTCAGTATCGGAAAAACGTATGTCCAACTGGAACCAGATCCGCGACATCTACCTCGAAGCTCACCCCGCTGTCAAGAAGCGGTGGGAGGCTGTCCACGCGCACTTGGCGAGTGACGGCATGAAACCGAAGGATTCCCGCGAGGGTGCCGACGAGGCGGTGGGAATCGGACCCGAGGCCGAATCCGTGATCCAGTGGCGTCGAAAAACAGGCTGGTCCACGGATCCGCCCGAGTCCGACGCCCCTGCGGCGGAGGACGGAGGCGGAGCAACCGACGTTCGCAACGTCCGATGGGTTGCGGAAAACCTGACCAATCCAAATGCAGAAGCAAGAGATGCTCCGAGCCTGTCCGCATGGAACATGCTGGTGTTCGCGAGATCGAGCCCCACGAACACCGGCAAGTTCTGGAGTGACTTGTACAAGCCCATCATGCTGCCGGCGAAGAAGGATCTGGAAACCACCAGCCGGGACATCGAGGACGAAGAGCGTCTGCTTTCCGTGATCGCCCAAGTCAAGGCGATCGCTGCAAAGGCCGTCGCTGAATGACGGCACCCCGCGACCTGACTGCAAACCTCGGATATCGCGAGGAGATTCTGCGGTTTGGATACGCCTCGCCAGACAACGCCGCCGCTCTTCGGGTGATGTGTCGCGACGACCCCGAGTTCTTTTTCGACACGTTCGTCTACACCTACGACCCGAGGCAGAAACCGTCTCGTCAGCCGTTCATCCTCTACCCATACCAGCGTGAATCCCTCGCGGATGTGTCCGCAGCGATCGGGGTACACGACCTGAAGATTCTGAAGTCCAGAGACATGGGTGCGAGCTGGCTTGTTCTGACCACGTTCCTGTGGAAATGGCTGTTCGCCCCGGTTGGCGAGAGCTACTTGCTGGTTTCAAGAAACGAGTCGTACGTCGATGGCGGGTCCAAGAGTCTGTTCTGGAAGCTGGACTATGTCCTCGACACGCTTCCCGGCTGGCTGACGCCGGCGTACCAGAGAAACAAACTGCGACTGACGAACTTGGCAACGGGTTCGTCCATTGATGGTGAATCGACGACGGGTCAAGTGGCTCGTGGAGACCGTCGCACCGCGATCCTGCTGGACGAGTTCGCAGCGTTCGATTTGCAGGATGGGTTCAGTGTTCTCTCCTCCACGAGAGACGCGACGATGTGCCGCGTTTTCATGTCCACTCCAAATGGAACGGGGAACGCATTTCATGCCGTCGCAGAAAACAAAGAGATCCCTGAGATCAGGATGCACTGGAGCAGTCACCCCACAAAGTCTGCGGGTCTGTACGAAAAGAATGGAAGGAAGCGTTCGCCTTGGTACGACCGAGAGGTCAAGCGTTGCGTCTCTTCGGTGGAAGTCGCACAAGAACTGGACATCGACTTCTCAGCCTCGCAGTCCCTCTTCTTCGAACCCGCCAGACTGAGCGAGCTTTCGTCGAAGCATGTGACCGCCCCCTACCGCACAGGCCGAATGGATCTTCAGCAAGAAGAACACGTTTTCATCGACGACCCGAAAGGTCCGCTCAAGTTGTGGATTCATCCTGATGGGGCTGGCGACTTGCCCCGCGATCGCGAGTACGCGATCGGCGTGGACATCGCCACCGGCACCGGTGCATCCAATTCGGCCATCTCGGTCGGCGATCGCAAGACCGGGGAGAAGGTGGGGGAGTTTGCTCACCCCAACCTTCGACCCGACGAGCTTGCCAAGTACGCCGTCGCCTTGGCGAGGTGGTTCCGAGGTTCGAACAATCGTGGTGCCATGATGGTCTGGGAAGCTGCCGGCCCCGGTCGGATCTTCGGTGACGTGGTCGTCAACGAACTCAACTACCGAAACGTGTACCTTCGCCAGTCCGAGGGTCGGATCGCCAAGAGGCAGAGCGAGCTTCTGGGCTGGTATCCGACGAGGGATTCCAAGGTCACCCTGTTCGGGAACTACCGAAAAAACCTGTACGCCGAGCGGTTCATCAACCGTTCGGCGGAAGCGATGAAAGAGCACCGGGAGATCATCTACAACGCCAGCGGCTCCCTTGAGCACTCCCGGAGCCACGGAACGGATCCGTCAGGTGCGAGAATGAACCATGGGGACCGAGTGACCGCGGATGCCCTTTTGAATCTGGTGATGGAGCAAGAAGGCCGTAGAATCGAGCCCGAGCCCATCAAAAATCACATGAGCGTCGGTTGGCGTCGCGAACACAACGAACAGCTCAGAAAGAAAGCCCTTCAATGGTGAACCAATACAGCAAACTGCAAACTGCGATCGAGTGGAGCCGGAAGCAGCTGACCCCCTACCGGGAGCGGCGGCACAAGTTCCTCCAGCAGTACGTGGGCAAGCACTGGGGTCGCAGCGGCGACACCAACGAACGGATGCCCATGAACATGCTGGCCCTCGCGGTGCAGACGTTTTCTCGGAACCTTGCCGCGAGGAACCCGGCGGTGACGATCTCGTCCCGTCGTCGCGACCTTGCGCCCATGGCGAAGAAGCTCGAACTGACCGTGAACCAGACTGTCGAGGAGATCGACCTTCGCACGGCCTTGGCGACGGCGGCCTTCGACGCGATCTTCTTCGCGGGTGCTGTCAAGGTCGGCATCACGGAGGGGGCGGAGGCCGAGCTGCACGGCGAGCTGCACGACGCCGGCCTGCCGTTCGTCGATCCGATCGACCCGGACGATCTCCTGCTCGACATGAACGCTCGGCGTTTCGAGAGCATGCAGTACTGCGGCAACCGATACCTGCTCCCCTTGGAACAGGTCAAGGACTCGAAGATATTCGGTGCCGCAGGCGACGACCTCGTGGCTGCGACCAACTTGTCGCACAACGAGTATGGCGACAGCCGCATTCAAACTCTTGTCAACGAGGACACATACTTCCAAGACTCATCGGCCGCGTTCCCGATGGTCGAACTCTGGGATATCTGGATTCCATATGAAAGACTTCTTGTCACGTTTGCTGCGGATGCCTCTGGCAACATTGATTGTTCTCGCCCGCTTCGCGAGATCGAATGGAATGGCCCGGAGCTGGGGCCGTTTCACATCCTGTCCCTTGGAGACATGTCCGGGACGATCGTGCCAGTGCCGCCGATCACAAACCTGATCGACATGAACGACGCGATCAACCGGTCCTTCCGGAAGTTGATCCGTCAGCTTGAGCGGCAGAAGACGATCACGGTCGTTTCCGGTGCGGCGGACGAGGACGGCAACAGGATCCTCGAAGCCGACGACGGCGACATCGTCCGCGTCGATCGGCCCGAGGCCACGAAGGAAATGCGGTTCGGCGGCCCCGATCAGGTCGCCTCGGCCTTCACGATCCAGATGCGTGAGCTGTTCAGCTACATCGCCGGCAACCTCGACGCGGTCGCCGGCCTGTCGCAGACGGCGGGAACGCTTGGGCAGGAAGAGCTGATCAAGGCTTCGAGCAGTGAACGCATCCTCGACATGCAGTCTCGAATGCTGTCCTTCACCCGGGGAGTCTTGCAGGACGTGGCGAGCTGGCTCTTCTACGACCCGGTTCGCGACTTCGACGTGGCGATCCCGCTCGGAAACAGCGGTATCACGTTCGACACGAAGTTCACCGCGAAGGAGCGGGAGGAGTCCGAGTTCATCGAGATGGAGATGAAGATCGCTCCGGTCTCGATGCAGGACGCGAGCCCGACGCAGCGACTCCAGACTTTGACGAACACCGCATCGAACTACCTCATTCCTTTGGCTCCGGTGCTTCAGCAGCAAGGCCTTCAGTTCGACGCCGCTGCGTTCACGCGACAGATCGCCGAGCTGACGAACACCCCCGAGGTCGAGGAGTTGGTGGTCCCGGTGGGCGAGATGCCCGACCCGGTCGGCGAGGCGGAGGCTTCTCAGGGTTCGTCCGAGATCAGAGGCAAGAAGCAGTCGGCACCGCCTGCACCGAGACGGTACACGCCGACCGGTGGCACGCGAGCTGCAAGGGACACGGTTATGGCTCAGGCGATGTTGGGTATGAATCCCACGCCTCAGCAGAGTGAGATGATGGGCAGAGACCAAGGCGTCGGATAGCAGGAGGGAATCATGGGGGAGATTCATTCGTATGTGATCGACATCGCGATCACGTTCGGAACAACAACCGTTCTTGGTTTGGTCGGTTTCGTTTGGAGGATAAGTCACAAGGTGTCTTCGCTTGAAAAGTCGATTGAGTCAGTGAAAACCATCTCCAATCGCGACCTCAGCGAGATCAGGAAAGACATCGAAGTGATCTATGGGCATGTCGATAAGAACCGAGAGTGGACCACGGACAGGATGATGTCGATCGCTAGGAACATGAAGGACTAGCTATGGCGAAGAAAAAGGGCGGCATGAAGGGGATGAGCATCAAGTCGGGCGACAAGCGTCCGACGAAGTCCGGTGCCGGGATGACGGCCAAGGGTGTCGCCAAGTATCGTCGTCAGAATCCCGGCAGCAAGTTGAAGACTGCCGTCACGGAAAAGAACGCCACCGGTGCTCGTGCGAAGCGAAGGAAGTCTTACTGTGCTCGTTCGGCGGGTCAGGCCAAGCAGCACGGAATCAGCTGCTCCAAGACTCCGAACAAGAGGATCTGCCAAGCCCGAAGGCGATGGCGTTGTTGAACAGAGATGATTTCCGAACGTGACTATTTCATCGCCCTTTGGAGGCTGAAGAAGCATCGAGTGCCTGACAGGTTCGACTGGCTCCACGACGCGGTTCTTGAGTATTACGAGAAGAGCCCGCCGGTCGATGATGGCAAGCTGGGAAATTGGTTGGGCTTGGTGGCTTGGAGGAAGTGGCAAGATCACGAGAAAAAGTGGTCAACCAGAATGGTGAAGTCATCCGAGTCGCTGGAATCGAGGCCGGCGGAGGCCGAGGAAAAGGTTCGCTTCGACTGGTCTGGAGTGATGAGAGGCATGAGCGAAAAGCAGCTGGAGACCCTGATTCTCTGGTTGTCGGGATTGAATCAGCCTCAATCCGCCAAGTCGGTCGGGGTCTGCACTTCGGCCATGAACCAGAGAAGGAAGAGTCTGCTACGTTTTCTCAAGAAGAGGTTTTTCACCCATGGCAAAGAAGAAGAAAAAGAAGCCGCTTGACGCCTGCGCCCAGTTGGCGAAGGCCACCTACAAGGTGTGGCCTTCGGCATACGCCAGTGGCTACGCGGTTCAGTGCCGGAAGGCAGGTGGTGTTGCTGCCTTCAAGAAGCGAAAGAAGAAGAAGTAATGGCCAAGGAAAGCCTCCACAAGTGGTTCTCCAGAAACAAGGGGACCGGATGGGTCGATTGCAAGACGGGTAAGCCATGCGGCCGCCAGAAGGGTGAGAAGCGTGATGGATACCCGGCCTGCCGGCCGACGAAGGCCCAGTGCAAGAAGTCCGCGGCAAAGAGAAAGACTGGTCCCGGAAGGATTTCTTGGAAGGGTTCTCGAAGCTGATGTCCGAGCTTTCCGTACCCAACCTGAGGGTGGAACTGTCGAATTGGATTTCAAACTACCTTGATGTTCCAAGCCCTTTTTACAACGGCATGAAGCCGTGTCCATGGGCGTCGGCAGCGTGGGAGGCTGATCGGGTTGGCATCAGGGTCGGGACGATCAAAGATGTTCACGAAGCAGTCATTGGTTGGGATGGTTCAAAGGAGATTGAGATCGTTGCCTTGGGTTCGGGATGGGAGACCTTGGAGGCGTATTGCGAGGGTCTCAACCGATCTCATGCTAGCCTGTATCTCATGGCTCATCTCCCGGGTGGAGAAGAGTCTGACCCGTCTCTCGACGCCGAGGAATGGGGAGAAGTAATTGAAGAGCCATATGCGGTAGTATTCATTCAGGACTTGTGCGACTTGAATCGGAAGAGTCGCATGCTTGCGAACACCAGCTACTACGAGCGGTGTTCTTCAGATTTTCTCAAATACGTCTCACAGAGACAGAAAGTGGAGGCCAGCCGTGCGAGGATCCAAGAAGGCAATGGGTAAGAAGGCTATGGGCAAGAAGAAGAAGAAGGTCGCCAAGAAGATGCCGGCCAAGGTTCTTTCCCAGTTCAAGAAGAAGAAGGGCCGCTGATGCCGGGCTACGTCTACCGGCACCCGGAGACGGGTGACATCCAGAAGCTCACGATGTCGGTTCAGGAAATGCTGAATCGCACCGATAAGCACGACGGAGACATCGAGATCGACGGGGTGGTCTGGAGGCGTTGCTACGAGTGTGAGCAGTCAAGGATCAAGTCATTTTCCAAGGGGTGGCCGATGACATCGGAGTCAGCCGGCACCCATCCGAATGAAGTACCGAAGATGATGGAAGAGATGCGTAAAAAGGGCGTGAACCTCAACTACACGTCTGACGGCGCAGCCATCTTCGAAAACGCCGCCCATCGCAGGGCCGCTATGAAAGCCCTCGGAATGAGGGATCGACAGGGTTATGACTGAAGAAAACAACAGCGAAACCGTCAAGGAGCAAGAGCCCTTTGACATTCAAGATCCCAGCGATCGAGACAGGGAGGTCGTGAGAGCGGCCTTGGATCCCGATCCCGAGGAAAACGATGGAGGAGATCCGGGCGATGAACATTCCGACCCGGTGGTTCCCAGCAGTGTCCCAGAGCCAGAGCCGTTCAAGGTTTCACTCGGCAAGATCGAGGACTACCTTGACGCGGATCTGGCGAAGACCGTCAGTGGGGTGTTCGAGCAGATGTCTCAGAAGATCAGCGATCTGGAGACCAAGCTGAACGAGCGACCCGCAGAAGTCCCGAAGGAAGATTCCGGGATGTTTGTTGCCCACTCAGAGCTTTTCGGTACGGATGATCCATCCCCGGAAGAGGAGCAGAATCGTGGGCGTATTCGGGAGCAGATTGGAATCTTGAAGGCTGGCTACAAGTCCGCCGGCAAGAAGTCACCGTCTGCTCAAGTACTCTTCGAAAAAGCACTGCGATCGGAATTTCCCGACGCAGCGATTGATAAGGATCGGAAGCAGTTCACGACCAAGGTCAAGAACCGCGAGCGTCAGATCATGGCACGTCCGTCGTCCCGAGCCGGTGAATCCGTTTCGGCCCGCGATCGTGCCGCCCAAGCTGTCGCTCAACGTATGCGAGACCTCGGAATCAATCAGTGACTGGCAAGATCCGGGAGTGAATCACAATGTCCCTTCAGGCTTCTGAAATCGTCGATCTCGTCAAGACGACGCAGAACGAACTTGGCCGTGCTCGGTTTACCGAGATCGCGACCGACATCCAAGACCACTGTGCTCTTCGTGAGCTTCTCAACGAGTCTCAGGTCCAGTTTACTGGCGGCCCCCAGATTCAGTGGAATCTGATGACCGACCAGAGTGGCTCGGCTCGCGACACCGGCCTCTACGAGGTTGATCAGACCAACGTCGCCGACGTGATGGAGACCGCGGTCATTCCTTACCGGCACATGACTGCGAACTACTCGATCGAGCGTCGAGAGATCGCCTTCAACCGTGCTCCGGCTCAGATCGTCGATCTGGTTCGGATCCGCCGCAACGACGCGATGATCTCGCTCGCCGAGCACATCGAGAAGCGGTTCTGGGGCAAGCCCACCGGCCCGTCCGATGACAAGAAGATTTTCGGCGTTGGCTACTGGATCTCCGACCAGAACACTTCGACTTCTGGATTCGTCGGAGGAACTCCTGCGGGCTTCAGCGACGTGGCCGGAATCAACCCGACCACGACCCCTCGCTGGCAGAACTGGCAGGGCGTGTACAGCGACACGATCAGCCCGCTGGCTGCTCCCACTTACAGCAGCGGACAAGATAGCGGGGGTGCTCCGGACTCGACCGGCTTCTCCGACATGGTCGTCGAGCTTCGCGAGGCGTACACCAAGTGCAACTTCAAGCCCATCCCCGGAGCCGCGTACAGCGACTACAACAAGGGCAACCGGTACGGCCTGTACACCAACTACAAGGTCATCTCGTACCTTGAGGAAGTCCTTGCTCGTCGCAACGACAACCTCGGCATGGACGTGGGTGCCACCGACGGCAAGGTCGTCTTCCGCGGCATCCCGCTGACGTACTGCCCGTACCTCGACAGCAACGTCACTCGCACCGGAACTACCACGGTCGCCAACCCGATCTACGGGATCAACTGGGGCGTGTTCGAGTCGTGCTTCCTCGAAGGCGAGTACATGCGTGAGAGTGGTCCGGACACCGCTCCGAACCAGCACACCGTGTTCACCACGCACGTCGATCTTTCGATGAACATTCGTTGCACCGACCGTCGTCGCAACTTCATCCTCAAGGACAACGCCGCGGTTCTCGCGTACGCCTGATAGGCAAGAAAGGAAAGAGCAATGACTACTGTTGTTCGAAACAAGGGCGCGTCTTTCGGACTGCCCCACAAGTTCTTCGGGGAAGACCCCGAAAAGGGAAGCGGAATCTTTTCCGACTTCATCAACACCGCGGAGGGTGGATTCGTTCTTACGGGAACCCCCGTTCTCGCTGCTCGAACTCATGGCACCGCCCTTCTTCTCGATGCGGCCGATGAGATCGAGAGCGGTGCGATGTTCAGCCCGGCCGATGCGAACGTCTCCTTTGCGGGGGCATCTCGCACGAAGATCGTTTTCGGAGCCAACGACACCACCCTTCAGAACATCATGTTCGCAACGGACAGCTCGGCGAGTCCTACGGAGAAGCTGGGATTCCAGTTGGCCACGTCGGGTGATGGCACTGATTCGAATCCGGTCGAAGCGGTCACGGTCACTTGCCAATTCAACGACGGCTCGGCCGACTCCAGTGTGGCCCTTTCATCCACGGATCTCCCCGATGGGTTCGAAGCTACGGCGTATCACACGTACGCCGTCCTTTGCGAGCCGCGTGATGGTGGTGGTGTGGTGGTTTCTTACTTCATTGACGAAAAGCTCGTCAAGGAAATCACTCAGGCCGACACCTCGAACTGGGCGGGCCTCGCTTGGGTTCAGACGAACCTGACCGCCACCTCCACCCATGATCAGGCGATCGACTGGATTTCGCTTGGTACCAACCTCGGATATGTCTGATGAAAAGGCTGGGGCCGGTCTTCGGGCCGGCCCCAGCATTCTTTCAAAGCGAGAATCAGTGGAAGTGTGATCTAGCCCCCGGGAGCGGGGGCTTTTTCATGCCTTGACACGCCCGGCCCCGCTCTGTACCTTTCTAGCCATGGAAGAAGAATACAGGGCTCACCCCGGCGTGAATCACAGCACCCTCAAGCACTTTGCGAGGGGGGCTGCACACGCCAACCTCGTCCAAACCAAGAAGGTCAAGGAGACCGATGCCATGCGGCTCGGAACTCTCGTCCACCTCATGGTGCTGGAACCGCACCTCGTGGAGGATCAGGTGGCGGTGACCCCCGAGGTCAACCGCCGCACGAAGGCGGGTAAGGAGGAGCTTGCCAAGTTCCGCGAGCAGAACAAGGGCAAGATGACCTACACCGCGGACGAGTACGGTCAGGCCGTTCTCATGGCCGGTGCGGCTCGATCGCATCCCGCGGCGAAAGCTCTTCTCGACGATCTGGCCTACGCCGAGGTCGAGAGGTACTGGCGTGACGAAATCTTCGGGATCGAGTGCAAGTGCAAGATCGACGGCGTCACCGCGGGCAGCCGCATGTTCGACGTGAAGACTACGATCGACGCATCGCCATCCGCATTCTCCCGTGCGATCTTCAACAACTACTACCACACGCAGGCTGCGTGGTACATGTTCGGGAACGGCGTTTCGCAAGGGCCGCCGGCCCATTCCTACAGCATCATCGCGATAGAGAAGGCCGAGCCCTTCGATGTGGTGGTGTACGAGCTTTCGAAGCAGTCCATCGACCTTGGGATGAAACAGGTCATGGAGTGGCTTCGCGATTACCACTACGCGAAGAAGAGCGACAATTGGGTGTCGCACCCGGAGGAGGTTCTTGTGGAGCCTCCGCAATGGCTGTTGTCAAAGGAGCAACTGTGAACGCAAGAGAAAACAACATCGACAAGGCTTTGCTGAGAGCGCAAGCCGCGGTGGCCGGCGTCCAGAAGAACGCCAGAAACGACTTCGCCGGATACGACTACGTGTCCGCCGACGGCATGGTCGGCCAGCTGCGGCAGATCCTTCTGAACGAGGGCCTCGTGTTCGGCCGAAGGACGTGGGAGATCGTTGACGACAACGTCGTTTCCCACCTGTTCCTGTCCCATGCGGAGAGTGGCGAGCGATGGCAGTGGACTGCGTCGATGCCGATTGTCATCACCAAGGGGAGGCCGGCGGACAAGTCGGTTCTCGGAGCCCTGACCACGTGCTTGAGCTACGTGCTGCGAGACCTTCTCCTGGTCCCCCGCGTGGACGAGCTTGAGGTTGACAATCGCAGGAACGACGACGTGCTCCCCACCATAGGATCTAGCTCAGATCCCCGGCCGGTGGATCTGGTGGCCGAGGTCGAGAAGGCGGCGAGGGCCAAGGGTGCCGCTGGCGAAACATGGATCAATGGCTGCATCGAGCGTGCGGCTGCGTTGGAGAAGCGGCGGATCCGCTCTCTGAATGATGTCCCCGACAAGTACCTCATCAAGATGCTCGAAAGGAAGGACTGACATGTCCAACTACGAAACGAAGCCCGGAAACGGAACAATCTGGCGGAACCAGAACAAGACCGAAGGCTCCAACCAGCCAGACTACGATGGGAAGATCAAGCTTCTCACCGGAGAGGAAATGAAGATTGCCCTGTGGGTCAAGGATGGGCAGAACGGAAAGTTCTTCTCAGCCAAACTCAGCGAGCCGATGAAGAAGATTGACACTGCCAGCAATGGAGATCGCAATGCCACGAAGGCTGAAAGTTCCGCGGGATCTTCCGGACTCCCATTCTAATATCGACGACGATGCGTTCCTCACGAAGCGCGAAGTCCAGCAATGGCTCCGCGTGAGTGAGGAGCGAGTCACCGAGTGGCTCCGCAGCGGTCGAATCAAAAACTTCAAGACCGGAAAGAAGGGTGGCCGCTTTTTGATCAGAGCCAAGTGGGTGAGAGACTTCATCGAAGAATTGGAGAAAAGCCTGTGAAGTCCGGCCCGAACAAGATCGCAGCATCTCTGACCACGATGCTGGAGGGTAAGCCGGGGGACTGGATCAGGCATAACTCCGCCAAGGCGGAGATGGTGAGAGTAGTGTGGTCGGGCGTCTTCTTCGAGCTGGCCCACGATGTCGGCTCGAAGGAGATTGCCCACTTCGCGGGTGTCAAATCCCACACGACCATTCTCTCGAACATCGAAAAATGGTTTCAGCTGTCATGGGAAGTTCGCTACAGCTGGCTCGTATTTGCTAGGGGGTATATCCGGGATGGCTGGTGCGACCCCGTGCGGGACGAATTGGGTAGGCTGTGTACAGCCATGGAGGAGATGGAATCCGGTTCAGGCCACTGGGCCTCCAAGGCTTTCCGAGATGCGTTGCCGAAGGACGGCAGACCGAAGATCACAGTTGCAGCAATCAAGAAGCTGAAAAGGAGCATCAGCGATGAAGAGGACCACTGACGAAATCAAGCAGAAGTTCGCCGACTACTGGCCGAAGGCCGAGATCCCCGATGCCGTGAAATCACTGTGGAGGGAGAGGTTGAGAAATCTCAACAACAACGTACTCTGGGAGGCGTTGGACGAGGTGCGGGTGAAGTACAGCAGCCAAACTCCCCAGATCAAGTGGGTTCTTGATTCGTATCACGAAATCTATCGCTCCCGCTACATGAATTCTCCATCTTCGATCCAGAACGATTCCCAACGAATTCTTGAGGAGCAGGCAGATCGAGAAAGTCGGGACTTTGCTGATCGGGCCAAGGCCGATCTGGACCGGATTTCCGAAGATGAACTCAGGGCTGTCGCGGCGCAGATACCGTTAGCCATGGACCCGAACCCTAAGAAATGGGGTTCAGTGCAAAGGGGATTGGTGTGGGTGAAACTATTCGGAAGTTCACAGTCAAGTGCGAGCCCAAGCCTCAGCCCCGACCCCGTGCCGCACGGGTAGGAAAGGGCATCAGGATCTACTCGCCGAACACGAATCAAGTGTTCCGAACCATGGCGGGGATTGCAGCTTGGGAGGCTTTCCCGGAGGGGGAATTGCCGATCGACTGCCCCGTTCGAATCGAAACAACCTTTTTCCTGCGACGACCGAAGAGGCTGAAGTCTGCCTCTTCGGTTGTTCATGTGGCGAAGCCTGATCTCGACAATCTCGACAAGAGCTTGCGGGACGGCCTCACGTCGGCAGGCGTCTTCACCGACGACTGCCGCATTTGCTCATCTTCTTCGGACAAGTTCTACGCGGATGAGGGCGAGAGCCCCCGTGCAGAGGTCGTGATCAAGTTCGACCCAGATAAGGATAGCGATGGCACTTCCAGCTGAATACAACCAATCCGTACTGTTCGGCGATACCCTCGCCTTCCAAGTGAATTACACGCAGCCCAATGGCCAAGCGGTCAATCTCGGTGGCAAGTCGATCGAGATGGAGGTTCGCGCCAAGGCTACAGACGATTCGGAAGATTTGAAGTTGGCGATTGGCTCTGGCATTACCGTTACCAATGCGTCGCAGGGGCAGTTCGAGGTCGTAATTTCGAGGGACCAAGTGCTTGAGCTTGGCATGCGTGGTCGAGACAAGAAGTATGAGTACTTCTTGAAGGTAATCACCGGCAGCGTTCACGACTCGATCTTGTACGGCGAGATTCTCATCAGGGGAGGGTATGGAAGTTGAGCGACGTTCACGTCATCAATGTGACCGAGCAGGTCAGCGAAGTCAATGTGGTTTCCCTTGCCGGTGCTGCCGACCCTCTTTTCAATGTTGACCACGGGCAGTTGACGGGGCTGGGTGACGACGATCACACGCAGTACGCCAAGGCCGATGGTTCTCGCGGTGCGTTTCTGAAGTCTGCCGCGGCAGCGACAACAAGCACCGATAGCGGCGGAGTCGTTGTCAGCAACGATGGTTCTGGAAACATCACGGTCGCCCACCAAGCAAAGCCCAGCAGCGGAATCAGCACGGTGGTCAGGGTGGACTCCATCGCAATCGACACATTTGGTCATGTCACTGAGATCACAGGTGCCACAGATGTTGCCGCGCAGAGGACCGCCCTTGGCCTTGGCTCCGCCGCACTTTCAAATTCAACTGATTTCGCAACTGCCGCACAGGGAGCTGCTGCGGCAAACGCGATTCAATCGGTTCAGGCTGACTCTTCTCCGCAACTTGGTGGCGACCTCGACACCAACAATTCGAGGATCAAGTCTGTCTCGAACAACGACATCACTTTGGCAACCGGCGGAACCGGTTCTATTGTGGTTGGCAGCGACTCGGGTTCGGTCGCGGGCAGCGTAAAAGTTTTGGATTCATCGGGAAGCAAGTCTGTCAAGATCGCAGCTCCTGTGACCATAACGGGTAGCAGCTACACGGCGACTCTTCCTGCTGTTGGTCCGCAAGAAGGCGATTCCCTTGTTGCGACTTTGTCGGACGGGACTTTGGCATGGCAGTCGCCGGCCGCCATTGGTTTCTTCGGGCTGAACAAGACAGGTGGAACCATTTCAAAAGGCACCCCAGTCAGGACCGATGGAGTACTTGGGGCTTCCGTGAAGATAGCTGCTGCCGTGAACAATTCCGCCTCGACAATGCCTTGTGTTGGCATAGCTGCCGAAGACATAGCCAACGACCAGTCCGGCAAGGTCGTTCAGGCTGGGATTCTTGGGGCAATCAATACTGCTTCATTCTCCGTTGGCGATGACCTGTTTGTTCAAGGCACCTTGGCACCGCTTTCATCGACGAGGCAGGGCGGCGAGTCCAACTTGGTTCAGAAGATTGGTCAGGTGCTTGTTTCCAATGCCTCGACTGGAAAGATTCTCGTCCTTCCCTCTTCGCCTGAGCTGATGCCGAACTTGGATCAGGACAAGCTTTTCGTTGGAAATTCAACCGGAGTCCCCACTTCTACCGCGATGTCCGCGATCAATCTCACAAAGTTCAACAATGACATCGCGTTGGAGGATTCGTACGTCGGCCAGATCGAGTCGGTTTCGAACAAGACGTATCACCTCGACCCCCGGGTGGCGAAGGCTCGAACCATCACGGCGATCTTCGCCGACTGCACATCCGGTACATGCACGGCGACCTTCAAGAACGGGACCACCACGGTCGCCGCGGTTTCCGTTTCTTCGACAGAGTCAACCACCACCGGGTCGAGTCTTTCGAACATCACATTGCCAGAAAACGGATCGTTGACAATGGTCGTCTCTTCAAACTCTTCATGCGTTGATTTCCGGTTCGCGGTGGAGTACACGCAATGAGTCCCCGCTGGATCTTCTTTCCCAGCTCTGAAGACTGGTTTACCTATCAGAACGGTGCGGGGACAATCCCTGATCTTGACCCAGCCGGCGATCAGACGATCACCTATCAGTCTGCGTACCCAAAGCAGACTGATCTAGACGCAATCAAAATGGAAAACGTCGGCGGCACATTTCCCTTGAGCTTCACTCCAATGAGTGAGCCCGATGGTTCGGGATCTTTCTCTCCTTTTCTAGCCATCTTCGTTCAGGCTGGTTCGGGCTCATCGCCAAACTACACGACTGGGTGGCACGTTTTTCAAAACGCCAACGTCGGGTTCGGTACGAGAGCTAGGTGGAGAACTCCGGTCGCTTGGCCTACTGGTTCGAACAACAATG
>Ga0160423_10001848_pt1 | contig 17702 bp, 22 predicted proteins | sample CRUFie14St8metaG_FD_108191 | JGI IMG/M metagenome (GOLD analysis project Ga0160423, IMG submission 108191) | Marine microbial communities from the Costa Rica Dome - CRUD Field 142mm St8 metaG | ecosystem: Environmental > Aquatic > Marine > Oceanic > Photic zone | place: Costa Rica: the Eastern... | reverse complement strand
TAAAGCGGAGTCTTACCATCGCAAAGCACATGATTGCCTCGACAGGTTAGAACAAAATCCTGCTATCCGAGCTTTAAGAGAATTAACTGATTATCAACTTAAACGGATTTATTGATTATCCCCGGATTTATTACTCGGCAATACCACCTGGTGTCGCCGGGGTGTTTCTTATTTGAAATTCTATTGAAGTCTCCATTTGTGAATGATTCAGAAATAGTCTTACAAGGTGTTGCAGCAGACATGACCTCCAACTCAACAGTTCCTATTTTGAAGGTTTTACCTATAGCAAGATTGAATCCTTGAACAAGAATATTTTCTCCTGTGCTTCCAGGCATGATGGGGTGGCCCTCTCCTTGTAATTTTGTTAAGACTTCGTTCTCAAGCACACAAACTGCTCGCATTTCACCACCATGATGCTTAGTATCTGCTTGACTATCTCCAACAACACCATGTTTTGTTATCTCGGCTGATTCTACAGCCTGTTTTGGAACACCACCATTGGAAATGAATATTCCTAGTACTATTGACATAAACAATCACACCAAATGTATGATTTTAGATTTTTTTATTAGTCTGCGTAATAGGACTCTGGATTTGGTTCTGGCTTCAATCCTTTACGTGTTCTAATTTCACCGACAACCTTGTCAAATAATTGTGGTGGAAGCATTTCAAACCCTGTGTTTTCAGAGTTCCAAACAGCACGACCTTGTGATGCAGCACGTATATCATTTGAAAATCCGAACGTTTCAGCAATAGGTAATGTACCAATAACGGTTGTAGCCTCACCTTCTGATGGCATATCTTCAATGATTCCTCTTCTGTTTGTTATTTCACGCGTAACTTGTCCTAACCAGTCGTTGGGAACACTCACATGGGATCTTTGCATGGGTTCCATTATCACTGTGCGTGCTCTCATCATGGCACCTTTGATTCCATTTCTCACAGCAGGAATAGTCTGTGCAGGTCCACGGTGTATAGCGTCTTCGTGCAGTTTGGCGTCAACAAGCCTTACCATCATACCAGTTACAGGTTCATCAGCGATTGGCCCTTTCTTGCACACTTCATTGAAAGCCTCAATAATTAGTTCCCGTGTTTCGTGCAGACCCTGTATACCTTTGGTGTCATTCACGAGAACGTTTGTGTCATGAATAGCATATATCTTGCGCATCATGTCTTTGTCCATACCAAACTCTCCAAATTTGTTACCGGTTTCTTTAGCGTCACCAGATCTGATGGTTCCATTTCCAAAGTGGCCTTCTCTAAGTGCAGATATTACTTCTGCTGGCAGAGGTTCACATTCCATCATGAAACGGTTGTGTCTGTTAGGAGACTTCCCTTCAAATGGTCTACCCTTGTTATTTCCTTCGACCGATTCTCGATAAACAACGATGGGCGGACTTACCTTTACCTTGATATTCTGCTCTTCTTCAAGCCTGTAAACGGTAATTTCCAAGTGAAGTTCTCCCATTCCAGCAAGAAGTGCTTCTCCAGTTTCTTGATCTGTTCTAACTTGTAAAGAAGCATCTGATTTTGCTAGTGACCTCAATGCATCAATGAACTTTGGAAGGTCTTTCATACTCTTTGGCTCAACTGCTACTGTAACTACGGGATCGGAGTAATGTCGGATTGCTTCGAATGGTGTGAAATCCTTGTCTCTTGATAGAGTCACACCGGCAGCAGCAGATCGTATGCCCGTAATTGCAGCAATGTTTCCTGCAACTACCTTTGGAACGGTTATTCTGTCTCCTCCAACCATCATGCTGACTTGTTGAACGCGCTCTGCCTTTGCAGCTCCTATTGCATAAACCGATTCGCCTTGATTTATCGCACCTGAATAGAGTCTACCAACAGCCACTTCTCCAGCATGCGGATCCATCCATATTTTGGTAATCATCATTGCCAATTCTGCCTCAGGGTCGCAACTCATCATAGCCTTTCCAATTGTGGACTCTAGGTCACCTGACCAGATATTTGGTATACGGTAAGGTTGAGCTTCAACAGGTCCTGGGAGTTTTGTTACCGCCATGTCGAGTAGTACTTCGTGAACTGGCGCTTTTTGGGCAAGTTCTTTTTGTTGTTCATTATGACAGTACTCGAATATGTCTTTGAATGAGATACCAGATTTTGCCATGTATGGAACCGTAATACCCCAGTTGTGGTACGCAGAACCAAATGCAACTGTGCCATCTCCTACACTAACTTGCCATTCCTTCCTTTTCTCCTCCGGTGCGAATTGGCGGATAAGTTTGTTGACCTTGGTGATGGTTTCCTTGAACCTCTCCATCATGTCTTCAGGTGTTACTTGTAATTCGTTGATTAGGCGGTCTACCTTGTTAATGAAGAGAACAGGCTTAACCTTCTCCTTCAGTGCTTGACGGACAACAGTCTCAGTTTGAGGCATTGGTCCTTCTACTGCACAGGCTAATATGAAACATCCATCAACAGCACGCATTGCTCGGGTAACGTCCCCGCCGAAATCAACGTGCCCTGGTGTATCAATGAGGTTGATTAAGAAGTCTGTTCCTTCTACATTGTGCACCATTGATGCTGATGCTGCGTTGATTGTGATACCACGTGCGCTCTCTTGCTCATCAAAATCAAGTACCCGACTTTTACCAGCTAGATCTTCGCTCATCATACCAGCGCCCGCAATCAAGTTATCTGACAAAGTGGTTTTTCCGTGGTCAATGTGAGCCGCAATACATAGATTCCTGATTTGAGGTAGAATGTGCATAACTTCTGTTGCCTTCTTGATGTTGTCTTCTTTACGGCCCATGGTGAATCACCTGACTCTCGTCCAACCTCTCCACCTTGAAGGGGTTTATCAAATCGACTACCAGTTCGATTAGCAAATAGTCTGCTGTGTGCTGATTAGAGTATTAACTTAGCCTTCCTATATTCAAATTTCATTTCTTTGAATAATTCTCGTAAATCGTCTTTCACAGTTCGACATGAGGTCTTCAATTCGGTTATTTTCTGTTTCAACGCTTGATTTGACTTTTTTGCTTTATTTTTGAGTTGCTTTTTTGTTCTTTGTAGGTCGTATAAATATGATTTAAGCTGATTTCTACAAGATTGAAGTCTATTTTCAAATTTGTGTACACTAATATTCCGTTTTTGCAATCTTTTAGCAGATTTCTTGAACTTCATGTTAACTTTAGCAACCTCGATTGTGTGTTTTGGTGTAAGTTTGAGGTTAGAGTTTAGTCCAACTAAATTGAACGTCTTAATCCACCATTTGCTAGGGTCCACGTGGTACCACTTGTGACCATTTCTATAGTCTGCCTGGAATGTGTGATGGAAGTTATGATACCCTTCGCCAAAGGTTAGGAATGCCAACCAAAACGAATCTCTGCTGGAGTCTTCTTCAGAATATGGCTGCGTACCCCAAATATGAGCGGCGCTATTAATCAAGAACGTACCGTGGTGCACGAAAACAACCCTTGTCAAACCAGCCCAAGCAAAGCAACCGGCGGCACCAGGGATACCACCAAATATGCCTCCTATTAGAGCGGGAAGTACCAATCCAGATAATGCCCCAATCAGGAATATGTGTTTGTGTTGCCACATGATAATCTTGCTTTCTTGTAAATCTTTTACATTTGAAAAATCGTTTTGGAACTTCTCCTCCTCAACCAGTATCCAACCTATGTGAGAATACCAAAATCCACGTGATGCGCTGTATGGGTCGTCTTCCGTATCTGTTTCCTTGTGATGTTTTCTGTGATCTGAACTCCATTCCAATATAGAATTTTGAAACGAACCTGCGCCGAAAATAGCGTAAAATAGCACAAGTGGCCACTTGGCTTTGTGAGAGCGGTGTGAAAACAAACGATGGTATCCGACTGTTATCGATAGGCCACAGGCAAAGTATAATGCAATAAATACCAATAATTCCAACAAGCCTGGTGGGCCGAAGTAATTCCAGTGCAACACTACTCCTAAGATAGCTAATATCGGTGTTCCAATCAAGAAAATCGAATTTAGCCAGTTCACTTTCAACCCATCATTGGCAGACATAAGGCGGGCGCCTTGCCTATCGCTATTTACTGTTAGGGTTACTTGGATGCAACTGTTGAATTTGGAGCATCATCTAGCGCTTGCCGCTATACGCTGAACTTCTTCCTTCTTCGAAACTGCGAATGATGTTACATCACCGACACTTGCTTTTGTCAGTTCGTTTATGATACACTGAGTAAGTGTTCGCTTTGACTTTGAGGTGCCTTGTTGTGCTCCTTTTGCTAGGTTTCCAAGAGCGACGTCTAATCTACGAGAAGGTGAGCTATCGACTGCTTTGGGTTGGGATACAGCTCCAAATTTGATTCTGGTAATTTCTTCCATTGGTGCTGCGTGACAAATTGCATCTACAAATGCTTGGAGTGGGTTCTCCCCGCTTTTTTTCGCCATTGAGTCCAACGCTTCTTCGAATGCTTTTAGAGCTCCCATCTTTTTTCCAGTGTACTTACCAGTTCTCATTAATTTGTTGGTAAATCTCTCGACTACAGATAATCGTGCTTTTCCAAACCAAGCATTGGCGTGGCGTCCGCCAGTGTGCGGTACACCAACGGTTGAGAGGTTGATGTATGGTGCCAATCCTGGATCTCTGCAAACTACTTCTGTAGCGTCATATTTACCAAATACTAGTGTTCCAATTCCAGCAATTGGTTTTACTTCTTCGACAGAGTCCTCTTCTTGTGTTTCGATTTCATCACTCATCACAATCACTCCGCATTATCGAACTGGCTTCTCCTTTCTACCTCGAACCATTTCATCTAGAGAAACTCCGTTGACTTGTATCACCTTGTATCTGACACCGGGGATGTCACCGTAAGAACGACCCATACGTCCTCCTATACCTTCGACCATGACTTCGTCGTGCTCATCAATGAAGTTTATTGCACCGTCGCCTGGTGCGAATGCAGTGAGTTTGTTACCGTTTTTTATCAGTGAAATTTTAACAGCTTTCCTAATTCCAGAGTTCGGTTGTTTTGCTTCAATTCCTACTTTTTCGACAACGATTCCCTTTGCTTGTGTTGAACCTGCTAAGGGGTCATGCTTGGCTCTAGATTTCAGCATTCTTTTCTTGTATCTCCTGTCGGACCATCTAAATTTTTGGCGGTCTTTTGCCATCTTGGTACCTGCGAACAATCCACGACCCATGTGTAAACACTCCAGAAAAGCATTCTGCCGACCTACCTCCCCTATTTGATGGTGCCGATTATAATGCAATCCTCAAATGGTCTACACACTGCCGAAATATCGTGCCAATGTTCATGACTTGAACCCCACAGGGGTCACCAATGGCATTCCGAGATTTGCTTGGTGCGGCTACTTTGGTTGATGAACCAACAAGCATACTGCATGGGGTTTTTGACAAATCGAAATCATCTGGCCACGATTTGCTTGTGTTCAATAATCTTGTTGAAGCACCGGGGCATAGAATCGCTGTAAACTTGCTAACACGTCCAAGACTTTGTGCTGCCTTGTCAATTGCGCCGGAGGATTTCATCGACTTGCTTGGTTGGGCTATGGACAATCCGAGTGAACCTAAAATCGTTGAATCTGGACCGGTTTTAGAAAACCTCCAAACTCAACCCCGATTGACCACCCTGCCAATTCCACATCACTGGCGAGAGGATCGTGGGAGATATATGTCTTCAAGCGTTATTATTGCTGAATACGGGGGTATCAGAAATATGTCCTTTCACAGACAATTATTACGTGACGATAACCATCTAGTCGCACGAATTGTACCGCGTCATCTTTACTCGATGACCAAGGAAGCGAGGGCTGCTGGTGAAGCGGTTAATGTGGCTATAATCAATGCGCCAGACCCGGTTGTTTTACTCGCTGCGGCTATGTCATTTGATACAAATTTAGACGAATTGACCATTGCATCTGCCCTTCATGAGAAAGTACACGGGGGTCCTCTGGAGTTGGTCAGATTACCAAATGGAATACATGTTCCAGCAAAAACCGAATACGCAATGTGGGGGAGAATCACAACTGAAAACGATGACGAAGGACCATACGTTGACATCACAGGCACCGTGGATGATGTTCGCCAGGAACCGGTAATAGAAATTGATGGAGTAACTCACAGAAACAATCCAATATTTCATGCTTTGATTCCTGCAGAGGCAGAGCATAAAACTCTCATGGGGTTACCTCGCGCTCCAACTATCAAATCCGCCGTTAGTGAAGTATGTAAGTGCATAGATGTACACATGACTGAGGGTGGTGGTGGCTGGCTTGCAGCTGTGGTGAAAATCAGAGTAGAGAAAGAAGGAGATGGAAAACGCGCCATACAAGCGGCTCTTGATGGCCATCGTTCCATGAAGATGGTTACTATTGTTGACGAGGACATAGATATCACAGATCCAGTCAGGGTTGAATGGGCTATGATGACTAGATGGCAACCCGATTCAGACTCTATCATTCTATCCAACCAGAAGGGGTCTAGTTTAGATCCCTCAAGATTAAGCGATGGTAACACCTCTAAAATAGGAATTGATGCAACCATACCTTGGGGTTACGATAGGTCTGGATTTATGTCCGTGCAGTGAGATGGTTCAATGGATAGTGCTTCCAAATTACAACATCCTCGTAGAAATCTCGGAAGTAGACATCGTTCACAGGCAAATCGATTTGTAAAACTCGCAAAAAAGGATCCTGATAGAGCCCAGGATAGTCTAGCGTGGGCAGAGCAAAATGCTCAGCAAGCAGTACTCTATGATTTTACTGATGAAAGAAATTGGCGCTGTTTGGCAGAAATCAAGCACATGCGAAATGACGCAGAAGGCTTATCATTAGTTTTGGAAGATTTATTTGTTGTTTTAGGGAGAGACCCAAATCAATTAGCCCAAATAAAAGATGTAGACCACATGGAAGTAGGTCTAGAATTGCTCGAGGCCGCGTTTTTGACAGATTCTTTAGAGCCGGAAGTTTGGTTCAACCAACTCGATGAGGATTCCTTGAGTAAATTTGCTATTCGTTGCAAACGATTGGATTTTACAGATCAAAGAGCGAACATAGTTTATGGTAGAAGGCTAGAAAGAATTCGTAGCGCTGGTTATGAAGAGATGTTTATTGAGCTTGTACATCATCTTTTAGCCCACAGACCTGCTAATCATGAGTTGTGGATGGAATTGGGAAGGTTACATGAAAGAAGAGAAGAAATAGACCAGGCGTGGTTATGCTACGATCACGTACAGCAAATCAAACCGTCCGAGCCGGTAAGAGATTTATTTCTCGATCGTTTAAAAAGAGCAATGGATGGACAAGATTCTCTACCATGGAGCGGTCCATCCGTAGAAACAAGGGCCGACTTTTTGTCTAAGATGCAAATACTGTCGCAGACAGTTTCTGAGGTACCTGTCATAGAGGAAATAGAGGCAAATGTAGAAGACATTAATCAGGAACTAAAGCGTCTGATGAATCTTATAGAAGTTGGTGATGCAGCAGAAGCATTTTTCCTTGCAAGGACGCTATTTACCTCTGGAGAATCGTGGGCTGAGGAATGGATGGTTAAGGCGCAATCTATGCTTTAGACATCTTTTAGAGTCATTATCTCAGTTACTCTGCTAGTCCAAATTTCCGCATGTTCACTCTCGCTCACAGAGGCACATAATGCTGCTAATAGTGCGTCTTGGACTTCCCCTGGCGAAGATAATAAATCTGAAAACAGTTCAGTTTTGCCAAGGCGTTTGGCAAGCATCACTAGCGCCCTCAAATCTGGCCGCTCCTCACCTGAGTATCCATCTTGTGTATTTTCTACACACCATTCTAGGACTCCGTATACATCTGAGGAATTAACTTGTAATATCGGCTGTGTCTCTCCTGCAGATAGCGGTTGCGCATTCATTATTTGGTCCGCAAATTTCTCTGCATCATCATTGATATGTTCTGAAGTAATCTCAATAAAAATTGCTCCTGCTTCCACTGCGAGTTCAGTCTGGTTGGCGATTATTGCGTGGGCATGGGAGTTGAATGCACACCTCGCTGCATCAAAGAAATGGCCAAAAGCCAAGTGAATTCTGGCCGCCTGTATCCTTGATATAGCGATGGTCTCATTCGCATGTCCTGCAGACCTAGATATCTCTCCGTGAACGTGTAAGGCCATCATCGGCTCGTCAATTGAAATATGGAATGCTGCTTTGTTAAGTAAAGAGATGTCGTGATCCCTACTTGCTTTTGCTACAGATTTTAATCGCGTTTCAGCCCATGTTAAATCATCCCGGGCATCCTCAATTTTTCCATTTTCAAAGTGTACTAAGCCGCGCTCCATCCTGAGCCGTCCCTCTAATGCTAAATCACGTGTGTCGTGGTTTCTTGCCACTGTTAGAGCCTTTTCTATAGATTCCAAATCTATTTCGCCTGAAATCCTTAGCCGGACTAATTCGAGAACTTCTGTTTCTGCCGGACTTAATCTGTCTTGCAGAAATTCGGTAATCTCGCTATTCATAACTAGTCCTAACTCAGCAACACCGAGCCAACTATTCCAGCCCATTTTTTCCAGTAGAGGTTCTAAGTCTCTTTCTCCATTATCAAAAGCTGTAACAATATCCTCTGGGTTCAAATCAATCTCTCCCTTGTCTTGCTAATGAATTGATAAATGCAGACTCCGCTTTGATTCTATCGCTTTTTCCAGACCACCCAGCAGCCCCATCATGACCGCCACCTTCTCCACCGATTTCATCCACCAAGTCCTTCATCATATTTCCAAGATGTATTCCGCTTATTGTCGAGGACCTTGGAGCCCTTGCAGTAAGTCTGGTTTCTCCGTCTCTGAAACGTGATACTAAAGCGATTTCCGCACCGGTTTGGATTATTATTCCAGCCACTTTACCTTCGTGTATACCTGCTTGTGTGTGGACTAAATTCCAATTCCCACATTCGGTTGATTTACATCTGGCTAAAGCTTTCAAAATTGCTCCTCTTTCACTCGAATTTATTTCTTCGGTTTGTATGTACTCTACAAATTCTTGGTAATCGAAAGAAGCGCCATTCATGATCTCTGATGCGCAGGCTAAGGAATCTTTGTCAGCATGTTTGAACCTACCGGTATCGGTTATCAGTCCAGCAAGTAAGAGTTTACGCACTTCCTGACTCAATGACTTGGGATGCTCATTCTTGAGATAGTTAAAGACGATTTGTGTTGTAGCCCTTGCTTTGGTTCTTATCTCTAAGTCACCTTCCTTTAATTTCCAGTCTGATGTGTCGTGATGATCTATTACGCAGATTGGTATTTCCTTCGGCAGTGAGACTCCTGTCTGAACTTCTGATGCGGAATCAACGATTATAATTCCACCTAGTTTTTCAGGCCACGTTACATCATTTGAGAGTTTGCGAAATGGTGCATTTAGGTCGGTGCACAATCTATTAGCCAACTTTCCTACATGTAGCCCACAAGCTAACAAATTTGGATGAGAGGATGCAAGAGCGATTGCAGAACCAATAGTATCCATATCGCCATTTCTTCCAGCCAGTACTGGAACAGCCCCCTTTGATGTTGCTGTGGAAATCCATGCTGAGAGATTTTCCAATTCTATCCCTCTAAAGACTGCTTCAAAGTTTCATAAGTCTCAATTAGTTCTGCTTCTCTTTTACTCATGGTTTCTACCGCTGACCTCATTTGATCTAGGGTTTTTTCTAGGTCAGATAATAATTGGCCTCTATCAGTTACTTCAACTAATATCGTCCCCATTTGCCTATGCAGTGCCATGTCCTCTGGTTGTTCTTTGACGGCCTTTAACGTACCTTCTAATTCTCTCAACTGCGCATTCAGTGATGCGACCTGCTGCCTAGCGGCTTGAACTTCTCCGACTACAATTTGCAACTGCTGTGCTTGTTCCATGTTTTCACCTCATATGTTATCTATTCAAGAATCCATCACTTCAATTAAATTGCTTGATATGATTAGAGAACGCATTCTTGTATTCCACATGGCTCTGGCATCCTTGGCCCTGTTTTCATGCAATGTGAATGAGAAAACATTTCCCTTTATCTCCACACTTTCTTCGCTAATCAGGCTTGAAGCTATCGATTTAGAATTAGGTGAATCCACCACTAGGCGGACAGACCACAAGTGGCTCACTCCTCTTCTTCCAGTTCACCAGCGTTCATTGCTCGCTCGTACTCAATAGCCGCTTGCTGAGCAATATATGCCATGTCTGCTGTGGTTGCACCGTCAGCATTTCTTCGAATTATTCTGTTGTTTGCATCGGATGCTCGAGTATATGGCTCCCATGCACCACCTGCAAAAGTGTAGTCACATTTTGGGCAATGCCAAATCCCCACAGATTTTCGTCTGACCGTGCGATATTGACAAGTCGGACAGGTGTATCGTGCGTTCTTCTTTTTCATGGCCATGCCAGCGTTCCTTCTTACGCTAACACCGTATCTTGCACCAAACCGGCCTGTTGCGCCGGCTTTTTGTGTTCGCTTTGCCATGTTTATTCCTCCTTGGAGTTGACGATTTCAGCGAGTTCTGCGCAACGTTGTTGAGCGACTTGCAGTATCTCGTCGAATTCCGCCGGAGTGAAAGTTCCCTTTAACCCCTTCTGAAGCGAATGTAAATGTCCTTCATCTCCTAGTGTGATATGAATTCTTTCATCTCCACCCAATTCTTCTTCTTCATTCGCGTCTAGAACATACCTTCCCCCCACTCTCGTAAATGAGCACATAGTAGGAGTCATAGAGACTGAAAGCGGATAATCTTCTCCTATGTCGAATCTCTCTGCAGGCACTATTGCGGTTCGTAACGCAGCAATTGCGCCAAGTGCACAGGCGTCGAAGATATTACCTCTGTCAGACAAGACGTGGATATCAATCATTATTCCTAGAACCTTTTCTCCAGGTATAATGCATAGTGAGTCCATGTCAATACAACCGGATTCTCTAATTCCTCTATCGACTACTCGACCCAACTCTATCGATTCCGGTGATGGAGGTCCCGGTTCATATTTTCGACCAGCAACCGGTCGCAATTCAGCACCGCACATCAATGATCCTTGTGTTGGTCTGTCAGGCCAAGGAGTTCTAACCTCGAATTTCACACCAGCATAGATAACTGTCTCGCCCCAAGTTACTTTCGCACTCCCTTCCGCATTGTACAAGCAATTCGTTTCAAGAGTAATTTGTCTTGATTCCCATCTTGCTCTGCCGTCGATTCTTTGATCTTTCTCAGCTAAAGATGCCAACTCCTGTCTTAATAGATTAGGAACTAATTCTACCATCTTTAAGCACCTCCATTTTTCTCTTCATATCTACGTTTGAGGGCATCGATTTGTAGTTCATGAATTTCTTTTGCTGCTTTCATATTGTATTCTACACATGTGTTGTATTCTTCGACAGATAAATCACCATCCATCTGCAAAAACGCAATCTCACCGGTTGTGGGAAGTATTCCCATCGGCAAATCTGCTTGACCGTAATTGTCTTCTGCTTTATCCAAATCTAAAACTACAGTGTCTTCGATTTTTCCGCTTGCTACACCAACAATCATGTCACGCATTGGGATTCCTGCATCTGCTAATGCAACAGATGCTGCCGTGATTCCAACACATCTTGTGCCGGCTTCAGCAGCAAGTATTTCTATTTCAACTCTGATTTTCGATCTTGGAAACCGCTCTACTAAAACCACGCTTTCGAGGGATTCCGCAGTAACTTTACTAATTTCCCTGGATCTTCGATTAAAGCCAGGACGAATTCGGTCACTTGTCGAGAATGGGGCCATGTTATATCGGACATCAATAACTGCTCTGTCCTGTCTTTGAATTTTCCTTGGATGGGCTTCCATCGGACCGTAAACAGCGCATACAGCTACATTCAATCCGTGTTGTACCCAAGCAGAACCATCCGCTGCCGGTAGAATTCCGGCTTCAATTTTCACTTCTCGCATTTCATCTACTTTTCGACCGTCTAATCTTAGTCCATCATCACGTAATAATTGTACATCTCCATATCCACCCATCAGGCATTCCTCCTTTGATTCATCATTGCATCTAGTGATGCATTAAACTCAGCCTTATGACCATCATTTCGAACAAGTTCAAACACCTTGCGCATGAACGATATTCCTTCAGAATCTCCATCTACCCAAACTCTACCATTCTCTGCAACGATAATTCTACAGTCACTGACTTCCTTCAATTTGTTCAGAGTAGAATCACTATCCCCTCTTAATCTTGAAATATGGTTCATTGAAATATTGGCCATAATACCATCCTTCAATTTTCTGAGACCGACACCTTTCATTGTTAGAACGATGTTGTGTGCTTCATCCACTTCTTGGACTCTAGCAAGCATGATGTCGCCGATGTCCATGTGGACTCTTGCCGCACCAAATTCGACCTTCCATGGTGCTAAGGACATAGGTAGAAGACCATTGAACGGACCATTGACATCTGCGAACCACAGATTGTTTCGAACACTTTCTACCACACCGATAACGAGGTCCCCTGACCTGGGCATGTATGCTGAATGTATTGGGTCTACTGAAACGACACCATTGTTGTCTTTGACCCAACCAACTTTTGTTGCAATAATATTTTCACCCTGAACGAGGGTTCCTGTTCCTGCTCGCACTCCAGAAGAAGCCCCGATGGCTTCCCCAGGAGTCACGAGGCGCAGCTCGGCGCCTTCTTTCGCTCCTGACATCTCTTTGTCTCCATGCCGGCCGACCAGCCGACCCATGATAAAGCGAACGCTTGTAGAATAGACTACAATTCTTTTATTTCCGCTTGTTTGTCAATACCCTTTACCTTACCCATTATGTTTGCAGCCATCCCTGGTGGGCATTGGATAATACAAGCCCAGTCCCCGTTTGAAAGCCATTCATCCTTGTCTAAGTATTGACGCAAAAATTTGTTAGCCTGACCGTAGGACGAACCAGAAATTCTGAATGCTATTCTAACAGGCTCAAACGATAATGGTATCAGCGGTTTCAAACTTTTGATAGCGTCTTTAACCTGTAATTCAAGGCGCTTAAATGGGTCAACAGAAAATCGACTTTCTTCCAGAGCTAGTTCTATTCTTGTTCTGGGATGGGGTGTCTTTGATTTTGGGTCGATAGCCATAGAGTGTATTTCTTGAATTATCATCTGTCTTTTTTGTTCGACCATTTCCTTTCGTTGATTTGTTGTTAATTGTATGGTCCCTTTATTCAGAATTATTTTAGTAATTTCTTCGATTTCTTGGGTCCCGAAAGTAGACTCTATTGCTTCTTCTGTGGGGCGGTCACCGCCACGTGCATCATGCCATACTTCATCAGTCGCTAGAAAATCGTCAATGATAACAGAGGATGGATTAGATTGGAATTCATCAACCATGTCTGGATCTACTAATATTTCGTATCTTTTTCCACCGTACTCATATCTCGCCAAGACGGCTGCGTCTAGGCTTACCATCGCTGGATTCACTCCTCAAGTGGTTTTAATCGGTCGATTTGCTTGTTAACTTCAGACCTGTCTAGTATTCTGTAACCTTCAGAATCTATCACGGAGACCTCAACCGCATCTCGGTTCAACTCTTGGTCGTTTGCATTTCTTAAAGCTTCAAGCCCTAATTTCATTGCCGCATTGAGTGTCAAATTCTTCTTCCAATTTTTCTCAAAGTAGTCAATCACTGTGTTACGACCGCTTCCAATGGCCCCAGCATGGTATGATTGGTATGCACCAGATGGGTCGGTTTCGAACAAATGGATTCCGTTTTCATCGACACCGCCTATTAGTAAAGCAGTTCCAAAAGGCCTGCTGCCACCATATTGAGTAAATGACTGCTTGAAATCACAAATTTTCTTTGTTAATATGTCTACTGGGACCGTGGCTGCGTAAGTAATCCTGTTAATTTGAGCCTCAACCCTTGCTCTTGCGACGAGCTGCCTTGCATCAGCAACTAACCCACTTGTAGCAATACCTACATGGTTATCGATTTTAAACATCTTTTCTATTGATTCGGGTATTATCAAACGGCTTGCAATTCTTTTGTCGCAAACCAAAACAACACCGTCTCTGAACTTTAGTCCTGCTGTCGTAGTGCCTCGTTTTACGCTCTCTCTTGCATACTCAACTTGAAACAATCTTCCGTCTGGACTGAATGTAGTAATTCCGTGGTCATATCCTCTTCCGCTCGGCTGCAAAGTGCCCACCTCAGGTGGCTGTCCGGGTCGGGGTCTTATCAACCTTGGCGGCATGCGATGTATGTGAAGGTAGCAGTTTTGTCCAGCGGAGGCAAGGATAGTAGTGCGGCTATTTGGTGGGCACAGTGCAAGGGCTGGGAGGTGTCTTACCTTGTCACAATGCTTGTCCAGGGAGGCGATTCTTGGATGTTTCAAGTACCTGGAACATCCTTGGTAGAAAAGCAAGCCGAACTTTGTCAATGTGATTGGGTATCTGTCAAAACCGAAGGAATTCCCGAACATGAGGTGCTTGACCTGAAATCAGCCCTTTCTGGTCTTGATATTGACGGTATTGTTTCGGGAGCTTTGAGATCAGATTATCAAAAAACAAGATTGGAGCGTATTTGTGAAGATTTACAAATAAAATCGTTTACACCACTTTGGCATCAATCTGGTCAATCCCACATGGACAATCTGGTAGCAAATGGATTCAAAGTCATGATTAGCGGGATATCCTGTGAGGGCTTAGGACGAGAATGGCTTGGTGTAATATTGGATAGGAGGTCTTTGGCTGAACTGACTAAATTATCGAAGAAATATCGATTCAATGTCGATGGTGAGGGAGGAGAGTATGAAACAATTGTTGTTGCAGGACCTCACATGAAAGGCGAGTTGACTCTTGAATATGAGATTCATTGGGATGGAATACGGGGAAATCTTTCATTTGCGTAGTCCAGTTACAAATTTTTGTCCCGGCACGCAATGTTCATTTCCTTTGCCCACGGAGGCGGGACATGGCGTTTTGTCCACTCGACTACAGGTATGGCTCTCAAGAATTCAAAGAGATATGGTCCGAACTTGGTCGGCATCAGCGCCAATTAGAGGTTGAAAGAGCACTTGTTTGGGCTCACAAAGAAATGGGAAAAGTATCTGTCGACGATTACCAAAAGGTTGCTGCAATAGCGGTACCATCAATTGTCACAAAGGAAAGAGTGTCTGCTATCGAAGCCGAAACCAAACACGATATTATGGCATTGACCAAGGCCATGGCCGAGGCAGCAGGTGAGGCGGGATGGTGTATCCATTTAGGTGCTACATCTAATGACATCGTTGACACAGCAGTCGGATTACAGTTACGCGATTCAATCACACTCCTGCGAAAACAGCTGTGCAATTTAATTGGGGTTACAGCAGACCTTGCAGAACGTGAGAGAGACACTGTAATGCTTGGTAGGACACATGGTCAGGCAGCCGTCCCCATCACTTTTGGGCTAAAAGTGGCAGTATGGTTGGATGAAATGAGACGCCAATTGGTAAGACTCGACGAATCAACTCCACGGATAGCAGTTGGCAAATTTTTGGGTGCTGTAGGCACTGGTGCCGCTCAAGGCTCAGGTGCAAGAGAATTACAAAGACTAATTTTAACACACTTGGGTTTACAAGTACCTCTAGCAACAACTCAAGTCGTCGGAAGGGACCGATATATCGAATATGTGTCTTGGTTATCAAACGTGGCCTGCACGTGTGAAAAGATACTACAGGAGATTCGTAATTTACAACGGTCAGAGATAGCCGAAGCTGGAGAAGGTTTTGACGTAAAAAAGCAGGTTGGTTCCTCAACTATGGCTCACAAAAAGAATCCAATAAAATCAGAGAATGCATCAGGTCTTGCGAGAATAGTGCGTTCATTTATCATACCTACTTACGAGAATGCTTTATTGTGGCATGAGAGGGATCTTGCAAATTCTAGCTCTGAGAGGTTTACACTATCACACGCTTCGACTTTGTGTGAGGACGTTATGGCGAAAACTGCAAATGTTCTGACAAACCTTTGGGTTGACAGAGAGAAAATGCTAGCAAACATTGCGAGTCAAAAGGGGCTTGTAATGGCTGAGAAAGTAATGATTGAACTTGTAAGTCACGGTATTGGTCGAGACGAATCACATGAAATTCTCCGCTCCGCATCATTTGAAGCGATTGAAAATGGTGAGGAATTAATTGATGTTTGTGCCAGAACACCTGCGATAGCGTCGGCTTTTAGTGTGGATGAACTTGAAGCAATGTTCGACCCGGCAAATCACATCGGAGTATCTGGAGAAATAGTCGATGAGGCTGTTGAGTACGCTAGAAATTCTATTCGATAGATAAATCACCGTCAGTTTGGGCCATTGAATACCGGACAAGTATCATAGAAATTAGGGCAGCAATAGTGAACGCTATTCCTACCATTTTTGACATACTGTACCACAGTATGATTACGCCAACTATAGAAAAATAAGCAATCACTTGGCAAAGTGCAGAAGCAAAATTCAGTTTACTCATCATTTCATCACTCAATTTTCCATTATTCTCAAGTAAGAATGTGTAAACAAGAAAATAAATTCCCTGGAAAGGTATTGTAGCAGCAATTAAAGTCAGTGCTATCTCTCTTTCATATTTTGGATTTGCTTCCTGCTCTATACCCTGAAATAACATCACTGCAGTGCTAGTACCCAATAGCGCAGCCATTATTGTCCATCTCTTATCTTGTGATGAAGTCCTACTTTCGACATTGACTGAACCATCACTCATGGGGGCTTGTCATTTCCTTATGGTTTGTATCTTGCCCTTAGAAATAGAATAAAGATTCGATTTCGAGGGCTATAATATTGTACGAAGCAGGAGTATTAAGGCTCCTGTCATCGATGCTACTATCATTAGAAGAATTATCATTGAGTGGGGACCATACTCATTTGTATCTTCGAGGGCGCTTTGCATGAGCCCGTCGCGTTTTATAGCTGCAATTAGTGAACCAGCTTCCTCGAAGTCGGGCAATGCTCTTCTTGGGATTCTTTCACCCTCGCGCAGTTCTCCGGACATGGCTGTGGGTAGTACTCTTGGGTATTATGGATTTTCATGATACGTAATGGAAAGCAATATCTCCCATCGCCAATCTGGCACTGCCATGGAAGAGCCAACTATCGGTGACATGTCGATTACCGATGAGCATATAGTGGTGGCTAGCAAGACAAAAATATCCAAAATTTGTCAAGAATTATCTAAAAATCCAGATTATGCAGTCTTAGTCAAAAAAAGTGGAGATATTATTGGTGTTGTAACTGCGAGAGACATATTTGCCAAAATGGCGGAGGGTCTCAATGCTACAAAAGTGAAAGTCGACAAAATAATGCGAACAGAAATTCTGAAACTCAGAGATAATACACCTCTTTCAAAGGGACTAAACATGCTTAGTAAACTTTCTTCAGATGCGGTTGTTGTTATTGATAGTGATGGAGAATTTTGTGGGTACTTTTCAATTAAAGATTACAGGGAAGCAACCCGTAAATTGGAAGCTCATTTGATCATATCATCACGTTTGTCAAAATCAAGGAAAGCTATATCCAGCAAATCAAGTCAAAAAGAAGGGCACACAAACAGCGATTTGCTTGATTTATTACTAGGAGATAATTTGGATACAGACGATGACGAAGATGAAGTACCATCGATGCTAAAATTTGACTGAGGCCTAGGTATGAATTTTTGGACGTTTAAACAGAACGATTCTTCAATTCATCTCGCTGTTGATGGTTCTTGTGGCGGAACT
>Ga0160423_10001847_pt1 | contig 17708 bp, 27 predicted proteins | sample CRUFie14St8metaG_FD_108191 | JGI IMG/M metagenome (GOLD analysis project Ga0160423, IMG submission 108191) | Marine microbial communities from the Costa Rica Dome - CRUD Field 142mm St8 metaG | ecosystem: Environmental > Aquatic > Marine > Oceanic > Photic zone | place: Costa Rica: the Eastern... | reverse complement strand
GTTTATCCTACTAATAGATCAGTTCAAGGTTCACCTTTAACACCTTACATTTATGATGATAGATGTAAATGGGAAGATGCTGTTGATAGAATTAAAGAGTGCTATGCATTAGGAAGAAAAGAATTAAAACGAAGAGGTAAAGTAGGAAGAGAATGGGCTATTAGTGATGAAATAGGCTTTACAGCTGACAAGCAAGCAGAAAGAGTATTAGAAGGATTTACTGAATTATTTAAAATATGGGAACCAAAACCTAAATTTGAAATAGTAAATGCTACAGAATACAACGGATTATTTTTAAACCATAAATTAATATATTAATGAGTAAACCAAGTTTTTATATAAGTTGCCCTTTTGACACATATAGTGGTTATGGGGCTAGATCAAGAGATATTGTTAAAGCAATTATTGATTTAGATAGGTATGACGTAAAATTACTCTCACAAATGTGGGGTTCTACTTCTTGGGGATTTATTAAAGATAACCCTGAGTGGGCATTTCTAAAAGATTATGCTATACCAGGTTTTGATGCAAGAGAAGTAAAACCTGATATTTGGATGCAAATTACTATTCCTAATGAATTTCAACCTTTAGGTAGATATAATATAGGTTGTACAGCTGGTATTGAATCAACAGGTTGTGATGCTAAATGGGTTGAAGGTCTTAATAGAATGGATATGAATTGGGTTTCGTCTAACCATAGTAAAAAAGTATTTGAAGGAGTTGCTTTTGATATTATGGACAACAAAACTAATAAAAAAACGGGCCAACAATTAAAATTAAACAAACCTATGTTTACTGTATTTGAGGGTGCTAATTTAGATGTTTATAAACATATTGAATCAAAAGATATTACCTTAGACTTATCGGAAATTAAAGAACAATTTTTATTCTTAGTTGTTGGACATTGGATGCAAGGAGATGTTGGTCATGATAGAAAAAATATTGGTCTTACAGTAAAGGCATTTTTTGAAACATTTAAAAATAGTAGAGGTGCAACACCTGCTTTATTATTAAAATGTTCTAATGGAGCTGATAATGCTATAAGTAGACAAGCACTATTAGATAAAATAAAATCAATTAAAAAAACAGTAAAAGGTAAATTGCCAAATGTTTATTTAATGACTGGTGAATTAGAAAATTCCGAAATGAATGAATTATACAATCACCCAAAAGTAAAAGCTATGGTTAGTTTTACTAAAGGAGAAGGTTTTGGTAGACCATTAATGGAATTTTGCTTATCTAAAAAACCAGTAATTGCTTCAGGTTGGTCTGGACAATTAGATTTTTTAAATTCTAATTTTACTACTTTATTACCTGGTAAGTTAGAAGATGTTCATCCAAGTGCGGCTAATCAATGGTTAGTAAAAGGAACTAGATGGTTTGCACCTGATTTACCTTCAATGGGTAAATCATTTAAAAATGTTTATAGTAAATATAAAAATTATATTGTGCCAGCAAGAAAACAAGGGCACTATATTAGAGAAAATTTTAGTTGGAAAAAAATGAAGGATTTAGTTGGTGAAATATTATTAAATAACACACCTAAAGAGTTTCCAAAACAAACTGCTTTAAAAATGCCTACATTAAATAATCCATCTAATATACAATTACCTAAAATACAATAATTATGCAATACGATGAAATAATAAATTGTCCTAAATCGGGAGGTGATTTATGTTATAAAGTTGAAGTAAATAGTGAAATCACTAATTATTTAAGTATATCTTGTGGGTTTTGGACTAATTCATTAATGATATCTGGAAGTGAATTTTACAATGAACAAGTAAGTACACTCCCAGAACTTTATAAAGATATATCATGGACTGATCCTGAAACTAACTTTATTTGGATTCCTAATACTATTAATATTGAAGATAAAGGTATGGTTTTCGCTAACGGAACACATGCTGATGATTGGAATTGGGCAGCCGTAAAGGCAATACCATTAGAAGAAGGTGAAGAAGCAAAAGTTGAAGGACAAAAATATAAAATGGATATGGCTAATATGACTTTATTTAAAGAGCGTGACTATATGGATGCTCTTTCTCATATTGGATTACTACCAGAATAATATGAAATTAAGTTACGCTATAACAGTTTGTAATGAAAAAGATGAAATAAGACGTCTTGTAGATTTTTTAAATAAAACTAAAAGATCTGAAGATGAAATAGTTATTTTATTTGATAAAAAGAATGGCACACCAGAGGTTTGGGAATATGTTCAATTTTGTTTATCTGAATATGAAAATGTAAAAGCTAAAGCTAAAACGTTTAAAGACCATTTTGCTAATTGGAAAAATTATCTTACTGAATTATGTTCAGGAGATTTTATTTTTCAAATAGATGCAGATGAAATACCAAATAAAATACTTATAGATAATTTACCTCAAATTATTAAGGAAAATCCTGATAATGAGGTTTATTGTGTACCTAGAGTTAATACAGTAGAAGGTTTGACTTTAGAACATGTACAAAAATGGGGATGGAAACTAACTAATGATAAATGGATTAATTGGCCTGATTATCAATGGAGAATTTATAAAAACAAACCAGAAATAAGATGGGTAAATAAAGTTCATGAAAAATTAGAAGGGTTTAAAACATATGCTCCTCTTCCTGATGCAGAAGATTTAGCATTATACCATCCTAAGGATATTAAACGACAAGAAAAACAAAACGAATATTATGACACCCTCCTCCCAAATACCATTATTTAAAGTTTTTATGGCTCCAACTGCAAAGGAAAAAGTTGGGGAAGTATTAGACAGTGGTTTTATAGGTCAAGGACCTAAAGTAGATGAATTTGAAAAAAACTTACAAACTTGGTTTAATAATAAAAATGTTCAAACACTTAATGCTGGTACTTCAGCATTACATATGGCTTTACATTTATTAAAAAAACCCAAACCACATTGGGATGAAGATGTATTTCAGGGTGTTGCTTATGTTTCTCATAATTGGCCGGGTTTAGAGCCTGGAGATGAAGTTTTATGTACAGCAATGACTTGTACTGCTTCTAATTGGCCTGTTTTAGCTAATGGTTTAAAAATTAAATGGGTAGATATTGATCCAAAAACATTAAATATGGATTTGGATGATTTAAAAAGAAAAATAACTAAAAAAACTAAAGTTATAATGGGTGTTCATTGGGGTGGATATCCAATTGATTTAGATAAATTAAGAGAAATTAGAACTAGTTTCAGAAGCGAATTTGGTTGGGCACCTGCTGTTATTGAAGATGGGGCTCATTCATTTGGTTCTGAATATAAGGGGAAAAAGATAGGTAATCATGGAAATTTAACTATGTTTTCCCTCCAAGCCATCAAACATGTTACCTCAATTGATGGTGGAATTTTGATATCCCCACATGATGAATTACATAGTAGGGGAAAATTGGTTAGATGGTACGGAATAGATAGAGATGGAGATAGAAAGGATTTTAGATGTGAGGCAGATATACCTGAGTGGGGATTCAAATTCCATATGAATGATGTTTGTGCTACAGTTGGAAATGAAAATTTACAACATGCAAATAACATTATTTCACAACATAGAGAAAATGCTGCTTATTATGATTCAAATCTACAAAATATTCCAGGTGTAACATTACTTGAAAGACAAGAAGGATTTAATTCAGCATTTTGGATTTATTCTTTATTAGTAGATGATAGAGATGGTTTTTATAAGTATATGGATGAGTGTAACATCTCAGTTTCTCAAGTCCATGAAAGAAATGATAAACATACCTGTGTACAAGAATTTAAAACTGAATTGCCAAATTTAGATAATACAATAGGCAAAATTGTAAATATACCTGTAGGTTGGTGGGTTTCAAAAGAAGAAAGAGAATATATTGTTGATTGTATTAAAAAAGGATGGTAACAGATAAATTTGATTATTTAATTAATTTTTGGTTTGGTCCTAGAAGTTCTAGCAAACAGTTTATCTATGAAAAAGGTAAGGCTGAAAGAGAAAGAAATAATTTTGGTCAATGGTATTACCAAATACACCAATATTATCTTTTAAATGCCCATTGCAAATTTTTAAAAAAACATCTAGATAAATTACCTATTAATAACGTTCTTTTTGTAGTTAATGTTTGGAAAGAAAGACATAAACCAAAAGAAATAAAGGAGGTTATTAAATGGTATGGTTTAGAAAATAAAGTAGATATCATTTATCATGATAATTCTAATCATTCGTATGGTGCTTGGAACGCAGGATTAAAAAAATTAGCTAAATATTCTGATTCTAGGTTTATTTTTAACTGTGAAGATGACTATTTACCTGTTAATGAAAGATTTTATCAACCATTCTATGAGCAATTTATTAATAATGTAGGTTATGTTGCTCAGTACGTTACTACACTACCAACTCATGTTCATCTATCAACTAATGAAAAAGGAGAATATATAGTAAGGAGAGATAAAAAAAGACATGCTGCAGTTAGTAATGGTTTTATCTCAATGGAATGTGTTAAAGATCTTATTAAGAAAACAGGTGAAGTTTATAATTTGAATCACATTGAAAAGGATAATAAAAATGATTATAATAAAGTTAAAATAAATGAGAGAGCAGCTGAACAAATATACTTTACAGAAAATTTAGAAAGTAATGGATATTCTATGACTGATATCAGTAAAACTTGTAATATTCCTTTTGATAATAATAATTGTAACAATGAAATTAGTTTTGGTAAATTAGGAGCATATACACCTATAAAACCATACAAATACCCAGACCAAAATGTTAGATTAAGAAAACTAAAAGAAGAGGATTTAGAATTTTTACTTGAAGTTAGAAATGATGACTCTACTAGAAATTTTTTATATGATAATTCTATCTTTGATTTAAACCAAGCTAAAGAATGGTTTAAAACATTAAAATTACCTTGGTTTATTATAGATAGAAAACATGTAATTGAATTTGTTACTGATGAAAGGAGAGTAATGAATAATATGGGTAGAGATAAGTATAAAATAAGATGGAAAGAAGTTGGTTATTTTAGAAGAACTTTAAAGGAAGATGGTATTGAAGAAATTGGGTGTGATATTCATCCCGATAATAGACGTAAAGGTTATGCTAAGGAGGCTTATATTGAAAGATTAAAACATATGGATAAAGCCATTTTAGAAGTATTTGAGGATAATCATGCTAGACAAATGTATTTTGATTTAGGTTTTAGGGACACAGGTAAAACATCATATAATAGAGGAAGAAAAGAATATCAAATGATATGGAAAAGAACGATTTAAAATTTTTAATTTTATTTTTTTATTACAATAGACCAGAAATGGTACTTAATGCTATTAAAAGCTTAAATAAAAATACTTATAAAAACTTTGAAATAGCATTTATTGATGATGGAAGTGAACAACCAGGAGAAGAAGTTGTAAGAAATGAATTAAAACCATCATTTGTTAAAAAAACTACATTTTATAATACTAATGATACAGTTGAAGCTAAAATAGAACGAGGTGGGAGTGAATTTGGTAAAATAGCTAATGAAGCAGTCAAAAATTCAGATGCTGATGTAATCTTAATGTTATGTGATGACGATGCCTTATTTCCTGATTATTTAGATAAATTAAATAAATTTTATAAATATAATCCTAAAATAAATTATGCTTATTGTAAATTAAAATATTATGATCCCACTAAACAAAGTTATACTAAAGCAAAGGAAAATGAAGAGGATGATCATACAAAATTAATTAACCCAGTTACTAATTTAGATTCGTCTCAAGTTAGTTGGAGAAGAAAATGTATGATTGAAAAAGATTTTTGGTTTCCTTATCCTAGAACAAGAAATCTTGATGCTGTAATGTTCGTTCATCTTTGGTTTCATTATAAACATTGTGCTCCTATAAAAGAATTTGGTCAATATAAAGCTAAATTTGAAGATCAATTAGGTAACAGAGATCATGGTTATTATCAATTAGATTTTTGGCGTGCAGATAAATCATATTCTCATGCTGAAAAAACACCCTTAGATAATGATCCTAAAGATGAATATTCAGTAAAATGGAAATAAATAAATTTGAAATAAAACCTTCTACTATACCTAACTCAGGTCAAGGTTTATTTGCCAAAGTAGATATACCAAGAAAAACATTACTAGGAGAATATAAAGGTATAATTAAACCTGATTATTATAGTTGCCATGAACCTGATTATGCTTGGATTTTTGAGTCTGATATAGAAAAAGGAAAAATAATTTATTTAGATGCCTATCCCTTAGATGCTGAAACAAACCCAATGATTAAAGTAAATGCTTGGGCAGATGAAATTCAACGTAAAAAAGAAAATGTTAGATGGTTTATTAAAAATAATAAAGTTTATTATGAAACTAAAAAATTAGTTAAAGCTGGAGAAGAATTTATTGTTGATTATGGACATTACCATAGTATTAAACATCAACAAAATGAAAAGTTAATGGACTTTAATAAGGCAGAATTAGATTTTAGTGATGGATTAAATACAAGTGAAAAATATATTGCCTCGGGAAGAATAGTAGGATCTAAATTAGGTGAGCATAACATGAATGATAATATTTTACATGTTCATATTCCTAAATGTGCTGGCTCAATGTTAAAAAGAGTAATTTATGATAACGAAAGGGGGGTTCATATTTTTAACTATGTTCATGCCCCAGCATATCAGATGAAAAAAGATTTAGGGGAAAATTGGGATAAATTTAAAAAATTTACTGTTGTAAGAAATCCCTGGGACAAATTATGGTCTGGTTACAAATATACTAAATGGGGTAGATTAGAAGAATCAATTAAACCTTATATTTCTTATAAAACAGGAATATTCACTCAGAATGATGAAGTGTTATATGAACAATGGAAAAAATCAGGATTAGCAGTTATTTCGGGATTTGAAAGTAATAATAAATTAGGTAAAACATTTAAAGAATATGTTAATACCCTTTATAAAACATATAGTAAAAAAGGATTTATGGAACCAGCAGGTAGAAATCTTTATGTTATGAGGCAGAAAAAATATATTGTTGAACCTAGAACTAATAAATTATTAGTTGATTTTATTGGTAAATATGAAGATTTAGATGCGGTTATAAATTGGGTAGCATCAGTAAATAATGATAAAAATTTACCTTTAAGATATAGAATGCAAAGTAAAACAAAATCAAATATTTCTTTAAATTCCGTTAATTATAGAAATGTTTATGATGATGATATGATTAATATGGTAGGAGAAATGTATAGAGAGGACGTTGATTATTTTAAATATGATTTTGAATAATGATACAATTTAAGTTATATAAAGATCAAATTAGAACATTAGGTGAGGTTGATAGATTAGGGTTACCACTTGATAAACTTGAACCACAATATGCCTTAGATAAAGATTATAGTGGTTGGTTTTCATTTACTCGTTTATGTTTTTCTTTAGGTGATTGGGCTGTAATTAGTGGTTTACCTGAAGCTTTAAAAATAAAATACCCAAAAATTAAAATTGCCTTACCATCTAGAAAATATATAGAACAAATATTTGGTCATTTTATAGGTCAATGGGGTTATGGTGATAATAATCCTCTGGATTACATTGATACTATATTCAAAAATAACCCACATATAGATTATAGATTTAACCCAGGTGATTTTGATATAATTTTTACCGATCATGATAGGGCTTATACTGATGATATTAATGTACCTTTAGTAGAACAAATCTTATTACGTTTTGGATTAACTCCAGATGATTTAAATAAAATTGATTCTAGACCTAATTTATATTTTGATAAAGATGAAAATCCTAACCCTGAAATAAAAGATGAATATGGTTGTTTATTATTTGCTTCTCGAATAGATAAATTAAAGGGTAGATGGGACGACAAAAATTTAATTAAAGAAGCTAGGAAATACAAAGATACTCCCGTATATTATTATAGTGAGTTTGATCTAAATGATACTGAATGGGATGAATTATTTCCCGTTCGTTACAATTTAGCTAAACTAAGTTTAAGGGAACAATTAGTAATTAAATCAAGAGCTAAATTTAATATAGGTTATCAAGCAGGTATTAATGATGCTGTTAGTAGATTTTCTAATAATATTGTTCTAACCCCTTATGATGACATAAAAGAAAATATAATTAGAGGTGTAAATTATATTCATTTAAATGGTAAAAAAACAAAAATATAATGGCTTATTTATTAGAAGATTGTAAAAATAATTATAAATTTGATATAACAATAGTTAATCAAATTCAAAATGAATTTGGAGAAGGTAATTATGAAGAATTTGAATTAGAATATGATATATTATGGGATGATGTTTTATTAAAAACTATTACTACTGAATCATCTAATCAAAATAGAAAATTAGCTGGTGCAGGTCCAGTTGATTATAATGAGGGTAAATTGCTTTATATGTTTATTAGAACCAGAAAACCTCAAAACGTATTGGAGATTGGTTTTGCAAGTGGTGTTAGTTCTAGTATTATTGCCCTAGCATTAGAAAAAAATGGTAGTGGTAAATTATATACTGGTGATCTTAATAGTAACCCAGATCATGAATATATTATTCCTTTATTTAAAAAGTTTATAAAAAAAGGTATTATTAATCCTACTTATCCTATTGATGGGGTTGTATTTGTAAAAGAATTTGATCCAAATATTCCTATTGATATGACATTTTCAGATGCAAGTCATGAACCAGAATTTTGTGCTCATTTAGCCCGTTCTTTATATGAAAAATATCCTGATGCTTTACATTTATATCATGAATGGTCTTTTTCACCTCGTTCTTCTGAGGAAGCTAAAAAATATATTAGTTTAAAAGAAAATTTAAAACACCAAGCATTTGCTGAACGTGAGGCCTTTGAAGAAATGTTTCCAAAAGACGATTATCATCATTATGGTTTTTATGGTAGTTGTGGTTTAGGTGTTGTTAAAAAGAGACAAAGTAAAAAAGAAATGAAAGTATATTATAGATTATCTAATTTGGAAGCTGGTATATCTAAAAAGAAAATACCTAATGCAACAAAAAAACATTGTTTAGAAAACTGTATTAAAGAGTTTGGTGATAAAAATATTATTATAGTAGGTGATAGATTAAATAAAGAAACAAAAGATTATGTAAATTCACTTAACTTAAGATTAGTTGAAGTAGATAATGGTTCAGGTGCAGGTACGTTTAGAGACGCTTTAGATTTAGCTATTAAAGAAAATACTGGTGATGATTATGTTTATTTATTAGAAGATGATTTTTTACATTTACCTGGTTCGGCTAAATTACTAAAAGAAGGTGTTGATAGATTTGGAATGTATACTACTTTATATGATCACCCAGATAAATATCTTAACGCTGATAAAGGTGGTAACCCACAAATCCAAATGAATTCTGAAGTAACTAGGTTAGCTAAAACAGATTCTGTACATTGGAAATTAACTAATAGTACAGTTATGAGTTTTGCTACTAGAGTTGATAGATTAAAAGATGATTATGAATTATTAAAAAAATATTCTAATGGGCGTATTACTGATTCATATGGGTTTTTTAGTGAATTAATACAAACAAAACAATTAGGTGTAGTAAGTAGTGTACCTGGTTATTCTACACATTGTGAAGCCGCTTGGTTAACACCATTAGTAAATTGGGAAAAAGTATGATAAGTTTAATTATACCAACATATAGAAATCCAGATTATTTAGATATTTGTTTAAAATCTGCTATTGAACAACAAGATAATGAAAATGAAATACTTGTTGCTGTTGATGGTTTTATAGAAGAAAGTCATGATATTTTAAATAAGTATGGAAATAAAATAAAAGTATTAGATTTAGGTGAAAATAAAGGTATGCAAACAGCCCTTAATTTAGCTGTTTATAATGCCTCAAACGAAAAAATTTGTATTATTAATGATGATAATGTCTTATGTAAAGGTTGGGATACAATAATAGAAAAACAACTAAAACCAGATATGGTACTTACTATTAATCAAATAGAACCTACTGGTCCTGGTATATTTGATTTCCCAGTAAAAGATTTTGGTACGGATCCTAATAGTTTCCAATATCAAAAATTTATAGATTATGAATTAAAGTTAAGAAGTAAACATAAAATAACTCCCAATGGTGGAATATTTCCATTTGCAATGTGGAAAAAAGATTATATGATTGTAGGTGGTTTTGATACAATTTATGATTCACCTTTTATTTGTGATTGGGATTTTTTCTTAAAGTTAGATTTAAATAAAATTATATTAGTTAGAACACACGCTGGACATTTTTATCACTTTGGTAGTACCGCAACTAAAAATGGTAAAGAAGGTGAACGATTTAAAGCTACAGAAGGCCCAGCAGCTGGAATATTTATGTATAAATGGGGTATACCTCCGAGTTTATATAAAAATTTATCACATAATCCAAAAAATGGAAAAGTTATAAAAGGAATTAAATATGAATAAAAAAACAATATTAATTACAGGTGTTGCTGGTTTATTAGGAAGTAGATTAGCTGATTGGATCATTGAACATAAATCCGAAGAATATAATATTATCGGAATTGATGATTTAAGTGGTGGATATAAAGAAAATATCCATCCTGATGTTAAGTTTTGGCAAATGGATTTAGTTAATCATCCAATTGAAAATGTATTTGAGGCACATAAAATAGACTATGTATATCATTTTGCTGCTTATGCTGCTGAAGGATTATCGCCTTTTATACGTGGATATAATTATGATAATAATTTAAAAGCAACGGCCCGATTAGTTAATGAATGTATAAAAAACGACGTTAAAAGATTGGTATTTACGTCTACGATGGCTGTTTATGGTCATGGAGAAGGTGGCATTTTTCATGAAGATATGATTAGAAACCCAATTGATCCTTATGGTATTGCTAAAATGGCATGTGAAAGGGATATTGAAGTCGCAAATGAACAACATGGCTTAGATTATTGTATAATCAGGCCTCATAATGTGTTTGGTGCTAAGCAAAATATTTGGGATAAATATAGAAACGTACTTGGTATTTGGATGTATTATATTTTAAATAAACAACCTATTACTATTTTTGGTAATGGTTCTCAACGTAGAGCTTTTAGTTATATAGATGATTCATTAGAGCCTTTATTTAATGCTCACTTAGAACCTAAAGCATCTAAACAAATTATTAATTTAGGAGGCACAATTGATTATAGTATATTAGATTGTTCTGTTGCCCTAAAAAATGTCGTTGCTAAAGATACAGGTAAAAGACCTGAAACAATATTTTTAGAAAAAAGACATGAAGTACATACAGCCGTTCCTACTTGGCAAAAATCAGTTGATATATTAGGTTTTGAACATAAAACATCATTAGAAGATGGTTTAGCTAAAATGTGGCAGTGGGCTAAAGCACAACCAATGAGAGAAAGGTTTGTATGGGAAAATTATGAAATTGAAAAAGGTATATATAGTTTTTGGAAAAATAAAAAATAAATTATGAATATAGGAATAATAGGTCAAGGTTTTGTTGGTAATGCTATCTACCAAAAGTTTAAAAAGTATTATAAATGTTTTACTTTTGATATTCAAGTTAAAAAATGTAATAGCGATTTAGAAGAAGTTTTAAATAGATGTAAAATTATATTTGTTTGTTTACCTACTCCAATGAATAAAGATGGGAGTTGTAATTTAGACATATTACATGACACATTAGATAAAATTAATAAAGCAAGTAGAGATATAGATGATAGAATAGTAGTAATTAAATCTACTATAATTCCAGGTTCGACTGATGCATTTAGTTTAAAATATAATTTTATTAAAATAGTTTTTAATCCGGAATTTTTAACTGAAGCTAATGCAATTGATGATTTTGAAAATCAAACTAGAATTTTACTTGGAGGTGATATAAAGGCAACTACTAAACTAAAACAAATTTATTCGGCTGTATTTAGAAAAACACCTAAAATTATTAAAACAGATGCTAAAAGTGCTGAATTGGTTAAATATGTTACTAATGCATTTTTATCTACTAAAGTTTCATTTGCTAATGAGATATATCAATTATGTGAAAGTCTTGATTTAGATTATGATAAAATAATTGAAATGGCTACTTTGGATCCAAGATTAGGTGACTCACATTGGGGAGTACCTGGTCCAGATGGTGATTTTGGTTTTGGTGGTCACTGTTTCCCTAAAGATCTAGCCGCATTAATTGAAATAACTAAACAAAAAGGTAATGTTAATAATGTATTATCTGCCGCCCAAGCTACAAATAATGCTGTCAGGTCTAATCGAGATTGGGAAAAAATGAAAGGAAGAGCTATCGTATAAAATTTGGCTTCCTGAGGAAAGTTTCGTATATTTACCAAATATTCTAAATTAAGGTTATATTTATGGAACAAACAATTCAAAGACAAACAAATATGAACACAAAGTTAAAAATGATACCATGCTCCAATTGTGGAGATATGATGCCAGAATTAAGGTTACTTAAGTATGGTTATTCATACTGTGTTAAATGCTCAGAAGCTGGATTAGGTGATGGTCGTAAACAGGGTATTCCTATTTTAATGGGTGAAGGTGATCATACATGGGTTGAAACGGTTATTATGACAGATCAACAATATAAACAATACTTGGCTCAAGAAAAGGCGGAAAAAGAATTGGACAAAACAAATAAAGCGGAAATGCTTAACATGGATAAGGATGATAAAAACTTACATGGTCCAGTTACAATAAAAGATCCTGATGGCGAACAAGAAAAAATTTCTTAGTAAAGAACAAATTATAGCGGCTCAAGGTAAAACTAAGTCAAATATGGCTGCCGCTAGATATTTACATGTTTCTTATCAACATTATAAGAAATATGCTAAAATGTATAATTTGTTTGATGGACATAAAAATCAATCTGGTAAAGGTATTCCTAAATTTTTAAGAGGACCTAAGAAAATGCCTCATATGATGGAAATTATTGAAGGCAGAATAGCAGCTTCTTCTTTTGACCCTGCAAAACTTAAGTACGCTTTAATAGAACAGGGATATTTATCAGAGGAATGCGCTGTATGTAAATTTAAAGAAAGGCGAGTACTTGATTATAAAGTACCACTTTTGTTACACTTCAAGGACAATAATAGCAACAACTACAGCCTAGATAATATTCAGTTGCTATGTTATAATCATTATTTTTTAACTGTTGGTGACATTTTTAACTCTAAAGATATAAAACAAATTGAGTCAAAACAGGAACATTATGGTACTAGTGAAAAAATTGAATGGGAAGTAGATGATTACCATTTACAACGTTTAAGAGAATTAGGACTTGATGATGAAGATGATGTTAATGAATATATTTCTAGAATATGAGAAAAGGAAAATTATATAACAAAAAACATGATGCAATAGTTAAAGACTATGATAATCAAAAATCTAAACATTTAGATAAATTAGCCACTAAAATGCTTAAAAATGATGAAGTAGCAGATAAGTTAAAGGCTAAACCTATAAAGGGAGACTTTCTTAAAAACTTTTAATATGAGAAATTTATTAATTATTTTAATGGTGTTTGTATCACCTACAATGGTTGCTCCGACTGGTAATGTAATTGAAGTTAAGATTATAGAACCAAAAACTGAAATTAAGGATCAAAATAAATTCCTTAATGATATTGGATTTAGAGAATCAGGCAACAGATATGATGTTGTTAATCAATTTGGGTATATGGGTAAATACCAATTTGGTAAATCTACTCTTAGAACATTAAAAATTAAAGTAACTAAGGATGCTTTTTTAAATAGTCCTGATTTACAAGAGTATGCTATGATTCAAAATCTAAATTACAATAAAAATAAATTACAAAAATACATAGATCAATTTGAGGGGCAAGAAATAAATGGTATATTGATCACGGAATCAGGTATTCTAGCTGCAGCGCATTTAGCGGGTGCAGGAAGCGTTCGTAAATTTTTTAGGAACGGAAAAGAGTTTAAAGACGGATTCGGTACTAGTATGACAAGTTATATGACTGAATTTGGTGGTTACAAATTAAATTTATAATATTTATGATAAAAAGTTTATGGCAAGAGGTATTCAATTAGGTCATTACTCTAGACCTTCTAGAAAAAAACGTCCTGGTATTCATGCGAAAACAAAAACCAGTAGATGTAAACAGAGTAAAAATTATGTTAAGGCCTATAGAGGTCAAGGTAGGTAGTTATGAAATTAAATATAGATAAGTTCGATGTCCAAGGGTATTTACACTTGGAAGATGTTATTCCTGAACAACCACTTAGGGTTGCTAGACGAGATTGTATTAATCTTAAAAAGGAATATATTAATAAATTAGGTGAACATAGAGATTCTGGTACAGGTATTGTTTGGAGAGGTTTAGAAATGGCTTCTATGCTTAATGAAAATTTATTATCTTGTTATGTCCATCCATTTATGGAGCAAATTGCAACATCATTTTTTAAAACCCCTCATTTATGTTTATTTAATGATCAAGCAGTAGTTAAACTTCCAGGTGAAGATTTTGCATTCCCAGAACATTATGATAATCAATATAGTCCAGATTTAGAAGGTGCTAAAAATGGAGAATTTAGAACAATTAATTTTATGTGGGTGCTTACTAATTGTGAAGCAGATTCTGGTCCTATTGAAGTATTAAATAATAATACAAATGAATGGGATACTATTATTGCTAAAGCTGGGGATATGATTGTAATTGATGGTAATACATTACACAGATCAGGACACAATAAAACAAATAAAATTAGGGCAATGTATGCTTGTGTTTATTCTACTAAACGAATAGGAAAAACATATAATAATGAGGATCACCCATTACCTAATTTCAAATACTTTTATAATCGACCTTGGAGATTTTGTAAAGGGTGTGCTGAAAATTATAATAATTATAAGTTAAATAAAGAAGACAATTTACATTGGTTACAATATTTATCAGATAAAGAACGTAAATTTTTAAGTGATGTCATTGGCAAGAAAAAAACGTAGTAAAGAAGAGGGGCATATGGCTGCTCTAATAAGACGTAAAATGATTCAACGGGATCATGGCGATAAGAGTAAATATACTCGTAAAGAAAAGCACAAAAAGGGTTGGAGTTCCAACCCTTCTTTCGTATATTTACAGGGTAAAATAAAATAAAGGTTATGAAAATTATAGACGGCTTAGTTTGGTGTAATGAAATAGAAAAATGGGTTACACCAGAAGAATACGAGCAAAATTGTAAAGGTGTTGAATACAGGATTCCCGGTGATTGGGATGATGAGCCTGACTTCGAGTGGGAAAACGAAGTATTAAACGCAAGATAATATGGCACTTTGGCAATTCACAAATTTCAATAAATATGGAAATCCTAGAACTAGGATATTTCATAGACCAGATGGTCAAGCTTTTTCACATGGTCCTGGTTTTGGTCCTACGATGGTTAGAAGATTCAAATATGAGTATAAAGATTCAGTTATGCCTCCATCTATATTAGAGTTAAATGGTAAAACTTATTTAATGCCAATATGGAAGGAAGTAGAAAAGGGTACTACTATAAATGATGTAGAATGGATCAAACCCAAACCAAAAAGAAAATATGAAACTGTTGTAGTAGAAACTCCTGCTTCGGGAAGTGATACTATTTATAAAACGAGATTCTATCCTGATACAGGTAATTATACTTGTACTTGTCCAGGTACTTGGAGAGCTAAGGATAGAAGATGTAAACACATAAAAAAATTAGAAAATGAGCAAAGAAAATAGATATGTTGTAGTTTGGGAATCCTATGTCTATGCTGATAATGACTATATGGCTAGAAAAAAAGCACATGAAGTCTTGGATGCTATAGAAAATGTTCGTAACGTACAGAATACTAATGTTAAAGAAATTGGTGAGCAACCATTTGCGACACCAAGTTTTAGAAAATTAGATGACATTAGTAAACCGAGGGACAAAGATGAGGATAAAGAATTACCATTTTAAAATAAATAAAGGTTATGAATAAAACAATTAATAAAAATAGATTTAAAACATTAGCTAAGGCATTAAAAAGTAGAGGAATTAATATAGAATACCAGATAGATTGGGGTTCTTCATTTGAGGGAGATTATAAACATACAGATCAACCTCGAATTGGTTCTGGCACTTATAATGGTATTGATGGTTGGTATTTTAGAAAAAGTGATAATATTAACTTTACTAAACAAGAAAAAAAACACATTAAAGAAGTACTTTTACAAAAAGGATTTAAATGTAAAGGTATTGATGATTATGAATTAGAGTGGGATGGTGATAGATCATATCCACCAAGTATAAGCTTTATAAACACTAATTAATATGATAGAATTATTAAAACACGTATTAGGGATTTGTGGTGATCATTGGCACCCTAATATTTGGACAGCTGCTGCTTCATCACCATTAATTGCTTCTACAGTTTACTATGTTAAATGTAAATGTGGAGGTTGGTTTAACCATAAAAAAGATTGCAAACATAAATAATATGCTACATAATAGTTTTAAAAATGATATTGCTTTAGGTGCATTAAAAATGTTTAAACCAAATGATTTAGCTGCAATGGCAGGTTATATTTCCCAATATAGGTTAAGTGAATATTTACTTTGGGATTATGTTAATGCAGATGGTTATGATTTTAAATGTACTAGAGAACAATTATTAAAATTAAATCCCAATTTAAAACCATATCTAAAAGATATTAATGAAGTTGAAGGTAAAAGTAAAGCCCCTGAATTAGTTAATTCTAAAATTTTAGCTATCCTTCCAGAAAATAAAAGGGATAAGTTTGATTTTTTATCCATTCATATCATTAGTTCTTCTGATTATAATGATAGATTATCAATAATTCCACATGATGTATTTTATGATGAAATAATTGATACTAAAGATTCGGGGTTAACACTTGATTTTAATCCCCCTACTAAATTAATTTTTGGAAATGATTATGGTTATAAACATGAAAAAACTAAATTTACTAAATTATTTGAAAAGTGGGAAGTTAAAAATTTTAATAAAATAATTTCAGAACAACAATAATATGAGTAGAGGTAGACCAACACAAAGTATAGCACCAGTAGTAGTAGTTTGGAAGGCATCTAAACATGGAAGATCAAAACCAAAAATGAAGGTATTTAAAACTAAACATGTTGATGATATTATTGGTAGCAAAAAAGTGCACGGCATACCTGAAAATGCTATTTACTTAGATGTAGGCGTAGGCAGTTCATTCATTGAACGATATAAAAAGAAACATAAACTTAACTAGTTTCTTATATATTTATAACAAACCAAAAAACAATTTATTATGTTAAAAATTATAGGTCTTATAGTAGTAGTTTTAATAGTAGGAGCAGCAGTTTATTACTTCGGTTTTTATAAAAGAGGAAAAATAAATGATAGAGATGGTGATTTCATTCCTGATGAAATAGAAGATGCTGCAGATAAAGTTAAAGGTGCTGCTAAAGAAGTAAAACGTAGAGCTAAAAACGTAAAAAAAGAAATTAAAGACGTTGTTGAAGCAGCTAAAGAAGTAGGTAACCAATTAGGAGACGTTGGTGCCGCTGCTAAAGGTAAAAAAAGACAAGGTCGTAAAAAGAAAAAATAATGAGCAAATATAACCTTACAAATATTCTTAACGAGTACATAGGTGGATCTAGACACGGTACTATAAACATTTCATACAGAGACTTACAAGATGCTATGGATCAGGTTGAAGATAATG